>Ga0169931_10004499_pt1 | contig 21702 bp, 20 predicted proteins | sample Kivu_15m_20L_FD_129675 | JGI IMG/M metagenome (GOLD analysis project Ga0169931, IMG submission 129675) | Freshwater microbial communities from Lake Kivu, Western Province, Rwanda to study Microbial Dark Matter (Phase II) - Kivu_15m_20L... | ecosystem: Environmental > Aquatic > Freshwater > Lake... | reverse complement strand
CACAACGTCGGTTCGCCCTCGGGTGACGACCTCCGGTGGAACGGTGGTGGGGCGCACTCCCGACGCAGGTATAACAGCGTTCTTGGGAATTCCGTTCGCTCGATCGACTCGATTCGAGCCACCGCTCCCCGCCGAGTGGTCGGGCGAACTCGACGCCACCGAGCACGGCCCGATCTGCCCACAGATCCCCGGCCTCCTCGAGAACGTTCTCGGCACCGGAGTGCCGTCGATGTCCGAGGACTGTCTCACCCTCGCGGTGCACGTTCCCGAAGCGGCGTTGCCGAGCGACGGTGCCGGACGGGCGGGATCCGGTCTTCCGGTGCTGGTCTGGATTCACGGCGGCGCCTACGTCAACGGCTCGGGTTCGGCTCCGTGGTACGACGGCGCCGCTCTCGCGCGTCGCGGCGACGTGATCGTGGTGTCGGTGAACTACCGGCTCGGGGTGTTCGGATTCTGGAGGTCGAACAACCTCGGTCTCCTCGATCAGATCGCGTCACTCGAGTGGGTGCGGTCGAACATCGCGGCGTTCGGCGGTGATCCGACGAACGTGACGGTCTTCGGCGAATCGGCCGGAGGCTCGAGCGTCGTGGCGCTGATGGCTTCACCGGAAGCCTCCGGGCTGTTCCACCGGGTGTGGGCCATGAGCCCCTCGATCGGGCAGTACCGAACCGCCGCGCGCGGTGACGAGATCGCCGACGTGTTCCTGCGGAGACTCGACCTGACCCACGACTCCGAGATGGTCGATCTCCCCGTCGATCGGTTGTTGGAGGCGCAGGCGGCGACCTTGGCCGAGACCGGCCGCGCTTACGACTACTTCGCTCCGACGTTTCCCGGATCGGGTCTTCCCGACGACATCGTGGAGGCCGCCGCTCGTTGCGAGTTGCCGCTGGTGGTGGGGACGACGCGCGACGAGAATCGACTCTTCGGTGCCTTCTCTCCCGATGCATCGACGATGGACGAATCGAAGATGCGTCGGTTCGTTGCGTCCACAATCGGGATCGACACCGACGATCCGGCCGTCGAGCTCGCCATCGACATCTATCGTCGGCACCGCCCGGGGGAGAGCGAGGCGCAGATCGTGATGGCGGTGCAGACCGACGAAGGATTCCGTCGGCGCGCGGTCGGCCTGGCCGATCGACGGCACGAGAACGGGACGCGCACCCACGTCTACTGGTTCACGTGGGCGAGTCCGGCCTTCGGCGGACTGCTGGGGTCGTGTCACGCCCTCGACATTCCGTTCGCCTTCCACAACCTCCAGCAACCGGGTGTCGAGATGTTCACGGGCGACGGCGACGACCGGTTCGACGTGGCCGATGCGTTGTCGGCCGAGATTCTCCGCTTCGCGAGCACCGGCTCGGTCGACTGGCCGTCGCACGACACGGAACGGCGCGCCACATGGCGTGTCGATCGGACCTGCGACGTGGTCGTCGACCCCGAGGCCGAGATTCGACGGTTCTGGGAGGGATTGCCCGGCGACGGTCGCGTCACGGCCGGCTGAAAGTCGGCCCGATCGATCGGCGAGCAGGTTGGTTCGGCGAGCGGGTCGGTTCGGGCATCTTTGACGCACCCCCGTGGTCGACTGCCGACATGTTCGTGGCTCTGGTGTGTCGCACGTGCGGACGGGTGTGCCGTTCCGGACCCGGTGAGCGGGTGGCGCGACTGTGTGCCGACTGCGCGGTCATTGCATCGTCCTCCGTCGCCTGCACCATCGCTCATCACGCCGCTCGTGCCGGCGACGTGTTCGCCGCTCGCGAGTATCGGGGTCCGGTGCGCGAGGTCGTCGCCGATCTGAAGGTTCGCGGTCGGCGTGGCGCGGCGCGGTCCCTCGGGGCCGAGTTGGCCCGGCGCCTGGCCGAAGCCGGAGTCGGACGGGCGGGGTCTGGCGCATTCCCGGTCGACGTGGTCACGTGGGCCCCGACATCCGACGGCCGTCGCGGACGACGAGGTTTCGATCAGGCCGAGTTGGTCGCTCGCGAGGTCGCGCGACGTCTCGGCCTGCCCTGTCGCCGACTCCTGTTGCGCGATCCGGGTCCGGCCCAGACGGGACTCGACCGTCGGCAGCGCCTCGGCAATCCGCACTTCCGCGCGCGACGCATGGAGTCGTCGGTGGTTCTTCTCGTCGACGACGTCGTCACCACCGGCGCCACTCTTCGGGCGGCGGCCACGGCGTTGCACCGGGCCGGCGCCGGTTCGGTGGTGAGGGCCGCGTCCCTGGTCACTCCGTCGTCGGTCGATTCGCGAGATCGACCAGTCGTCTCACTCTGCTGACCGCCGCCGAGGGATCCTCGTCCACCAGCACCCCGTGCATTCCGAGATTCCGTGCGGCCTCCACGTTCGATTCGGTGTCGTCCAGAAAGGCCACCCTCGACGGATCCACGCCGAGTCGCGAGGCGCTCAGCAGATAGATGTCCGGATTCGGCTTGCGCATGCCCACTTCGTGGCTGTCGACGATGTCGTCGAACAGTTCGTCGAAGTCGAGCATCGATCGCCATTGGTCGCTGAACTCGCGGATGTTGTTCGTGAGCAGCCCTCGCCCGATTCCCGCCTCCTTCAGGTCGCGCACGAGTTCGACGACCGGAGGGTTGGGTAGGAAATCGAACATCAGCCGCGATCCACTCGGTGGGGGATCGGCGTCGACCACCGGTCTGAGCCCGGCCGAGATCACCAGTTCGGCCAACGATGAGCGATAGTCGGCGAACGAGATCTCGCCCCGCTCGAGACGATGCCACGGGTGATCGGTGTCGGCGCCGTAGTCGCCCATGATGACCGCACGAACCAGTTCGGGCGGATCGTCGGGAAATCGCCGCAGGAGGTCGCTGGGGCGACCATTCGACGCCACCACTCCACCGAGGTCGAAGATCACCGCATCCACGGCGCGCGGGGTGAGACGAGTTTCCGATGCGGCCATTGCCCGAGTCTGGTCGCCGGTTCGGGTTGCCGACGAGGCGAATCTCGCCCGAGCAGGGCCGACGGTAGGATCGACCACCCATGGGAGTTCTCGACCGCATCCTCCGGGCCGGCGAAGGCAAGAAGCTGAAGGCCCTCGAGGGTCTGGTTCCCGACATCAACGCCGAGGAAGCCGCGGTCGCGGACCTGTCGGATGACGGCTTGCGGGCGCGCACGATCGAGTTCCGCGAGCGGGTGGCTCGTGGGGAGTCCCTGGACGACCTGCTGATCGAGGCTTTCGCCGTGGTGCGCGAGGCATCGCGACGGGTGATCGGGCAGCGTCACTACGACGTCCAGTTGATGGGCGGAGCGGCGCTCCACTTCGGTTGGGTGGCCGAGATGAAGACCGGCGAGGGCAAGACCCTCGTCTCCACGTTGCCCGCTTTTCTCAATGGCATTTCCGGCCGCGGAGTCCATCTGGTCACCGTGAACGACTACCTGGCGCGACGCGACTCCGAGTGGATGGGCCGTATCCATCGCTGGCTCGGTCTCGAGGTCGGACTCGTCATCCCCGGACTCAACGAACGTCCCGAGCAGAAGCGTGCCAACTACGCGGCCGACATCACCTACGGAACGAACAACGAGTTCGGATTCGACTACCTGCGCGACAACATGGCCGGAACGCGCGCCAACAAGGTGCAACGCGGACACAACTTCGCCATCGTCGACGAAGTCGACTCGATCCTCATCGACGAGGCCCGAACCCCGCTCATCATCTCGGGTCGGGTTGCCGACGCCGCCCAGCTCTACTACCGCTTCGCCTCCATCGTGCGGGCCCTGAAGCGCGACGTGCACTACGAGGTCGAGGAGGACAAGCGCATCGTGATGCCCACCGAAGAGGGCATCGAACGCGTCGAACAGGAACTCGGAATCGAGAACCTCTACGACGAGGTGCAGCGCAATCTGGTGCATCAGTTGCAGGTCGCCCTGAAGGCCAAGGAGCTCTATCGGCGCGACAAGGACTACATCGTGCAGGCCGGTGACGTGAAGATCGTCGACGAGTTCACCGGTCGCATCCTCGAAGGGCGACGTTGGAGCGAGGGAATCCACCAAGCGGTCGAAGCCAAGGAGGGCGTGAAGATCAAGGAGGAGAACCAGACCCTCGCCACGATCACCCTCCAGAACTACTTCCGCATGTACGACAAGTTGGCCGGCATGACCGGAACCGCCCAGACCGAGGCGGCCGAACTCATGAACACCTATGGCCTCCAGGTGGTTCCCATTCCGACCAACCGGCCGATTCGGCGCGCCGATCAACCCGACCTCATCTACAAGTCCGAGGCCGCCAAATTCGGAGCGGTCGTCGACGACATCGCCGAACGCAACGCCAAGGGGCAGCCCATCCTCGTCGGCACCGTCTCGGTGGAGAAGAGCGAGCATCTGTCGCGCCTGCTCGCCAAGCGCGGCATCACCCACGAGGTGTTGAACGCCAAGCAGCACACCCGCGAGGCCGAGATCGTGGCCCAAGCCGGTCGCTTGAACGCCGTCACGGTTGCCACCAACATGGCCGGTCGAGGCGTCGACATCCTTCTCGGCGGCAACCCGGAGGGTCTGGCGCGCCGCAAGGTTCTCGCCGAGGGTCATGCCCCCGAGACACTCGCCGACGAGTTCACGCTGCCGATGCCGCTCGAGTCGATGCCCGAGGAGTTCCGTGAGGCGCGAACGAAGGCGCAGAAGCGATACGCCGAATTGCTGGCCGAGATCACGGCCGAGACCAAGGTCGAAGGAGATCGCATCCGGGAACTGGGTGGCCTCTACGTGATCGGTTCCGAGCGGCACGAGAGTCGCCGAATCGACAACCAGTTGCGGGGTCGCGCCGGTCGTCAGGGCGATCCCGGCGAGAGTCGTTTCTATCTCAGTCTCGATGACGAGTTGATGCGACTGTTCGCCACCGGTGCACTCTCCTGGGTGATGGGTCGCGCTCTGCCCGACGACGAGGCCATCGAGCACAAGATGGTCACCAAGGCCATCGAGCGGGCGCAGTCGACCGTCGAGCAGCGCAACGGCGAGATCCGCAAGAACGTTCTCAAGTACGACGAGGTGATGAACGAGCAGCGCAAGGTGATCTACCAACGGCGGGACCAGATCCTGGATGGGGTCGATCTGAAGGCCGCCGCCATGGAGTACCTCGCCGAGGCGGTCGACACCCTGATCGACACTCACTGCGTGTCGGAGGCCGACGACGAGTGGGATGTCGAGGGTCTCGCCAAGGAGCTGCGAACGTTCTGGCCGAGTTCCGTCGACGACGCGCGGCTCGCCGATTGTGGTCGCACCGACGAGATGTACGACCTCGTGATGGCCGACGCCTCGGCGTACTACGCCAAGCGCGAGGAGGAACTCACGCCGACGGTGATGCGCGACGTCGAGCGGCAGGTGATGCTCCGCATCATCGATCAACGCTGGCGCGAGCATCTCGAGGAGATGGACTATCTGCAGGAGGGAATCAACCTGCGTGCGATGGGGCAGAAGGACCCGTTGTCCGAGTGGCAACGCGAGGGCTACGAGATGTTCGGTTCGATGATGAAGGGAATCGCCCAGGACTTCGTGCGTTACGTGATGCACGTGCAGGTGGTGCGCAACGAACCGGGCGAGCAGACGATCAAGAACGTTCAGGAGACCAAGTCGGAGGCGGCCCGACCCGTCGCTCCCGAAGGTGCGTCGGCACCCGCTCCGGTGCCGTCGGCGCCGGCCAAACCCAGGACCATCGTCAACGACGAGTGGTCGAAGACCGGGCGCAACCAGCCCTGTCCCTGCGGTTCGGGCAAGAAGTTCAAGGTCTGCCACGGCGCGAACTGAGTCCCGATCGTGCGCGACTTCACCGACGACCTCCGCGATCTTCGCCGTCGACTCGACGAGGCGCGCGGCTACCTGAGGGTCGACGAACTCCGTTCGCGGATCGTCGAACTCGAGATCGAAGTGTCACGCCCCGACCTCTGGGACGATCAGGACCGGGCCAAGCGTCTGAATGCGGAGTACGCCAACTCCAAAGGTGACGTCGATCAATTCGATCAACTGTCGCGCGACGTCGAGGATGCCGAAGTCCTCCACGAACTGGCCCGCGAGGTCGACGACGCCTCGCAGGAGTCCGACATCGAGGCTTCGATCGTCTCGGTGTCGGGCCGTCTCGACGCGTTGGAGATGCGCAGTCTCTTCACCGGCGAGCACGACGAGGCGGATTGCATCGTCCACATCAACACCAAGGACGGCGGCGTCGACGCCCAGGACTGGAGCGAGATCCTCCTGCGCATGTACTCCCGATGGGCCGAGCGACGGGGTTTCCAGATCGAGGTCGACGACGTGTCCCCGGGCACCGAGGCCGGAATCATGTCGGCCGAGTTCACGATCAAGGGCCGCTACGCGTACGGACTCATGACGTCCGAGCGCGGCACGCATCGCCTGGTTCGGATCAGTCCGTTCGACAATCAGGGTCGTCGCCAGACGAGTTTCTCGGCCGTCCAGGTTTGGCCGGTGATGGACGATCCCGACGTCGAGATCAACGAGAGCGACATCCGCATGGAGGTGTTCCGTGCGTCGGGTGCGGGCGGTCAGCACGTCAACAAGACTTCGTCGGCTGTTCGGCTGATCCACGAGCCGACCGGTCTCGTCGCATCCTCGCAGGAGGAGCGCAGTCAGTTGCAGAACCGCGAGAAGGCGATGAACCGACTCCGTGCCATGGTTGCGGCCCGCATCGAGGAGGAGCACCAAGCCGAACTCGATCGCATCGCCGGCAAGCAGGCCACGGTCGGGTGGGGGAGTCAGATCCGCAGTTACGTGCTGCAGCCCTATCAGATGGTGAAGGACCTGCGAACCGAGGTCGAAACCAGCGGAGTCGAAGCGGTCCTCGACGGAGACATCGACCGATTCATGGAGGGTTACCTGCGCTGGCGCCGCTCGGGTGACGGTACGTGAGTAATCGCCACTGGTAGCCTTCCGATGCCTTCGGGAGACCCATGATTCGACTCGAGAACGTCACGAAGTCCTACAGCGCCGAGGTCACGGCCCTGAAGGACGCTTCCTTCGAAATCGCCAAGGGCGAGTTCGTCTTCCTCGTCGGACCCTCCGGGTCGGGCAAGTCGACGCTGCTGCGATTGATGAACCGTCAGGAGCAGCCCGAGAAGGGTCTGGTGTGGGTCGCCGGCAAGAACATCAACGAGATGCCGGGCGCCAAGATTCCGTTCCTGCGCCGCAACATCGGAAACATTTTCCAGGACTACAAGTTGCTGCTCAACAAGACCGTGTTCGAGAACGTGGCGTTCGCACTCGAGGTCATCGGACGTCCCAAGCACGTGATCCGTCAACAGGTGCCGGCGGTGCTCGATCTGGTGGGGTTGGCCGACAAGGGGGATCGCTTCCCGCACCAGTTGTCGGGCGGTGAACAGCAGCGAGTGTCGATCGCCCGGGCCTTCGTGAATCGACCGTTGATCCTTCTCGCCGACGAGCCCACCGGAAACCTCGACCCGTCCACGGGCGAGGGAATCATGAAGCTGCTCGACCGCATCAACACCACCGGAACGACGGTGGTGATGGCGACGCACGATCAGCGGATCGTGAACATGATGCGGCGCCGGGTCGTGCAGCTCGATCGCGGCATCATCGTGCGCGACCAGGAGCGAGGGGTGTACGACTGATGCTCGCCCGAGTGAGTTACGCCCTCCGCGAGACGTGGGCCAGTTTCCAGCGCAACGTCACGTTGACGGCCGCCGCCATCGTGACGTCGGCGGTCTCGCTTCTGCTGGTGGGTTCGACGTTCCTGATCCAGCGGGCCTTCGACAATCTGCTCACCCGTTGGAAGGGCGACGTCGAACTGATCGTCTACGTGCGATCCGATGCGTCCACCGAGCAGGTGCAGTTGATCGAACAGGCCTTGCGTTCGCAGCCCTCGATCATCGACGTGGAGCGACTGCGCTATCTCGACCAGGCCGAGAGTTACGCCGAAGCCGAGAAACTCTTCGCCGGCGACCCGGGCACGCTCCGGCTTCTCACTCCGGAGAACATTCCCTCGCAATTCAAGGTGGTGCCGATCGCGGAGGATTCCGCCCTGGTGCGGGAACTGGGCGAACAGTTCCGTCAACTGGCCGGGGTGAAGGAAGTCGCGTACGCCCAGGACGTCTTCGACGTGGTGTCCCGCGTCTCGCAATTCATACGCGTGGCCACCACCGCGATGTCGGTGATTCTGCTGTTGGTGGCCATCGGCCTCATCTGGAACACGATCCGCACGGCGATGTTCGCCCGGAGGCGAGAGATCGAGGTGATGAAACTGGTCGGAGCGACCAACTGGTTCATTCGCATTCCCTTCATGCTCGAAGGTCTGCTGCAAGGCCTGATCGGAGGTGTTCTGTCGTGCCTCGGATTGTGGGGTCTGAACAGCGCCTGGTCGGGGGCGGTCGAGGACTTCAACGACACCGAATTGGCGGCCCTGGTCGTTTCGGACGGTTACGTGCAGTTCACCATGCTGGTCCTGCTCGGAATCGGTGCTCTCGCCGGAGCGATCGGATCGGGTATCGCCGCGTCGCGCTTCCTCGACGTCTGAGACCCCGTTGTAGGGTCGCCCCGTGGCTCCCGAAGAGATTCTGTACACGGTCGAAGGACCGGTGGCGACGATCACCCTGCATCGTCCCGACAAGCTCAACGCGTTCACCAATCGGATGCTGAAGGAGATCGTCGGGGCGTTCGACGCCGCCGACGCCGACGACTCGGTGCGCGCCGTGGTCGTGACGGGTTCGGGGCGGGCCTTCTGCGCCGGTGCCGACCTGTCGGGTGGTGGCGAAACCTTCGCCAAAGGTGGCAGCGACGTCGCCGCACGAACGGGTGTCGTCCGGGACGGTGGCGGATTGGTCGCCCTGCGGATCTTCGAGAGCACCAAGCCCGTGATCGGAGCGATCAACGGGGCCGCCGTCGGGGTCGGTGTGACGATGACTCTTCCGATGGACGTTCGACTCGCCTCCCACGACGCTCGTTTCGGATTCGTCTTCGCCCGAAGAGGAATCGTGCCGGAGGCGGCGAGTAGTTGGTTCCTTCCCCGGCTGGTCGGAATCTCCCAGGCCGCTGAGTGGTGCTACACGGGGCGCATGGTTTCGGCCGACGAGGCCCGCGACGCTCGTCTCGTCCGCAGTCTGCACGCGCCCGACGAGTTGTTGCCGGCCGCCCACGCGCTCGCCCGCGAGATCGCCGAGAACACCGCCCCGGTGTCGGTGGCCTTGACGCGGCGAATGCTGTGGCGGATGCTCGGCGCCGCGCACCCGATGGAGGCGCATCGGGTGGATTCGCGAGCCATCAACTCCCGTGGGGCGAGCGACGACGCCCGCGAGGGAGTCACGAGTTTCCTCGAGAAGCGCCCACCGCGATTCCCGGTTCGGGTGAGCGACGGTCTTCCCGACGTCTTCCCCGATTGGGTCGACCCGGAATTCTCCTGAGCCGATGACGAACGACGAACTCTGGGAGAGAGTCGGCGGACGTCCGTTCTTCGATCGTCTGGTGGAGATCTTCTACTCCGGCGTGGTGGAGGACGGGGTTCTGTGGCCGTTGTACCCGGACCAGAACGATCTCGCGGGCGCCAAGACGCGACTCGCGTTGTTTCTCGCGCACTACTGGGGGGCTGATCCCGCGTACATGGAGTTGCGTGGTCACCCGCGACTCCGTCTGCGCCACATGGGCTTCACGGTGGGGCCTCTCGAGAGGGATCGTTGGTTGGTTCACATGGCCGGAGCCGTCGAGGCATCGACCGACGATCCCGAGGTGCGTGGGGCGCTGATGGAGTACTTCGGAAAGGCGGCCGAGCATCTGCGCAACGACACCGGTCTGCCGATCTCGTCGCCGCGGGACTGAGGTCAGCCGAAAACCACGGTCTTGCTGCCGTAGACCAGCACCCGGTGTTCGAGGTGGGCCCGCACGGCGCGAGCGAGGACGATGGTTTCCAGGTCGCGTCCCTTGCGGGTGAGGTCGGCCACGGCGTCGCGGTGCGACACGCGCGCGACCTCCTGATCGATGATGGGTCCCTCGTCGAGATCGGCGGTCACGTAGTGAGCGGTGGCCCCGATCACCTTCACGCCACGGTCGTGCGCCTGTCGGTAGGGGTTGGCTCCGATGAACGCCGGCAGGAACGAGTGGTGAATGTTGATGATTCTCGAGCGGTACTGATCGACGATCAAGGGGCTGAGGATCTGCATGTATCGGGCGAGGATCACCAGGTCGACGCGATACTCGGCGAGCAAGTCGAGGACCGCTCGCTCCTGTCTCGCCTTGTCGGCGGGATCGACCGGCAGATGGTGGTAGGGGAGACCGAGGTGTCCGACCAGATCGGCGTGGTCCGGATGATTGTCGATGACCGCCACCACCTCGGCCGGCAACTCGCCGGATCTCCAGCGCGAGAGAAGATCGAACAGGCAATGAGGTTGCTTGCTGGCCAGAATGGCGACTCTGGGCGGGCGGTCGGTGAAGCGAAGATCGACGGTCATCGCGAAACGATCCGAGATCGGCTGGAACGCCCGCAGGATCTCGTTTCGGTCGAGGTCGAGTCCCTCGAGTTCGAACTCGACTCGTTGGAAGAACACCTTCTCGACGTCGTCGGTGTGTTGTTCGGCGTGGACGATGTTGCCGTTGTGCGCCACCAGGAAGTCGGCGACGGCGGCCACGATTCCCCGTTGATCGGGGCAGGACAGGAGCAGCACGCCGTGGGAATACACGCCGGAGAGTGTGGTGGACGGGTTCCGACTTGCCAACCTCCGACCCAGCCGGTTCGGAGGAACCGGTGCGATCGGTTCAGCGGGTTCGGAACAGATCGTGGGCGGCGATGGCGGCCGCCGCCGCGACGTTGAGCGAATCCACTCCGGTTCTCATGGGAATCCGCACGCGGTGGGGAACGACCGCGAGCATGTCGTCGCTCAACCCCCGTCGCTCGGAGCCGAGGACGATCGCGGTTCGGCGGTCGCCGGCGACCCGGTGGACCTCGATGTCGTCGGCGCAGGGGTCGGGCGTGAGTCCGAACACCACGTATCCGAGTGCGAGCATCTCCTCGACGGCGGTCACCGGGTTGGCCACCCGTGCGTGAGGTGCGGACAACGAGACCCCCATCGACACCCGAAGCGCGCGGCGTGACAAGGGGTCGGACGAAACGGTGTCGAGTAGCAGGGCGTCGGCACCCAGTGCGACGGTGCTGCGGGCGATCGTTCCGACATTCGTGGGGTTGTCCACCTCCTCGAGCAGCACGATCCGTCGGGACTCGTCCATCAGTCGCGACGGATCGCTGGGTGTCGGCCGTTCGAAGAGGGCGATGACGTCGAGGGCGACACCGAGGCCGGTCAGCATCCGCCGGGCTTCGTCGTCGGCGGCGTAGACCGGCACGTCCGGCGGAAGGCTCCCGATGATCGCCGCGGGATTTCGCGCGTCGGTGAGCGCGGCGCGCGGTCGTAGCCCGGCGGTCAGGGCCCGTTCCACCACCAGGTCTCCCTCGGCCACGAAGAGTCCCGGGGGGTGGGCCTCGGCGTCGGTCGCCGACCGTCCCTTCAGAACGCGCTGGGGAACCCTCCTCGGGCGAAGTTCTCGTTCCCGCAGACGGAACTGCTGGACTCGAGGATCCTCCGGGGACGAGATCGTCTCGATGCGTCGCACGGAGGATTCGCCGAAGCGCCTCAGTAGTACCAGGGGAACGCGGACCAATCCGGGTCGCGCTTGTCGAGGAACGACTGTCGACCCTCCTGGGCCTCGTCGGTCATGTAGGCGAGGCGAGTGGCTTCGCCGGCGAACACCTGTTGACCCACCAGGCCGTCGTCGATCAAGTTGAACGCGAATTTCAACATGCGCTGCGCGGTCGGACTCTTGCCGTTGACCTCGGCGGCCCACTGCAGCGCGGTGGCCTCCAGTTCGGAGTGATCGACGACCGCGTTGACCATTCCCATGCGGTGCGCGTCGTCGGCGGAGTATTCGCGACCGAGGAAGAAGATCTCGCGCGCGAACTTCTGTCCGACCTGACGGGCGAGGTAGGCCGAACCGAATCCGCCGTCGAAGCTGGCCACATCGGCATCGGTCTGCTTGAAGCGGGCATGTTGACGACTGGCGATCGTGAGGTCGGCCACGACGTGCAGGCTGTGTCCTCCGCCGGCCGCCCAACCTGGCACGACGCAGATGACCACCTTGGGCATGAAGCGGATCAGTCGCTGCACCTCGAGGATGTGCAGTCGACCACTGCGACCCGGATCGATCGAGTCGGCGGTGTCGCCGTCGGCGTAGCGGTAACCGTCTCGCCCCCGGATTCGTTGATCTCCACCGCTGCAGAACGCCCACCCGCCGTCCTTGGGCGAGGGTCCGTTGCCGGTGAGGATCACGCAACCGACGTCGGTGGATTGGCGCGCGTGCTCGAGGGCGGTGAACAACTCGTCGACCGTTCGGGGTCGAAAAGCGTTGCGAACCTCCGGACGATCGAAGGCGATCCGCACCGTGCCGTGGGCGCGTGCTCGGTGGTAGGTGATGTCGCCGAAATCGAAGCCGGGAACCGGGTCCCATGCCGAGGCATCGAAGATTTCCGACACGAGGTTGGGGTCCCGAGGAGTCACGAACACATCGTGTCACGCCGGAGACGGGAATCGCCCCTCCGGCTGGGACCGGAGGGGCGATTCGAGGTGGGTATGGACCGAGCCGGGGTCGTCAGGCGCCGAACTTGGGCCGCACGTCCGACATGAGGAGGGTGCTGGCCTGCAGGCGAACCATGAAGCAGTGAACCTTGGCGAGGTAGTCGAACATGCCCCGCGGCTGCTTGCCGGTGATCACGATGGCGAACCAACAGAGTGCGGTGCAGATCAACGCGCCGATCATCACGAGGATGGCGATGATGAGGGTCGGGATGAGCCAGATGATCCGGAAGAAGTTCGTGAGTCGGTTGGCTTTGCTCTCGAACTCGAAGGAGAAGCCGGTCGGTTCGCCGTTCGGCTCGGCTCCGATGTTGGGCCACTTGTCGAACATCAGGCCGTAGTAGGCCCACACTCGCGCCGAGTACGCGAGCCAGGAGCGCTGCATGTTCCACAGGCTCTGGTTGCGCTTGCCGGTGAAGAGAATGATCCACCACTGGAAGAACCCGAGGATCTGGGCGAGGTACTGCCAGACGCTGGACACCACCATGTGAGGGATGACGAGGATGTACCGGAAGAAGTTGGTGAGCCTGCTCCGGGGCTCGGTGTATTCGATGCTGAACGTGGGTTGAGACATGGTCCCTCCTGCTGAAAGCGCGCCCCGGGGTTCGGGATGCTGTGATCGCTGTCACCACCGACGGGCGCACGGTACCGAATCGGAACCTTCGGTGTCGGTGATGGGGCTGGGTGTTGGTGATGAAAGCTGGGTGTCGGGGTCGACGATGCCGGTCGATGCCGGCGCTGAAACCCTTCCGGCGTCACTTGTCGGTACCTTGACGGGGTCATGGAATCCCGGCGGATCGCGTTGCTGAGTCTCCTAGTGCTGCCCGCGTTGGCCGGATGCGCCGACGGTGCGGCCCAGGGTGCCACGTCGGCAGCGGGTGCTTCGTCGACCTCGTTCGCGACATCGACCTCGTCGTCGACGTCACCCACGGTTGCGTCGACGACGACATCCACGACGACAGCCACGACGACCACCACCGTTGCCACCACTCCGCCGGCACCGACGACGGTTCCGGAGGTGTCCGCTCTCGATCGTCCCCTCGTGGCGGTCGGAGGCTCGGACGGTGAGGAGACGATGCGAATCCAGACGCGACTCCTCGAACTCGGTTTCTGGCACTTGGGGGCCGACGGCAACTACGGGCACACCACCAAACAAGCGGTGATGGCTTTCCAGAAGTGGGCGGGACTCGATCCCTCGGGACGAGTCGACGAATCGACCGCGAACGTTCTCACGACGACGATGGAGCGTCCACGTGGCCAGTCGAGCGACCCGGGAGTGTTGGTCGAGGTCGACAAGGATCGTCAACTGTTGTTCATCATGAACAACGGTCGGCTCGAATGGGCGTTGAACACCTCGACCGGAGACGGCCAGTACTACCTCGAGCCGAACCAGAAGGACCCGACCAAGTGGGAACTCGGACGTTCGGTGACGCACTCGGGCCGATTCAAGGTGAACAGAGAGCGAGCCGATGGGTGGTGGGAAGGGGATCTGGGCGAGATCTATCGACCCAAGTACTTCAACGGCGGAATCGCCGTCCACGGTTCGCGGAACATTCCCAACTATCCCGCCTCGCACGGTTGCGTCCGCGTCAGTACCGCCGCGATGGACATGATCTGGGCGTCGGGTTTGGTGCCGAAGGGAGCCCCCGTCTGGGTGTACGGCGCCGACATCGAGGCCGAGGGCGAACCCCCGGTGATGCCGACCACGACCACCAGTACCACCACCATTCCGATCTCCCCGGATTCCACGACCGTCGCTCCCACCTGATCTGATGGTCGTCATGGGCGATCTCATCGGGTATCACCGCGACGGAGCGGTCGGGATCATCACGATCGATCGTCCCGAGAAGAGGAACGCCATGACGTTCGCCATGCTCGGGGATTTCATCGCCGCGGTCGACGAGGCCGGACGCGACGATGCAACCTCGGTGCTGGTCGTGAGGGGAGTTCCCGGTGCTTTCTGCGCCGGCACCGATCTCGCCGATCTCTCCACCATCCCCGGTGAGACCAGGGGACTGCGTGGTTCGGCCGATGAGACCGAGAAGTGGTGGCCCCTCGTGCAGTGTTCGAAGGTCACCGTGTGCTCGGTCGATGGACCAGCGGTGGGGATGGGAGCCGAGTTCACGTCGCAATGCGACGTTCGCATCGCCTCCACGCGAGCCCGTTTCGCGTGGAACTTCGTGCACCGGGGCCTCGTGCCCGACACGGGGGCGGGTACCTGGCTGCTTCCACGGATCATCGGTCTGCAGAACGCCCTCCGGTTGCTCTACACCGGCGACATGATCGACGCGTCCGAGGCGCTTCGGCTCGGCTACGTGATCGATGTCGTCGATCCCGAATCGCTCGACGACGTCGTTTTCGGGTTGGCCCACCGGATCGCCTCGGGTTCGCCGCACAGTCTTCGCCTCATCAAGCGACTCGCTTACGAGGGACTCACCTCATCGGTTGGGGAACACATGGAGCGTCACACTTCGGCGATGTCGGCGTCTTTCAGGAGCGACGATCATCGCGAGGGCGTGCAAGCCTTTCTCGAGCGCCGGCCGGCGCGGTTCACGGGTGGGTGATTCGATGCGAATCCTGGTCACCAACGACGACGGCATCGATTCGGTGGGACTTCATGTCCTCGCCCGCGCGATGCGTCCGTTCGGAGATGTCGTGGTGGTGGCCCCGGATCGCGAGTACTCCGGTGCCGGCGCCGCTCTCGGAGCCTTGCACCTGATCCAACCCGAGGTCGCGCGAGCCCGAATCGACGGTGTCGACGAGGCGTGGGCGGTCAATGGCCCACCGGCACTCTGCGTGATGTTCGCCCGATTGGGAGCGTTCGGCCAGGGTTTCGACTTGGTGGTGTCGGGTATCAATCCGGGTGTCAACGTGGGACGGTCGGTGTACCACTCGGGAACCGTGGGAGCGTGCCTGTCGGCGCGAAATGGCCGCATCTCGGGAGTGGCGGTGAGTCAGGCCGTCGACGGGTTCGGGGTCGAGGGTCAGGGTTGGGACGAAATGATCGTCGGCCAGAAGTGGGAGACCGCCGCGACCGTGGCCGCCGCGGTGGTGGAGGGTCTCGTGTCGGAGATGCCTGCAGTTCCGGTGGTCGTGAACGTCAACGTTCCGAACAGGGAGATCTCGCGGCTGAAGGGTTGGCGCCTGGCCCGGGTGGGTCACGAGCCGCCGCGCCGCATGAGCACCGCCGAGCTGGAGCCCAAGGTAGGGCACGAGGGTTCCTTTTGGGTGCGTATGAAGTGGGGCGATGCGGTCGAATTGCCGGCCGACACCGACGGCGGTCTGGTGGAGAACGACTTCGTGGCGATCAGTTATCTGACCGCTCTCGCCAACGACGATCGCGTGGAACAGGTGCACGGCGCGACCGCGCTCGACCGATTGATCGAGTCGCGCGGCTCCTGACCGGAGTCAGATCACGACGACGGGGGTGCCGATCTGGGCGAAGTCCCAGAGGAAGTCGGCATCGGCGTTGGCCTGCCGTTGGCAACCTCCGCTGAGACGGGTTCCGAGTTCGGCTTCGGTTTGGTAGGGCGAGTCGTCCTCGCGATGGAGCGGGATGGCGTGGAAACCGATCGCACCGATGTCGGTGCGCAGCCAGCGGACCATCTTGGGAAGGAACGCCTTGCCGTTCCATGCGGTCGAGACATCCGAACGGCTGTAGACCTCGTGCGTTCCCGGCGTCTCGTTGTTGTATTTGCTGCCCGACACCAACCACGAGCGAATGACGGTCTCGTTCTCGTCGACCGCCCACACGCGCTGTCCCATGCGGTCGTAGACGATGCGTCGACCCGAACCCGACCCGGGCGGTAGCGGTGGGGCGTCCGATCCGCTGGAAGCCACCGTGGAGAGCGGGTAGCCGTACGAATCGACCGCCCCCGGCTCGGGGATCGGAGTTCGGATGACCATCGACTGCTCGTCCGGCCAGATCCCGAGCGAGAGCGCGGTCTCTCGTCCGACCTTGCCGTCGACGAAGAGATCTCGTTCGGTTTGAAGCTTTTCGACGGCGACCGCGGTGGCGTTGTCGTAGACCCCGCTCGCCGTCCCTTCGAGGAACCCGGCGGCGATCAGCGCTTCCTGCAGGCAGACCACACCGGCGCCGGACGAACCCCCGCCGAGGCTGCGTTCGTCGATGACGCACGCCTCGGTCGTGGTGGGGTCGTCGCCCACGAGGTCGGACTCGGCACCCACCGTCGCGGTCGGATCGGACGTGGATGGAGTGCCATCGGGGGTGGTTCCGTCGACGTGATCGATTCCGACGGAAGCTCCGTTGGCGGTCGTTGTCGTCGGAGCGGCGGTGGCGGCGTCGACCGATTCGGGGGTCGAGGATCCGTCGCCGGCGATCGCCACCGCCAAACAGATGGCCGCGATGATCACGACGGCGGTGATCAGAATCGACCGTTGACGAGTCGCGGGCATCCTCGTGAGATTACTGACTGCCGGTACCGCGCTCCCGGCAGTCGCGTGTGCCGTCGGGAACCTCGATGGCACACGCGACCTTCGAACGTCGGATTCCGTGGACTCGCTACGCTTCGGTCCGATACACCCGAAGGTGCCCGTGCTGGGGAGGTCGAGATGATCCCGTCGTTCGTGCGAACCAAGGTGAACAAGGTGGTGGTCGTTTTCGCACTGGCCCTCACCGGTTGCTCGAGCGGTGGAGGAGACGACTCGGCGCTCGCGCCCGGGGCCTCCTCGCCCGATGCGAACGCGGCGAGCGGTGCGGATGCGTCATCCGGCTCCGGTTCAGGGTCCGACGGTGGTTCGCGTCGGCGACTCTTCGTGGACGCCTCGGGGGCCGAACTCGAGAACGCGAGCACGGGAACCGTGACTCCAGCCGAGGGCGGCGCCATCACCGTCACGGCATCCAACGGAACCGTGATGACGTTGAAGGTGCCGGCCAACACGGTGAAGCGACCGATCACGATCACCGTGACTCCGGTGACGTCTTTGGTGGTGGACGACGTCGAGCATCCAACCGTTGGCGCCGTGGTGATCACTCCGCCGGTGGTTCTGCCGGTCGAGACGACTCTCGAGATCCGACCGGTCGACGAGACCGTCTACGAGGACTGGGACTTCAGCATTCCGATCGGCTTCGACGACACGCCGTCGTCCCGGGGACTCCTCGTCGGTCTCGACGACTTGCCCCCGATCATCGACGACACGATCATCGACGACACGGGCGACGGTGACACGGGCGACGGTGACACGGGTGACGACGGAGCGAGCGAGGGTGACACGGGTGACGACGGAACGAGCGAAAGTGACGAGCCGGACGCTGGTGGCGACGATGGTGCGAGCCCCGACACCTGCCGCGATCCGTTCGTCACGTACACCGACAACAGCGGCGTGGTGTGGAACGAGAATCCTTCCGGACCACCGTGGTGGTCGTCCGAGGACGGTCGTGACGTCTACGCGCGCACGTTCCTGCCCGACTACTTCCTGAACTGTCCCCGTCCGCCGTGTCCATCATTGACCGGATCGGTCTACAACGGTCAGTGGTACGTCGACCCGAGTGGTGGAATCTGGGAGGCGACCGTCGACAACGCGCCCTCGGTACCCACGACCGAGTCGTTCTGGTACCCGGTCACCATCGTGGAAGCCGAGTCGGCGACCCGTACCTTCGGCGCCAAGACGGCACTGAACGATGTGCCCGGCTTCGCCGAGGAATGCGGTACCGAGACGGCGCTTTCCGATGGTTCGGGCACATTGTTGCCGCCGGAGGTCGGCGAAGACGGCGCCATCATCCTTCCCGTCGATGGTCTTTCGGGTGTCGGGCTGATCGGTGCGACCGACGAGGAGGCCGAGGACATCCTGAATCGAGCCCCGGAGGATCGTTACGCGGCGCTCACGGGAATGGGCATGGTGTTCACCAGCGTGTGGAACGCCCAGTTGGACGGCGACCCGAACTTCCTCGAGGGAAGTGCGGGAGCGCTCTTCACGCAGATCCAGGTGGCCATCGGGGGCGAGCCGGGAGCGATCCTCGAGGAGTTGCGGGGTCGAGTGTCCGACTACGACCTGGCCCGGGCCATCCTCTGGACTCTTCGGCTCGAGGCGGTCTTCGTCGAGCGGGGCGTCGACATCGGTGCCGATCTCGACGACGACGCACTTGCCGCCGCCGAGCGGTTCCTCGACTCTCTCGTCGGTTGGTTGCAGGACGACATCGAAGAGGTCGAGTCACCGGACTTCTCGGGAGTCGAGTGCCTCGACGAGGACGGCGACAACTGGTGCGACGAGACCGATGGTGATCTCGTGGACGACTTCGACGACGCCGATGGAGACGGTGTGCCGAATATCGACGACGAGGACGACGACGGTGACGGAATTCCGGATTCCGAGGACGAGACGCCCTATGGATACGACGCCTACTACTTCGACTTCTATTTCGAGGATGGTCCGGTGGACGAGGTCGTCGGTGACATCAACGGAGACGGATGGTTGGATTACTACCAGGAATGGGATTTCGACGGGGACGGAATCGCGGACTGCTCGTACTACTACTCGTTCGGGGAGTACGGCTACTTCGAGCACACCAGCACCTGCGGAACTTTCGAATTCGATGCCGATTGGTCGGACGAGTATCAGGGTGAGGATCTCGACGGAGACGGCTGGTACGAGTTCGAGGACTGTGACGACTCGAATCCCGATGTGAATCCGTGGATGAGCGAGACTCCGAACGGCATCGACGACGACTGTGACGCCGAGGTCGACGAACTCGACGACGGTTCCGGTGACGGTACCGATGACGGCACGGTCGACGACGGATCCGGAAGCGATGGTTCCGACGAATCGCCGGGCGATGGTGAGGTCAGCGATCCGGACGCGGAGGCCGAGACCTGAGCCGTAGCGTTCGCCCCACGACGGTGGTGATCACCGGAGCCAATAGTGGCATCGGGCTCGGTGCGGTTCGGGTGCTGGCGCGCTCGGGCTGCGACGTCGTGATGGCGTGTCGGAACCTCACCAAAGCCGAATCATCCGCCGCCGTCGTTCGGCACGAGTGTCCGTCCGCGACGATTCGGGTGGAGCAGTTGGACTTGGCCGACCTGGAGTCGGTGCGCGCCTTCGTCGACCGGTTGCGAGGTTCGGAGCGTCCGATCGATGTGCTGATGAACAACGCGGGTGTGATGGCCGTCGATCGATCGACCACCCGTCAGGGATTCGAAATGCAGTTGGGCACCAATCATCTCGGACATTTCGCGCTCACCGGGCTCATGTTGCCCCTGCTCGACGCGAGCGGAGGCCGGATCGTGAACGTGTCGAGTCTGGGGCACCGCCTCGGTTCCATGAAGTTCGACGACCCCATGAGCGAGCAACGTCGCTACAGCCGCTGGGGCGCTTACTTCGACAGCAAACTGGCCAACCTTCTCTTCACCCGTGAACTCGATCGACGATTGCGTGCGGCCGTCTCGGGGGTCGATTGTCTTGCTGCCCACCCCGGCACGGCGAGCACCGAGCTCGGGAAGGTCGGCGATTCCGCCACCAACAAGGTGATGCGCACCTTCGCACCGGTGCTGGTTCGCGACGGCGAGCGAGGCGCGACGGCCCAGGTGCGTGCGGCTCTCGATCGGTCGTTGGCCGGGGGAGATTTCGTCGGGCCACGCTGGTGGTTCTTCGGCCAGCCGGTCGTCGAGAAGCCCTCGCGTCGGGCGCGACGCGACGACGACGCCCGCCGTTTGTGGGACATCAGCGAAGAGGCGACCGGGGTCGTCTATCCCGTCTGATCGATCGGGGGGTCATCGGCTGTTCGAAAGTCGAGGTTCATCCAGATCGAATCCTCGTCGACGAATCCGAGACGTCGGTACAGCCGTCGCCCCATTTCGTTGTGCGACTCGGTTTCGAGATAGATGCGCGCCAATCCGAGCCGACGAACCTCGTGGATGATGAGAGCCATGGCTCGTGAACCGATTCCGGTTCCCCGCCGCCGCACGTACATCTCGTCGAAGATCGATTCGGCACCACCCGCTTCGATCGACCATCCCCATGTGACGACGCCGTATCCCTCGACCTGATCCGGTCGATCCGTCGTTCGCACCAGCCACACCATTCCGCGCGAGTCGTCCGCGAGCAATGGCACGAATGCTCGTGCGGCGACCGCCTCGTCGAAAGGATGGGAGTCGGCGGTGCAGAACTCTCGGTGAAGCTCGAGGAGTACCTCGAGATCGTCCGCTCCCGCTCTCGTGACCTCGATCTCTCGTTCCATGTCCCGGCGAACGTTAGGTCGTGGCGGAGCCGAGCCCGTAACCTCGCCGCATGGCGAAGGTGGCCGTTCTCTCGCATCGTGGTGTGGCCGACGAGTTGGGTCACATCGGTGAATGGCTGGAGACACGCGATTCGAACGTCGTGCGCCTGTGGCGCGAGGATCCGCTCGCGCTGCCCGATGCCGACGTGTTGATCGTGATGGGTTCGCCGACGTCGGTGGCCGACGGACACCGTGCCGAGGCGGCCCAGCGCGAGATCGAACTCGTGACGTCGTGGGTGCGCGACGACCGCCCCTATCTGGGGGTCTGCTTCGGTGCGCAGGTGTTGGCGGCGGCGACGGGCGGGAGGGTGACCCGAATGAGCGGCACCCGCCGCGCCTTCACCGGGCTCGACACCGGGAACGAATTCCTGTCGGGTCGATGGGCGGTGTGGCACGAGGACGCACTCTCGGCTCCCGCCCCATCGGAGACGGTGGCCACGCTTCCCTGGGCCGATGCCGTGTTTCGCGTCGGTCGCGCATGGGGACTGCAACCCCACGTCGAATTCTCGAGTGACATCGTGGAAAGACTGGCGCGATCGATCTCCGGCCCCGACGAGACCTGGCGCGAGCTGTGGAGTGATTTGCGGGACGACGACGAGGGTCATCGTCGGCGCAGTCTGGACCTGCTCGATGCGTTGGATCTGTTCGACGAACGGGTCGAACGTTCGTGACGCTTGTGGGCTGACTCCGGGATCGATTCGTCGTTCAGGATCCCGAGGGCGGTCAGGCCGCCGAACAGGGTTCGCCGACGGCGTGCAGGGCGATCTCCGTACCGTCGAGCGTGATCGAAACCGAGTACGCGTCGTCGGTGGTTCGGGCCATGATCGCATCGTCGACGACTTCGCACACGGCGACTCCGTCGACGTCGTCGTCTCCACTGATGTCGACCGAAACGCTGGT
>Ga0169931_10004498_pt1 | contig 21702 bp, 16 predicted proteins | sample Kivu_15m_20L_FD_129675 | JGI IMG/M metagenome (GOLD analysis project Ga0169931, IMG submission 129675) | Freshwater microbial communities from Lake Kivu, Western Province, Rwanda to study Microbial Dark Matter (Phase II) - Kivu_15m_20L... | ecosystem: Environmental > Aquatic > Freshwater > Lake... | reverse complement strand
GTACACGTTCTGCAACGAGTCACAGCGGGGGTCGATGTCGCGCGGCACAGCGATGTCGATGAGAAACAGCGGCCTGTACTTTCGGCGGGCAACCGCCGCCTTTACGGCGTCGTAGCGCACCACATAGTGCTGCGACCCGGTGGACGAGATGACGATATCCACGCGGGTGAGCAGCTCGTCGAGCTCGTCGAGTCCGTGTGCAGTGCCGCTCATGCGGAGCGCGAGCTCCTGCGCTTTTTCGGGCGAGCGGTTGACGATGTGAATGCGGTCGGCGCCGGCAGCGCGCAGGTGTTGCACCGACAGCGCGCCCATTTTGCCAGCGCCGAGCACCAGAACGCTTTTACCTTTGAGGTCGTCGAAGACTTTGCGGGCGAGCTCAACACCGGCATACGAGACCGAGACAGCATTCTCGGCGATGGCGGTCTCGGTGCGAACGCGTTTGCCCACATGCAGCGCCTGATTGAAGAGCCGATTCAGGACGGGCCCAGTTCCGCCGGCGTTCTGCGATGCTGCGTACGCGCGTTTGACCTGACCCATGATCTGCGGTTCGCCCAGCACCAGCGAGTCGAGCGAACCGGCGACGCGGAACAGGTGCTGAATGGCCTCGTGGTCGCGCCGCACGTAAAAGAACCGCTCAAACCAGGCGGCAGGCACGCGGGCCTGCTCGCCCAGAAACGCCAGCACTTGCTGGACAGCGGCGGATTCGTCGCGAGCGCTCAGGTACAGCTCAAACCGGTTGCAGGTGCTCAGTACAGCGGCCTCTTCGACCCCGGGCAACCGCAGCAGCGCGTGCAACAGCTCCGACTCGGCACCTTCGGCGACACTGAAGCGCTCTCGCTCCTCGACGGGCGCGATGCGGTGGCTAGTGCCGAGGAGCAGAATCGAAGAAGACATCGGGACCGTGATAGGCAGGAAATGTGCCAGCGTCAGGAGACCAGATAGAAGCCAAGTACAGCAAAGGTGACCGCACATCCAGTTACGGTCATCCACGCCGCCTGTCTGCCGCGCCAGCCACTCGTGATGCGGGTCTGAATCACCGCGCCGAACACCACCCACGCGATAACGGCGAGGGTGGTGCGAAAATCGAACACCACGCCTTGCGCACGGAGTGCGCTGGTGATGCCCATCAGAATCGCCACGGAGTAGGTGATGAAGCCCACCGTGACGAGGTGGAAAATCGCCGAATCGAGCGCGTTAAGGCTGGGCAGTCGATGAAAGAGACGGCCGAACGAGCGCTGTCTGAGCTGCCTCTCCTGCAGCAGGTAGATGATGGACAGGGCGGCCGCCAGCGCAAACGAGCCAAGGCCCACGAGCGCCAACCCGACGTGCACTGCGACGATCGCGTCAATGCCGGGGGTCAGTACGGTCGTTCGGCTTTGTTCGAGTAGAAAAAAAGCCATCAACAGCGCGCAGAACGGCGTCACCAGCGCGCCGGCGCCGCGCATGGGCCACCGCACGTTGGACGCCAGAAAACCACCGGCGATGAACAGCGCCAGCACGCCCGTCACGTGGCGGGCAGACAGCAGCGCACCCGCGCCAGACTCCACGATGACGCCCACAATCGCGAGCAGCGTCAGCACCATGGAGATCGCGATGCCCACGCGCGAAACGCGTGGCGTGCGCTCACGCTCTCCGAACAGGTCGGTAATGTACACGGCTCCAGTCCCACTGAAGGCGATCACGGCAAAGGCCGCCGAGACCACGGTCAGCGGCACGCCACCCGCCACGGCGCTGTCGGCCACGAGGGGGGCAAATGCCATGAATGGGGCGCAGAGCATGTCACGACCGGCGTAGAAGACGGGTTCGCGGTGTCTAAGAGGACAACACGGGAAAGTCCAGCCTGAACCGGGCGATACGCCCTCGGGTGGGAGACAGAAGGCGACGATGAACCCGGCACGGGTTCGCGTGATTCAGCGCAAGCACGTCAACCGCCCTGCTGGCCCGACCCTGACCGGCAACTTTACGCTGTCGGCGTGCCAACCTGCACGCTCGCGTGCGGTATTGCACGCACGCCATGTATTGCCGTGCACACCGGAAACACTCGCGCCGGACGCCGACTAGGCGCGCGCGCTCTCTGGAGTCCACGAGGTGCGACGAGCAGGACCTGCAATCTCTTTCAGGCGCGGGTCCAGAATGCGGTTTTCTTCGTCGACGAGCACCACCGTGGGTTCCCACGTGCGCACCAGAGACTCTTCGACGTCGGTGAACGTGGCGATGATGACCTTGTCGCCCTTCTTGACCAGGTGGGCTGCGGCGCCGTTGATGCAGCACACTCTGGAACCCCGCGGACCCCGCAACGCGTACGTCTCGAGCCGCGTACCACGCGTCACGTTCCACACATGAACCGCCTCGAACTCGGCGATGTCGGCGGCTTCCATCAGGTCTTCGTCGAGCGTGATGGAACCTTCGTACTCCAGGTCAGCGTCTGTGATCACTGCCCGATGTATCTTCGACTTGAACATCCTGCGCATGAGAACTCCAGAGAGTCTGATCCGTTACGTGGCGCTCCGGGGCTGGATGCACCCGTTCGGGATCGTTGCGGCAACCGGCACTCCGGTTTCGCGGCTGCTGTGTGCGGCAGACGCCGCGTATCAAGAGTGACGCTTTCGATCAACAAAAGGCTCATCTCAGGTTCGCGCCCCTGTCACTTTCACGCCCCGATTCCCCCTTCTTCCACGTACAAATCTGAGCCTTGACTTCGCTTATTGTCACACTAGTCAGGTCAAGAATCTCACCCCTTTGGATGCGCCATGACCAACTTCAAATCTTATCTCGAGTCCATCAAAACACAGATCCACGAGATCTCGGTCGATGAAGCCGATAAGCGCCTGCAGCAGGGCGTGGCGTTCATTGACGTCCGCGAACCCAACGAGACCGCTGACGGTCACCTCGCCGGTGCCTCGCTCATTCCGCGTGGCGTACTGGAGAGCCGGGTAGAAGACAAGTTTCCCAATCGCGACCAGGAGATTGTGCTCTACTGCGCCGGCGGCATGCGGTCGGCGCTCGCCGCGCACAGCCTGCAGTTGATTGGCTACACGCGCGTCTCGTCGATGATCGGCGGCTTTGCCGCATGGAAGCAGGTGGGCAACAAATTCGTCGTGCCCATCAACTTCACCCCCGACCAGCAGACGCGTTACAGCCGGCACATGATCATCCCCGAGGTTGGAGAGGAAGGTCAGCGCAAGCTGCTGGGCGCGCGCGTCCTCATGCTGGGCGCCGGCGGCCTGGGCTCCCCATGCGCCTACTACCTCGCTGCTGCCGGTGTGGGCACCATCGGCCTCATCGACTCGGACGTCGTGGACCGCTCCAACCTGCAACGACAGATCCTGCACAACGATGCCCGCGTGGGCTGGTCAAAAGTCGAATCGGCGAAGAAGACCATCAACGACCTCAACCCCGACGTGAAGGTCAACGCGTACGACACCCGCCTGACCGCAGAGAATGTGCTCGATATCTTCGAGGGCTACGACATCGTGGTCGATGGTGGCGATAATTTCCCCACGCGCTACCTCGTGAACGACGCGTGCGTGCATCTGGGAATTCCCAATGTCACAGGCTCCGTTTTCCGCTTCGAAGGGCAGGTCACCGTCATCAAGCCCAAGGAAGGCCCCTGCTATCGCTGCCTGTACCCCGAACCGCCGCCCGCCGAGTTTGCGCCCTCGTGTCAGGAAGCCGGTGTGCTGGGTGTGCTGCCCGGCGTCATGGGGCTGTTGCAGGCCACCGAAGTCGTGAAGCTGATTCTGGGAATCGGTAACCCGCTCGTGGGTCGCCTGCTCATGTACGACGCGCTGGACCAGAAATTCCGGACCCTGAAAATCCGTCGCGATCACGACTGCAAAATGTGCGGCGACCACGCAGAGTTCAATGGCTTCACCGAATACGAGCAATTCTGCCGGTTTGATCCCGGCGCTGCAGTAGGCGGCTAATCGCAGCTTGCGCTCCGTTCGCTCGTCGTCGACGGCGCTGCGCCAATGATGCAAGCGAACCCAATCACGCTACCACCGCCCTGCAAAACTCATTCGGGACACCATCAGGGCGCCAGAATACTCGACGTAGCCTTCGCGTGCCGATGCGAGGCGTAAATTCGAAGAATATAGCGCCCAGCAGGGTGTTCTCTCCACCGGTGCAGCCCGTTCTGCGCTTCTACGGGCAGCGACTCCAGCGTCGGCAGCGGCCCACCATACCCTTCCGGCATGACCATGGGGGCTCCGAGCGAGCAAAACGCGAGATCGGCTGCCGTAAACCGGTCGCCTGCCAGAAACGGTCGTCCATCGGCCAGCAGCGCTGCCACCTGGTCAAACTGCAGCTGAATGCGCTCCTCGGCTTCGGCAATTCCAGCCGGGGTCAGCTTGAATGAGCGCACCATCTGTTTCAGCAGGACGGGAAAAAGAATGCCCATGCTGCGCGCCTGAAAATCTGAAATGCCGCTGGTCAGAAGCGAGCGAATCAAATGTGGGTAAGGCAGCAACATTCCGTACGCCGCACGACGTGCCATTTTGCCTATTTTCTCATCAAATATTTCTTCCAGACGAGCCGCCTCGCGACCCACCGCGTCGTCACCAAAGATGCGTACGTCGTCTGGCATGCGTGCGTCAATCCAGCGAAGAATATCCGTCGAATCGGGAAAAACACCATCGTCCGACGCAAGCGCCGGAACCGTTCTGCCAGCTCCAATTTTTCGGTTGGCCAGCAGGTGAAAAACAGGTGCGTTGGGCCGCTCCTCGAAGTCGATTTGTGCGTACGAGAGCGCCCAACGCGCTTTCTCGCAATAATGACTAACGGGAATCGTAACGAGGACCGGTTTCATAGGAATTCCTGATGCCAGAGCGTCAACTGCGCTGCCTGTGGGCAACCATACGCTGTTGTGACGGCTCGCCGCGCATGTGGCAAGTGGACTGACAGCACTTCGGCTCTCGCACGCTACCCAGGCCCGCTCAGGGAGTGTCCGCCGACGAGCCTTCGTTTGCCGGAGTCGGCGACGGCGTACCATCAGGCACGGCCGGTACTTCAGCGTCGGCAGCGAGCGGCAGCCACATTCCGGCAACGCGCTCCAGCGTGAGCGAGTCACCCGTAGGGACCATAAACTGCTGCAACAGCGCCTCGGCTGGTGCCTCGGGCAGTAGCGCATAGCCCACGGCGGCCAGCACGTCGCCATGCGTGACCGCCACCGCCATTCCACCGGTGGCAAAGAGCGCGTTCTCTAGCGTCGCCAGCACTTCGCGACCGTAAGCGTCCAGCGCCTCGCAGCCTTCCGGGTTTGGCGAGCGCCCTGCCCTCCATTCGGCTTCGCGGTATGCCCAGTCGGCTGCTGTCCCGTCGGCGAGCTGGCAGGGCGGCATGGTACCCAGCGCCTGAGATATGACCACAGGACGCTCCGGTGTGGCCAGGGCCGCCGCGGTCTGTTGTGCGCGATTCGCAGGCGAAGACAGCAGCGTCGTGATGGCATGTGCCGCCATTCTGGCTGCCAGGCGCGCCGCCTGCTGCTGCCCGCCCGGCGTAAGGGAGTCCAGCTGTTCCGGCGTCATGTCGGCAGGGTGCTCCACATTTCGCCAGGCTTCGGCGTGACGAACCAGCACCGCCTGACGGGGGGCGTCGCACCATGCGGTCATGCCGAGGTCGCAGGTGCGCCGCCGAAAGAACTCCGCGGCGTCGTAGTCTGTGGGCATGCCCTGTTCACCCGTCCGCTTCGCCACGGCCAGGCGCTGGCACGCGGCCACCGAGTCGTCGATGCAGGCGCGTTCCAGACGTTCGGCCGCGCGTGATGGGTTACGAAACTCAGGGGGGCCGTCCAACAACAGAAATCCATACTCGGCACAACCGGCCGAAGACCCTGAGCCGCAGGCTTTGTCGAACAACACCATGGCGGCGTGTGCGTCAGGCTGGCCCAGCGCACCGGCGAGGGTAAGCTGCCCCAGACCGAGGCAGCCACGGTGCATAAACGCATCACACGAGATCGTGTAGTAGCGCGCTGCGGCGATCGGGTCGGGCGGGACAGGCCCACCGTGATGGTACAGCTCACCGAGGGTGGAACAGGCACCGAACTCCTGCTGGGTGCAGGCGAGATCGAGAAGTTGAACCGCGCGCTGGGGGTCGGCTGCAACGCCACGGCCTTCGAGCAGCATGCCGGCCAGATTGGAACACGCCAGAAACGCATTCTGCGTGCAGGCCTGATCGTACAGCTCAGCGGCCCGGGCAGGGTCGGCTGTTACGGTGTCGCCCGCTTCGAACGAGGCCGCCAGATTGTTACACGAAAGAGGGTCGCCCTGGTCGCAGGCGCGAGCGTCCATGTGCGCCTGAGGCAGAGCGCCTGCCGGTAGCGAGGACTCCACAGGTCCACGACACGCAAGCAGCGTGCTGACGAGCAGGCCGACCCCGATGGGCCATGCCATTCTTTTCACATGCATTTCAGGGTTGAGCTTCGCCATTTTCATGGTTCCTGCGAGGTGTCCGAAGGACAGTTTTCGAGACTCCCCGGCACGAGCAGGTCGATCCAGACGGCGCGGTGGTCGCTGGAGGCAAACGGGAAGTCTCCTACCCACTCAAAGCCGGGCTGCCCCGCGGTTGGCCAGAATACGCCCGCCCCAACAACGGTGAGGTCATTGGATGGCAGGACGTAATCAATGCGCAGGTTGCCCACGCTGTTGTCGGCAAAGTCAGCCGTATCGAAGGCGGGGTCGCCCCGATGCTGCGCGTTAACTCCGCCCTGCGCCAGCGCCGCGAGCCGCGCTCCTTCCGAAGCGGGAACCAGCGTGGCATTCACTCGGCTGTGCCCGAGCAGCTCAGCGACAGGGTGCAGGTTTTCTGCCGGGTCGAGGGGGTCACTGTTCAAATCGCCAGCGATAATAAAGGAGCTCCCGGACTCCAGCCCGCCTGTGCTTCCCGCGTCGTCATACACCCACGCTGCGCCGTCGATGTAGCGCGCCCAGAACACGACTTCGTCATGGTTTCGACGGCCATTGCGGTCTTCAGGGCCATCGAACGCAGGCGGGGTGGGGTGAGATACCAGAAAATGCAGGGTTTGTTCGCCGACCTGAATCGGAATATCGGCGTGCGTTTTAGACGAGAGCCGAAACACCTCCAGCGCTGCGGCCGAATAGTAATCACCGGGGGCCTCGGTAGCCGCGTTATCGGGCAGGATCGCGCCTTCAAAATCCTTCCACAGAAAGGTTTGAAATGTGCGAATCTCGTTCGCGTTGATGGTGAAGTTCGACAATACAGCGAAGGAATACTGCCCGGGGAATGTGCCGTAACCGAATGAATCGGCAGCCCAGTTGGGAGTACCCGGGGCCGCTGCCACCTGATCATCACCCGAAAGATCGACACCGGCAGACACACCGGTGTTGGAAGGTGCAATCCACGCGTGAGAAAACGTGATGGGGGCTGTTGGCGCAAGCGCCACATTCTGCAGATAATTTTCCTGAAAATTACGCAGGGTCTCCCCCGATAAATCCTCGTCGAACTCATTGAGCAGCAGAATATCGGGACGCACACTGCGAATAATCTGAGCGACCGCCTGCGCCTGCACGTCGCCCTGCTGCAGGTCCTGCAGCAGCTGACCCTGCGCGTCGCGAAACAGCGACGCATTGAAGGTGGCCACGCGGACGGTCTGGCACGCGACCGGTCCACTGTCTGAATCGCCGGCTGTCGAAGCGTCGGTATCAGAGCCAACACCGGGCGAGGCGCCGCTGCCGTCGTTCTGTGCATCGGGCGTGGGCGCGACGTCCCCGATGGCGTCGTCGGGCAGGGGCGAGACGTCCATGGCACGCACCGGAGTGTTGCTGCCACCGCCACACGCTGACACCACCAGCGCCGCCAGCGATGACACGAGCGCCCAAACACACGAGCGCCCTGCAAAGGGCCGCTTCAACAACTCAGGGCGAGACATAGACCACCAACAGACCCGTAATGAAACCAAGGAGGATCAGCCACACAACCAGAGCCGCGGGGTCGGGTGCTGTGCGCTGCAACAACGCGCGCGCCGCCGATCGGATATCATCATCCGGTGCCGTGGAGGCAAGGCGCCCCAGGCTGACGCGCGCCACACCAAATCGGCCCCTCTGAATCGCAGCTTCTGCGTCAATCAGGGGATCGACGGCGGTGTCGGTGGCGGAATCGCGCCAGGGCGCGAGGTCATGAGACATGTCGACCCGGTAAGAGGAGGGTCGTGGGCGACGCGTGCCCGGTGACGCTCGTTCGACTCAGTACTTCACGTACCGGGGCAGCACGCGATACTTCTTGTCGGCAGAGTACTGCACTTCGACCGTCTCGGAGATGGGCACCAGCTTCTTGCTGACGTAGCACATCACCTTTTCTTCGGCCTTGGTCTCGTTCTGGGTGTCGTTGGACATCGGGTGCTCCATAGGGATAAGGGAACGCAAAATGGGCGTGCCGGATAGCAGGAGCGTCCGGTGAGTGCAAGCGCTTAGCAAGCCGTTTGCAGGGCGGTCGCGTACACGTCAAGGCCGTGACGTGTGATTGACACAGCGCGGGTACAGGGTGACAACCTCCCCTGCCCTTCTGCATCGGTGGTCTCATGCCATTACGTCATCCGCTCTCCCGCCGTTCTTTTATTCGCCAGGTGGCACAATTGAGCTCGGCCAGCCTGTTGGGCGGCTGCGCGAATGACGACAGCAGCCAGGGCGACGCCGACACCGCGATGAACGACGACGACACGGCCAGCGCCGCAGATGGCGGCACGCTGGACAGTTTGAACGACGACACCGTGGCCGCGGACGCGGCGACCGAGGTGTCGGATGCGGCGCCGGCGTGTGCGTCCGTGGTGACGCTGGCGATGGTGCATGTGAACGACCTGCACGCCAATTACGCGCCGGACGCGCAGGGAATCAGCCCGGTGGCGCGCATCGTCGGGTACTGGAAGCAGGTGAAGGCCACGCAGCCGTTCGCGATCTTCTCGAATGCGGGTGATGACTTCGAGAAAGGTTCGGTGGCCGAGTGCATGAGCGACGGCGAGTCCACGCTACAGGTAACCCGGCTGGCAGGTTTTGATGTACGCTGTATTGGGAACCACGATTTTGCGTGGAGCGAGGACAGCGTGCTTGGCCATTCCGACGACCCGACCGGTCAGACCGTTTCGTCCAATGTATCGTATACGGGTCCGAACCCGGAGCGCTGGCGCGCGCAGAACACCGTCATTCTGGAGCGAGGTTGCGTTCGGATTGGTTATTTTGGCATGGTGGGCAAACCATGGAATGAGTTTAACGAACAATATGACGGCGATTTCTTTCCTAATTTCCCCATGCGGCACGATTATGTTGAGCGCGCGAGGGAGATTGTCGCCGAGTTACGCCCGCAGGTCGATGTGCTGATCATGTTGAGCCATCTGGGGCTGGGCACCGACCGTGAGATTGCCGCCGCCGTGAACGGCATTGATATTGTGCTGGGTGGTCACAGCCACTCCATTGTGAACCCGGAAGAGATCGTCAACGACACCATTATTATTCAGGCCGGTTCGTCGGCGGCCTGGATTGCACAGCTGGATGTCGATGTGGACACCACCAGTAAGGAGATCACAGGGTATCGTTATGTCCTGCAGTTGAACGCCGACGGCGTAGCGCCGGCCGACGATGAGACGAACGCGGCGATTGTGGCGCTCATGCAGGAGCTGGCTCCGGCGGCGGCCGAGGTGGTGGGGCGCGCGTCGTCGTCGCTGTCGGCGGCCAGAATGGCGGCGTTACTGGCGCGGGCGTGCGTGCCGGTGCTGGAATGCGACGCGGCGCTGATTGATCGGAGCACGGCCTGGGTGACGCTGCCGCGCGGCGATGTGACGCCGCAGGACTTTATTCAGGTATTTACGGTTGAGCGGCAACCGGCCGGCACGCCGGGCTACAACAGCCTGGGCTGTGGGACATTGACAGGTGCCGCGTTGACGCTGGTGCGGGACGCGGTGCCGGCTGAGTGGGGTTGGGTGGGTCCCGAGGTTATCGAACCTACAGCGACGTACCGAATCGCGGTGCAGCGACATATCGCCGGTCGGTTTAGTGAACGGTTTGGCGAGGCCGTGGTGCTGCAGGATTATGTGCTACAGGACGAGTGCTGGTCGGTGTTGGCCGACTTTTCGCGGCTTCAGACCGCGGCGGGTAAGGCGGTTGACGAGGCCTGATGACGGTTGCTCAGAGGGTATGCGGCGCTGGTTGTTCGCGAGGCGGCAGGTTCCACACCGCCCTGAAAATGTCCTGCGCGCCATCGGTCAGGCAGGCGGGGCCAGGCTGTAAAACCGTGGCTGAATCGAGTGCGTGAAGGCGACCGGCTGCCACCGCCGGCACCGTGCTGCCCAGACGCTGCGTGCACAACCCGGCGTCAAATGGCTTGCCGCACCACGACGCCAGAATCACGTGGGGCGCGCGCTCGCGCACCTCTTCAACGGTGCACTGGCGGCCGGCCGAAGCCGCTGACGTGGCGCGTTCCGCGAAGATGTTTTCGCCGCCGGCGAGCGAGATAAGCTCGTGAACCCAGTGGATGCCGCTGATCATGGGGTCGTCCCATTCTTCGAAGTAAACCCGGGGGCGGCTGCCTCGTTCGGCAACCCGGCGGCTGGCTTCTCGCTCGAGAACGTCGAGCTCAGACAGCCAGCTGTCGAGTAGCTTTCGGGTATCGTGGGCACGCCCAATCAGGGAGCCGATTTGCATGAGTACGTCGATGATTTCCTGCAGGCTGCGCTGATTGAATATCAGCACCGGCAAACCGGCATGAATGAGCGTGCGTGCCCAGTCGGCCTGCACGTCAGAAAATCCAATCACCAGGTCGGGTTGGAGTCTCTGAATTCGCTCGAGGCTGCCACCCACAAAGGCCGACACAACCGGCTTTTCGGCGCGGGCACGGGCTGGGCGTTCGGTGTATGCCGTAATTCCGACGATTCGTTCCTCTTCACCCAGCGCGTAGAGCAATTCAGTGGTTTCTTCGGTCAAACATACGATTCGCGATGGCGTCTTGCGTATTACGGGCAACATGGCATCCCTTGCAGGCTGAATCAGGGGAGTAATTCAGGTGGGTACGGCACCATCTCGGCGTTGGCTATATCGTTGAGTTCATCCATGGACGCCTTCAACTCACGCTGCATCCGTTCCTCGGGGGAAAGAGCGGTTGCCGGAGTTGCATCAGACTTCTCGCCAGGCGAAGACCTGGCCGCGCCGGGCCGAGTTGTTGCCACATTGCCGCGGATAATGTCCTGAGCCTTCGCACGACATTTTTCGAAGTTCTCTTCGACGTGTTCGTCAACGAGCTGCTCGAGGTTGCGGTGGACCGTATCGGCCCACCGCACCCACAGATGCGGCTTGAGCTCACCCGACAACTGCTCCGCGCTCTTTTTTAGCGTTTCGGCTGCCGCTGCGGCCATTTGTTGACGCAACTCCATGCGATACAAGAGTTTGGCGAGCGCGACCACCGCGTGCTCCTCACCTGCCTCATTCTCCGCCTGACCCGTCATTCGCTGCTCCCTGGCCACTGTTTGGACATCGCCGCCTGCGCCGTGGCAACCTACTGGTTGTCATCGTCGTCGTCGAGTGGCAATGCAGGGTGGCGCCCTGCCGCTGCTGCCTGCCTTCGCCCTTCCCGCCTGCCTCTGCCCCTTACCGTTTCATGATCGACCGCAGCCTGATTGCCGCCCATCTGAGTTCCTGCCTGGAGGATGCCTCGCACCTGAACCTGCCCGGCTATCGTCGTGGCAAGGTGCGCGACACCTTCGATCTGGGCGACCGGCTGGTGCTGGTGACCACCGACCGACAGAGCGCCTTTGACCGGGTGCTGGCGTCGATTCCGTTCAAGGGGCAGGCGTTGAATCAGGTGAGTGCGTTCTGGTTCGAGCAGACGGCTGACATTGTGCCGAATCACGTCATCGCCATTCCAGACCCCAACGTTACGCTGGGGCGAAAAGGTCGCGTGGTGCCGATTGAGTTTGTGGTGCGCGCGTATCTGACCGGTTCGACGAGCACCAGCGCCTGGCGTAATTATCAGGCGGGCGTGCGGCAGTATTGTGGTCACACCCTGCCCGACGGCATGGTCAAGAATCAGAGGCTGGCGCGCGCGATTGTAACGCCTACGACCAAGAGCGATGAGCACGACGAGCTGACCTCAGGCGACGAGCTGGTGGAGCGCGGCGTTGTGGACCGTGCGACGTGGCAGCGCATGGAAGAGACGGCGCTGGCCCTGTTTGCGCGAGGTCAGGAAATTGCCGCGAAAAATGGCATGATTCTCGTGGACACCAAATACGAAATGGCGTGGGACGCAGACAACCAGCTCATGGTGGTCGATGAAATACATACGCCTGATTCCAGTCGCTACTGGCTGGCCGATTCCTATGCGGAGCGTTTCGCAGCAGGAAAAGAACCCGAAAATATCGACAAGGAGTTTCTTCGGTTATGGTTTGTGGAGCATTGCGACCCTTATAACGACGCGGTGCTTCCGGCGGCACCAGCCGAGCTGGTGGTGGAATTATCGGCGCGCTACGCGCAATTATATGAGCGAATTACAGGGCGCGAGTTTATTCCAGTGACTTCGCCTGCCATTCGTGACCGTCTGAAGGCTAGCCTACGCGACCTGGGCGCCTGATTTTCGGCAGCACTTATTGGGGCGGCAGAAACCCGGACACTACCGCCCTGAAAATACTCAGTGCATCATGGTGGACGCGGGGAGTTCGGCTCGCCAGCGGTGTAAATCGGCGGGTAATGCGCGAACGACGATGTGAGTGCCGTCGGCGTCGTGCGACTCGCTGACGATGTGTGCCGATGCCCGAATCGTGCTCATGAGCGCGCCCATTCGCCATGGAACAAAGAATTCGTCCTGCGCGAGGGTTTTGTCGCGGTGGGCCAGAATCCACGCGCGCAGGGTCTGCACCGACTCGTTCTGCAGGGCGCTCACAAAGAGCGCGCGCGGGTAGAGCGCCTGCAGCTTCGCCATGGTGGCGGCGTTGAGCCGATCGGCTTTATTGAACACCAGCAGGTGCTGTTGCTCATCGATGTGGGCGTTGACGACGTCGCCTGTGAGCAGAGTCGAGGGTGTCCAGACCGCGGTGCGGGGCGGTGTAAAGGCGGACCGAAAGGGGTCGTCACCGTCTTCGTCCAACGCTTCGTCGTCGTCACCCCAGTCGTCGTCATCGCGCCAGTCGGTGGCTGCGCCCGCGTCGGTCGCGTCGGATTGTACGAGCGACCGATAGACGGGCGCGGTGTCGCCCAGCGTTTCGAGCACGCACTGCAGCTGTGCGGCCCACTCGGGGTCGGACGCGTCCACGACGAGCAGGCACAGGTGCGCGGTGCGCGCCTGGTCGAGCGTGCTGTGAAAGGAGGCCACCAGTTCGTGAGGTAATTCACGGATAAACCCAACCGTGTCGCTGACGAGCACCTGCGGGCTGACCGCAGGGTGCAGCTTTCGGACGGTGGTTCCGAGGGTGGCGAACAGTCGGTCTTCGGCGAGCACGTCGGCGCCTGTAAGCGCTCGCATGAGGGTGGATTTGCCGGCGTTGGTATAGCCCACCAGGGCGACCGTCCAGACCTCGGCGCGCTCCTGTCGTCGGGTATCGCCCTGCCGCTGCAGGGATTCGAGTTCTCGTCCGAGCTGCGAGATGCGATCGCGAATGCGCATCTTCTCGAGCTGCACGTTGGTGTGCCCGCGCTCGCCGCGCCCGCCACCGCCGCGTCGGTCGTCGTCTTCGGTGGATTTGCGAAGGCGCGGCATATCGTAACGGAGCCTTGCGAGCTCGACTTCGAGGCGCGACTCACGCGTCTGCGCGCGCTGTTCGAAGATGTGAAGGATGACCGCGGTGCGGTCGATGACGGTTACGCCGAGCCCGTCTTCAAGGTGTGCGAGCTGACGTGGCGACAGGTGAGCGTCCACAACGACGAGGTCAACGCGGGGCGTGAGCATTGGCGTGAGGGGCTCGTCGGTGTGCTCGTCCGGGTCGGGCGTGGCCTTCGGCGGCGCCTGAATATGAGCGGCAATCTCGGCGAGTCGGCCCGAGCCAATGAAGGTTGCGGCCGAGCGGCGCGCGCGGGTGACCACCACATGGTCGACCACACGGACACCGGCGGTGTCACAGAGTCTTTCGAGTTCGCAGGGCGCGTCGGCGACGGGCTTTGGCGCGGTGAGCAGCGCGAGGGCGCGGCTGCCGGGCAGGCGGCGTTGCAAAGGCTCAGGGACCAGTACAGTGCGTGCCATGGAGGCCGACTCGGGAGGCAGGTTAGGCGCAAGCGAGGCGGGGAGTAGCCGAAGCAGGACGGTGACGCAAGGCGAGCCGGACGGTAGCGCGTCGCCCGCGATCCGTGTGACCGATGACCTTGTGGAAGTGTTCTGGAGACTGAATTCGGGTTTTCCAGGACGTGAGCGACGACTTCGGCAGCCGCGTCACCCGTGCACCGCGCGTCACAAAATCTGCATCCCGATCTCAATAAATCTGAATCGAGCACTGCGCCGTTGCAACGAATCGCGCACGGGCTTACCGTGGCGGCCTTGCGAAGATTGCATTTCATTTGTGTCGAACGCCTGCGGCCGTCGGAGTCTGAAGGAGTAGTCATGTTGCAACGTGTGGTTCGGTTTGTGACGCTGGGTGCGCTGGTGAGCGGAACGTTGAGCGCCTGTGCCGATGATGCCGCGCCGGGCTCGGGGCGCGATGCGGGCGCGTCACCCAATGACGTGGACAGCACACAGGATGTTGCACAGCCGGACGGCGATGACCCGGCTCCTGTGGACGTCGGAAGCGATGTGCAGGGCGGCGATGACACCACCGATGGCGGCACGGATGTGGCGGTGGACGTTGCGGCAGACAGCGCGGACGGCGGCAGTGATACGGTGTTGTGCGAAGAAGACACCGACTGTCTGGTGGGCACCTGCGTGGCGCTGGCCGCGGGTGATGTGCCGGGTGTCTGCGCGGAGCTGTGCGGTGACGACAGCGACTGCGACGACGGTTCGTCGTGCCTGCTGCTGACGAACTCGGGCAGCGACGCGGTGCGCGTGTGCATCGTGAACGACTTTTGTCTGGATCAGGACAGCGACCAGTTCGGTATAGGGCCCGGGTGTCTGGGCGTGGACTGCAACGACGACGAAGGCACGGTGAACCTTGCCGCTGATGAGCTCTGCGACGGTCAGGACAACGACTGCGACGGAAACATTGACGAGAACGCAGTGGGCACTGGCGAACGTTGTGAGACAGGGTTCGCAGGTGACTGTACGGTCGGACGCCAGGCTTGCGTCGGTGGCAGCCCGGTGTGCACGCCCGATGTGGCCCCTCAGGAGGAGCTGTGCGACGGCGTGGACAACGACTGCGACGGCATCATCGACAACAACGTGGCGAGCCCGACGGTGTGGTATGAAGACGCCGACGGTGACTCGTACGGTGGTGCGGTTACAGCGGCACAGTGCGAGGCTCCTGTCGGCTATGTGGAGAGGGGTGGAGATTGCGACGACACCGAGTTTACCGTGTATCCGGGCGGCCCGGAGCAGTGCGACGGTCTGGACAATGACTGCGACGGCGAGATTGACGCGAGCCCACGCCTGCGCCCGTGCGAGTTGATTGACTGCGGCCCGCTGCCAAATCCGGTGAACGGGCGAGTGAGCTTCCCCGGCGGCACGACGTACGGCGCGACGGCTGCCTACACGTGCAACGCAGGGTACGAGCGTCTGGGTATTACGACGCGCACATGCGAGCTGGATGGTTCGTGGGCACCCGATGAAGCGCCGACGTGCGAACCGCTGGACTGCGGTGCTGCGCCAACGATCGCCAACGCCTCTGTAAACGCGCCGGCAACCACGACCGGTGAGCTGGCGACGTATTCGTGTCGCACCGGGTTCAACCAGCGTTCAGGTACTGCGCGTACGGCTCTTTGCACGCCGAGCGGCTGGGAATTCACAGGCACCACCATGGCGTGTGACCGTGTGACGTGCGGCGATCCTCCGCCGATCAGTTCGGGCTCGGTAGCGTTGCCGGACGGCGATGGTTTTGGCGCGACCGCTACCTACTCTTGCAACACCGGGTACGCGCTGGCTGGTGTTTCTACCATCACGTGCGAGGCCACCGGTTCATGGTCGCCGACGCTCGCCACGTGTGTGCCCTCGGAGTGTGGCTCGCCGTCGCCGGTAGCGAACGCGTCGGTGTCGATTTCGGGTACCACGACCGGAGCCATCGCCACGTACTTCTGTCTGGACGGTTACACGCAGGTCGCTGGCACCCAGCGCACCCGCACCTGCCTTTCGGACGGCTGGACGTGGAGTGGAACGCCCATGGCCTGCGAAGGCGTGCCCTGCGCAGCGCGCCCCGAGATCGCCAACGGCACCGTTAGCCAGCCGACGTCCGCTCGCTTTGGCGACTCGGCCGCCTATGCCTGCAACTCCGGTTATGTCCTCACGGGTGCAGCCACCTCGACCTGCCGGGCCGACCAGTCGTGGTCGAACCCGACGCCGAGCTGTGAACCGATTGACTGTGGAACGCTGAGCAACCCGGTAAATGGGCGCGTCTCGCTGGCGGAAGGCACGTCCTTTGGCGACACGGCGTTGTACAGCTGTCTGGAAGGCTACACGCTGAGTGGCACGGCGTCGCGCAGCTGCGGCGCCGACGGTCAATGGTCGCCTTCCGCGGCACCCACCTGTCAGCCGCTGGATTGTGGCACGCCGCCCGCGGTTGCCAACACCACCGTGAACGCGCCAAGCACCACCACCGGCGCCACCGCGTCGTGGAGCTGCAATACGGGCTACAACCAGCGCAGCGGCACGGCGCGCACCGCGCAGTGCACCCCCACCGGCTGGTCGTTCACCGGAACGCCCATCGCGTGCGACCCGGTCGTTTGCGGCGCGCCCCCGGGCATTACGTCGGGTACTGTGGCGACCCCGGGCGGCAGCGAATTTGGCTCGATCGCGCTCTATGCCTGCAACCCTGGTTACATACTCACCGGCACGGCGACGGTGACCTGTCAGGCCGACGGACAGTGGTCACCCACTCTGGCGAGCTGTCAGCCGCAGGACTGCGGCACGCCACCGTCCGTTACGAACACCACCGTGAGCGCACCCACCACCACGACCGGTTCGGTGGCGACCTGGAGCTGCAATTCCGGCTTCAATCAGCGCGGCGGAACGGCGCGTACTGCGCAGTGCTCGCCCACCGGCTGGGAGTTTGCCGGCACAGCAATCGTCTGCGATCGTGTGGTTTGCGGGACGCCCTCCCCGCTGGCCTTCGGTTCGGTGAGTACACCGTCGGGCAATGAGTTCGGCGCTCTGGCCACATACTCCTGCAACACGGGGTATGAGCTTGCCGGACTGGCCAACATTACCTGTCAGGCCGATGGCCAGTGGTCACCGGTGCTGGCGTCGTGCCTGCCGCTGGATTGCGGAGCGCCCTCGCCCGTCTCGAACGCTGCCCCTGCGCTGTCGTCTACCACCACCGGTTCGGTCGCAACCTACTCGTGCAACACCGGCTACACGCAGGTGGGTGGCACCTCGCGCACACGCACCTGCCTGGCCGATGGCTGGCAGTGGAGTGGCACGGCGTTCGCCTGCGAAGGCGTACGTTGCAGCCCGCGCAGCGGCATTCTCAATGGCACCGTGGACCAGCCAGCCGACCCACGGTTTGGCGACGTGGCCGCCTACCGCTGTAACGCCGGTTACACCATCAATGGAGCTGCCAACACGACCTGCGAAGCCGACGGCTCATGGTCCGACCCTGCACCCAGCTGCCTGGCGTCGTCGTGCGGCCCCGTGGGCACCGTCGCCAACGCCAGCGTCTTCGTCGCAGACGGCACTACCGGCGGAACCGCCACCTTCACCTGCAACGAAGGGTATCAGACCCGCGCCGGAACCACTCGCACCCGCACCTGCACGTCAGGCGGCTGGCAGTGGGACGGCACCTCGCTCATCTGTGACCCCGTCTCGTGCGGTGCACCCGGACTGCCTCTCAACGGAACGGTCAGCACGCCCGGGGGTCAGACCTTTGGCCAGGTCGCCACGTACACCTGCTCGGCCGGCTATCAGCTGGCGGGTCCCGGCACGCGCACCTGCGGAGCCGACGGCACATGGAGCGGCGTGGTGCCCGAGTGCCGCCTGCCCTGCGGCGACGGCGTGGTGCAAGCGGGTCAGGCCTGCGACGACGCCAACACCGCCGACGGCGACGGCTGCTCTTCACTCTGCGAAATTGAACCCGGCTTTGAGTGCTTTGGTGCCCCCACTGTCTGCGGCCGTCGACAGACCCTGACATGGAACCCCAATGAGCTGCTGAGCGACTATGAGACCTATACCACACCCGCACAGACGCTCACCTCATGCAACACCGTGGTACGCGCCGAGGTGACCAGCGTGTGGTCACCTGCGCACACCTTCGCGGGTGACCTCGTGCTCTCGGTGCGGTCACCCGGCAGCGCACCCACTTTCTTTACTTACCGCGACAGCGTCGGCGGCAGCGACGACTACTTCGGCGAGACCACCCTGCTCACCACAACCACCATCATTGGGCGCGGCGGCAACGGCCCATGGGAATGGCGCGCGTATGACGACGCAGCCATCGACAGCGGCACTATCCAGAGCGTCACGCTGCGGGTCTGGTGCCGCTAACTCAGGGCGCCTGCAAGCAGGCCCTTAGAGCCTGATAGCCTGATAGCCGCTTACTCGCCCTGCAGCTGCGGCAACACCTGCCCAATCACAGCGCCGCCATCCACCGTGAACTCATGGCCGGTGGAATACGTCGCGTCGGCCAGCAAAAACAATAGCATCGCCGTGACCTCTGCCGGCTCGCCGATGCGCTTGATGGGCTGCGCGGCCGCCAGGTCATCACCCAGGCCATCGATCATGGGCGTGCGAATGGGGCCGGGGTGAATGGAGTTCACCCGAATGTTCAGCGGCGCCAACTCGAGCGCGGCGGCCTTGGTGAGTCCCCGCAGGCCCCACTTGCTGGCCACATAGGCGCCCAGATTGGCATAGCCCTGCAACCCCGCCGTCGACGAGATGTTCACGATGCTGCCACCCCCCGCCTTGCGCATGGACGGAATCACCGCCTTCATGCCCAGCCAGCAGCCTTTGAGGTTGATATCGAGCGTTCGCTCAAACGTCTCGGCCGGCATGGTCTCGATGCTTCCAAAACTGACGATGCCCGCGTTATTGACCAGGTGCCTCACCGGACCAAAGGTCGCCTCGGCGAAAGCCACCGCCAGCTGCCATGCCGCAGCGTCCGTCACGTCCAGGTGGCGATAACGCACGTTCTCGCCGCACTGTGCAGCGAGCTCCTGCCCGGCCTCATCGAGCACGTCCGTGGCCACCACGAACGCTCCCTGCCGAGCCAGCTCCCGCACATGCTCGGCGCCCATGCCGCGCGCGGCGCCGGTCACCAGCACCACCTGTTTCTGAAGGCTATTCACCATGACGAGACCTCGTTGAAAGCAATAAATGCGCTCCCCGGTCGGTGGGCGCTCCGCACAATGACAGCAAATGCCGTGCCATGCCCGCGCTACCCCGCCATGACTCAGCGTAGTAAGCGCGTCAGAAGCCCTCGGGCGGGCATCCGTGCAGAATTACCCGCCTGATTGCGCGATTTTGCAAGTGTGAATGCTCAAATGCCTTTCATTCTGGATTACCGCCGACCCGGAGGCACCGGCCGTCAATCCCAGCGCGAGCCCAGGCGCAGCGTCCACTCCTGCAGGTACGCGGCCTGCCCATCGGGCTGATTGTCGAAGACGGTAAGGGTCCAGATGCCGTTGACCGACTCGTCGCCGGGGATTCCCGCCACCTGTTGTTCGAGCACCAGATACGAGCCCACGCCATCGGGGATCGGCAGGTTGGCCGAGGTGCCGGCGGGGTTGGTGAGTGTAAGCGAAACCTGTGACATATCGGGATGTTGCAGCACCAGTCGCACGTTCACATCGGTCGACACCGTGGTCAGTCCGGTGACCACGAGTTGGCTGCGCAGCCCCTGCGGGTCGCTGTCGTCGGCCGAGAGTTCGGGTGAGGTGCCGTAGTTTCCGCGCATCCAGGCGGGGCGGCACTGTCCCACGAAATCGTTGTCCGCACCGCTGCATAGCAGGGCGGAATCTTCTCCGCATGCGGCGGCTTCTTCGGGGTTACACGGCGTGGCCAGGTCGGGCGGGTCAAGCGTCAGGTTCACGCACCGCCCTGCAAAAGGTTCGAATGCGCCCACGCAGCGTGCGCCGGCGGCGCAGTCGTCGTTGCTCAGGCATTCGCGCATCTCTGGGCCATAGAAGGCGGCGCAGTCGTACGTGTCACCGTCGGCCACGCGGGCGACGGCGGTGGCGTCGGCGGCGGCAAACCAGGCCCCGTACGAGTTGTCGCCGCGCCCGAACTCCCACAGCACCCAGGTGCGGCGCACCGACGTGTCCCAGAGCACAATCCTGCGGGCTTCGCCGCTGTCGATACTTCCGAGCGCGCCGGCCAGCGTGGTCACTTCGCTGCTGCCGGCGAGCTGCACCGCCCGCACCAGCTGCCGCGCGTCCAGATCGCTGTACTCGGCGGCGTCGGTGAACCAGCGGCGATAGACTTCGCGTATGGCGGGTTCAAGGTCCTGGGTGTTCCATCGGGGGCCAAACACGCAGGTGCGGTCGTAGTTCCAGTCGCGCAGCTCGCGGCGGCAGGCGGGAAAGGTGGTGCCGTACCACGTCTCGAACCCGGAACCGCAGGCGAAGGCGTCGGCGTCGGGCGACGCGCACCATGCGTCCCACGCGGCGGCGGCCGGTTCGGCGTCGGTGCAGCGCGCGAGGGCTTCCTGTCGGCCGCCGCGGCGGTAGGCCAGCTCGGGATCGCGCAGCTGCTCTTCGATGCAGGTCGCCAGCGCGATGCCGACAATGCGGGGGCACACGTCCCAGTCGGTGGGAATAGCGGTTGCGTCCGGGTCCGCTGCGTCGACCGAAGCGTCAGCGCCGGAGTCTGCCTCAGCATCGTCCGCGGTGTCGGTCGCGTCACTGTCGGCGGCGGCATCGGCCACAGCGTCGGCAACAGCATCGGTGTCGGCGGTCGGTTCTGCGTCGGCGACATCGTCGGCGGGCATGACGTCGTCGGCGTCGTCCGCAACGTCTGCCGCGGGGCCGGCGTCGGGCGTCGCGCCTGCATTATCGGCGTCATCACCGGGAGCGATGCTATCGATGCCGGTGTCGACGGCGCTGTCGGCGGCGTCATCGGCAACAGGCTCTGTGCTGTCGGCGCTGCAGGCCGACGCGAACACCACAAGCGCCACAAGCGCCAGATACCGCTCACGACACATCGCTGATGCCATATTCCATTCCATCCGGGTCCACATAAACACTCCGCGGGTACAGTCACTCGGGGAGGTGGTAGACCATGATTGTGACGACCGAGCAACGCACGAAGGGCGGTTTCACGGAAAATAATGTGACATTCAGCGGAGTTACAGATCGTGTGTAAACGGACGCGTCCAACCGGTGGTTGGACTTTCGGGTATAACAGAAACGGAGTCGAGGCCCATGAAATTGGCACGCGTCAACCACTGGTCCGGGTTGTCGCTAAGCGAAGCCCAGTGTGTCCTTCACTGTTCGAATACCGGAGATCAACTACGATATGAACAGAGCCCCCATGGTTACGGGAAAATTCTCAGACTACATGGAATGGCGAATCACGCCGAATAGCTGGCCTGTGCGACTGTGCTTTTGATGGCACTCGTCAAATGAAGCCCTGTATTGCCAGCAGTGATTCCGGCACGATTTCAACCACATTGTCACAATATTGAACACGCACCACACTGCCAGTCTTTAG
>Ga0169931_10004497_pt1 | contig 21703 bp, 10 predicted proteins | sample Kivu_15m_20L_FD_129675 | JGI IMG/M metagenome (GOLD analysis project Ga0169931, IMG submission 129675) | Freshwater microbial communities from Lake Kivu, Western Province, Rwanda to study Microbial Dark Matter (Phase II) - Kivu_15m_20L... | ecosystem: Environmental > Aquatic > Freshwater > Lake... | reverse complement strand
CAGACATATGGACATCAACCTATATATTTAGCGAGATCTTATAATAAACTTTTTCATTTGGTTTACTTGAAAAATACTCATGGAATGCTTATATAAGCTAAGAATAAAGCTTAATAACTGATATTCAACTGTTTGGGAGGGAATCTTCATTTTATAGTACTAATAGGTAGTTAAAACCCTTAGCCTTTGCTATAACAGTTTCATGACTATATCGGAAGAAGTCATATTCCGCCTTTTTGGAGTCTAGGATACCACCAGAGTCGCTGGGGGTACAAAGATGCAGCTTATCTTCAGGACGTCATATAAAGATTTGATTAAAATTAGCTACCTTTGGATGTCATTTGGTCAGATCTTTAATATATGGACAGAAAGAAAATATTTACAGTAAACGAAGAAACACACCCACCTAAATTTTTAAACAAACTTTTCAATGATCATAGAGTACATTTCGTTCCACTTTTAGACGTAGCGATCTCGGCCGACGATACATAAGCAGTTCGATTAGGTAAGTAAATGAATATCTTTTTGATGAATCCAAGTAAACCTAAATAATACTACACAGGTGAGGTATGGCCCGGTGCTGTCTACTATCTTGACTATCTACATCCGAATGCTACTTCTTATTGGAAATTACAGTTGAATAGATTATCAAAAAAGTTGAATTTTTCAGGTATATGGCTTGATATGAACTAACCTGTAAACTTCAACGGAGGAGAAAATTCTTACTAGACGTATCGTATTCAAAAAAAGTAAAATATTAATGTGATGACCATTAATGTTTAACTCAAACACTGCTAAGCTCGACTAAACGATTCTTTATTGCACAAATAAGTACACTCGTATTACGGTCATTTGTCAGTTTTGCCTACTTTTTAGTACCTTTCGGCATTCGGACGTCCTTTTATAATAACCAGAAGTAATAGTGTCGGAACCGGGTACTTTGCGGGTCATTGGACAGGTGATAACGTGGCTTCTTGGGATTTTCTAAGAGCAAGTATCAACGGAAACTTTCTTTTTCAAATTTTTGGTATACAAATGGTCGGAGCTGACATTTGTGGATTTTACAAGAGTACTACATAAGAACTTTGTTCGCGATGGATGCAACTTGGAGCATTCTATCCTTTTGCGAGAAACCACAATCACTAGCAATCCATAAGTCAAGAGCCATATCAATTCGATTAGATGCTTTTATAGACATCAAAAGTCAGTCTAAAGACTCGATATGCTCTTCTTAAGCAACTTTATACGATTTTGATAAAAAAGAAAGGTCTGGGCTCGTTTTTCAGACCACTAATATTTTAATTTTACGATGATCAAGTCTGCTACTAAGACGAAGTTATTGAAACACAATTCCTTTTAGGTGAAGCTCTTATGGTGGCACCTATTGTATATAACAACATGTAGAGTAGATAAGTATATTTTCCGGGAAACAATATCAAGTGGTACAAGTTTTAAATAAACATTTCTACTGGCAAAGTTCAATAAATTAGCATACAATACTATGCTAGCAGCTCTATAGATACACTATACAACACTCTTCCTGCTCCTCCTTTGACTTTTCTTAAATCAGGATAACTTCTTTTTACGACTTTACCAGCTACTAGGACTCAAAATTTACCTAATATTTTCAATGTTTTTGCAACTCTTCAAGACGGAATGGCAGTTGGTTAAATTTTAAGCATACAAGACTATAACTATGAACCACACATAAGAAGATGTTTAGATACTGGATGTTTTTACTATGTAGTTTTGACTCATATTGCTGATTCTGTTTTCAATTTACAATGGTCGATGCAGGGGTAAGCTGATATGGCCTAAATGGTATATATAGATTATATTTTGATCGTAGAAAAGCTTTCTAGATGGATTTTCGATGGAAAAATTACTATAGATAAGCCGCAAGGTCTGTTGCAGATACGAACTGTTAAAATATGATTAAGAGTTTACTAATATAACTGTTTGTATCAAGAATTTTATAACTTAAATCTAAAAAAGTATTTATAAAATGATATAGAAAGATCATCTCTCATAAGTGATAAGTCAAAAGTCTTTTACTTGAATTTTCATGAGTATTTTTTTATTTCAAAGGCATTCCTACGATCTTTTTACCTTGTTTTGGCACAAAATATCCATCTCCAGTCAAAGGATTAGGAGCTCTTGGTTTCTAAATTTTCGATTAAACTTATACAGGTTTGAAATTTTATTTAGTTTTGATGTATTAAGCCTTGCGATATGCGCACATATTTAGAGTCTTCGGGTTCTAAGATTTGTCCCTTACCATGTCGTTGATTGTCTTGTGGTGCTCTCTTTTTTTAGGGAAGAGTTTCATACCTCGATCGATCAGTTTTGAATCGCAATTTTCTTTGGGAAATCGAGATGAGTATGAAGTGTTTAGATTAGAATGACTGTGGTTTTGTTGGGAAGTTTGGTTTGATTAAAGTTGACTTTTGAATTAAAGTATCTGTTTTTTAAGGTTTTTCAGGTTGCCTCGGTTCATCTATAATCTGAATCTAAAATATTAATAATATAAAATCTAACAGTCAAATCAGAAAAGTTTTATTATAAGTTAAGAAAATGAACTTATAAAAAAATTAAAGAAAATTGAATATTTTTAATTTTTTTTCAAGAATCACTACTAAGCTATAAGCAAACTTATATTTTGCGATTTTATATAAGCTCTTAGTCTTATTTTTAGATATATTTTATAGGTAAACAAAATGGGATCCGACCAACCAGTAAAAATAAAACCAGCAACAAAAGCACAAATCGACATCGGCTGCCTTAAAGCAAAAATCCACTTATAGCTCGTCCGAGATCGCAAGCACAACGAAATAATCAAAGGCTAGAAATAACTAGTCGCTAAGATAAAATCTGCATCTCGAAACAAAACTTAATAAATTTTGATTGCCTAAAGAGTCGTCAACGGACTTAAGTATGCTCAAGGTATAATATTTGATATACAGCTTGTAACTTGTTGATGGGTTATGCTGCTAGTCTAAGAGGACAAGCTCAGTTCATCTCGCTAAATATGCTATATCCCTAGAAAATGGCACCTTATCTTACGATGATATACTCGCTTATCTACGCTGCGGATCGAATGGGGCTTTCTTCTCTCAATTAGTTCAAAGCTCTAATGAAAGCTTTAAACGACCCTGTGGCTGTATAGAGATACGTAAATCCTTAGATTTTGAATGCTTTGACTCCTTCGCCTAGCCCACAAGAACTCAATACTTATATGCTTGAGCTCAGCTAAAGAAACTAGATACCTCTATAACAGATTAATGTAATCGGACATAGATTCACTAAATAATGGAATATTCCTTCGTAAGTGCCCCATCCTCCGAATCCTCAGCCTCCCAGGCCTAACAACTCAAATCCTTATTAAGTCAAAGACCCTTTCAACGACAATTTTGGACCCAACCCGAACTACCCGGGCAACCAGAACTATCCTGGTGGTCAAAATTACCCTAACAATCAAGGTTTTAATGGAAATCCCAACTTTTATCCCAATAACAATAACTACCCTGGTGGAAATAACAATCCGAATAATCAAAATTTTCCAGGTGGTCAGAACATTCCGAATAACCAAGGTTTTAATGGAAATCAACAGTTTCCTAATTTCCCTGGAGGACAAAACTTCAATCCTAATCAAAACTTCAATCCCAATCAAAACTTTAATCCCAATCAGAACTTTAATCCCAATCAGAACTTTAATCCTAATCAAAACATTCCTGTTAATCAAAATTTCACTCCAAATCAAAACTTTACTCCGAATCAAAACTTACCTGGAAACCCCAATTATCCCCCAAATTTCAATATTCCTGCTTCTCAGAACCCTCTTTCTAATCAGAAAGGACCCTTAGATCCTTCAGTACGACCGAATCCAGGACCTGATTTCTACACCCCTGGAGACTTAAAGCCCAAGTAACCTCAGCCAGCTCCAAGATCAAGCATCAACAACATCAATTAAATCGATTACTATCCAGAAATAGATGCAAATACTCCGATTTTCAAAGGAACACTTGACCCGAACTTTGAAGAGATATGCGCAAGACTCGCCAAAGGATTATGATACATACCGTCTTAATTACAATAAAAATCATTACTGTATATTTTGATGATAAAAATTTTAAAAATCAATAATTTTTTCTGATTATGGCTGATTACATATCTGTATTTTTGATAAAATATTGATATTAGATATGTTGTCGTCCATCGCCAGAAGAGTCTACCTCGGCAGCTTTGCTTTCAGCACCTCCGCAGAAATCAGTTTCCTCGACATGGTCAAATAATACTATGACCACGCCGGAGTCCTCGCAGGAATTCCTAAAGATCGTATGGAGTTCCTTAGAAGCCCCGATTATTCGCTCAAATTCAATATTCCTTTCAGAACAGGTACGAAATACGTTATGTAGATTCTGGGCTTATTGAGGTAGTTGAGGCTTATCGTTGCCAGCACAAGACCCACAAATTACCTACCAAGGGAGGAACAAGATTTGCTGACAATATCAATCTTGAGTAAGTCGAGGCACTTGCCACCTTGATGACCATCAAAAATACCATAGCCGGACTTCCTTATGGTGGAGCTAAGGGAGGAGTCAAAATCGATCCTCGAAGTTACAGTCAAACATAACTCGCAAGAGTCACCCGAAATTACGCTAGAGCCCTAATGAAAAAGAAAAGTCTTTCTCCCGCAGTCGACGTCCCAGGACCTGATATCGGTACAAGTGGACGAGAAATGACCATCATCATGGATGAGTATCAGTCGATTTATGGCGAAAGAGATATCAACTACTCAGGAATTACTACTGGAAAAAGCATTCAGCATCATGGTATCAGGGGTAGAGAGGAATCTACTGGACTTGGAGTTTTCTATGCCACTCGACAGATCCTTAATAACCAAGATTGGGTTGAAAAACTCAAAGTCACTAAAGGACTTCAAGGCAAGAAAATCATCATCCAGGGTTATGGTAATGTCGGATACTGGGCTTCTAAGTTTTTCGTTGAATAAGGTGCTATTTTCGCTGGAGTCGCCTAAGTTGATGGCAGTTTCTTCTGTCCTTCTGGAGTTGATCCTGACTCCCTTATGGCCTACAAGAAAGAAAGAAGAGGTATCAAAGGTTTCCTTTCTTACGCCAATAAATAAGGTCATGAGTACATCAACGATGAAGCCATCTATCAATAATGGTATTTTTTCATATATTCAGTGATATATTCATCCCAGCTGCGTTCGAACAAGCAATTAATGTCAGAAACGCTGACAAATTCAACTGTAGATTAATTGTATAGGCTGCCAATGGACCTACAACCAAAAAAGGAGAGGAAATTTTGTTGAAAAAGGGAGTTAATTTCTTGCCTGATGTGCTTTGTAACGGCGGTGGTGTGACTGTCAGTTACTTCTAGTGGCTCAAAAACATCGATCACGTCAGCTGGGGTCGCATGATGCGCAAAGTAAATCTCTCAATACAAAGTGGTAATAAAAAGTAAAGAACAATTTCTTGGAAGTCATCCAGAAAGCTCTTCAACTTGACGCAACTAAAGTTCAATAAGCCTCTAAATTCTTGTTATAGGGCGCTAAGGAAAAAGATATCGTATATGCTGGTCTTTAGGAAGTTATGTCTACAGCCACTAATGAGGTACTTGAGACTGCCTCTCAAAAGGGACTTGATTTGAGAACTGCGGCTTTCGTTTTGGCCTTGACTCGTATCAACGATCACTTTAACGTTCGAGGCATTGATATCTGAGTATATCAGATTTACATTATCTATCATAATATTTATTAAAATTTAAAAGATTAACAAAAAGATGAAACAAATCAGATCATTTAGAATTCTGTAAGCAAATTGGAAAGAACTCATGCATTTGTCCATGAGTATCAGTAATCACAAGCTTGTTACCCATCTCTATAATCCCCGTTGAATTAAAATTCAATTCCAAATCAATTTTCTATATCTTATCTAAACACCAGTTATAAACCGTCAAATTTCGATCAATCTGAACATAAATAAACGTATCTGCGCTTACCAATTGTACTCGAGCTCCAAGTTTCAAGCCATTTATAACTTCCAGACTGTCTTGATCTAAAAGAACGACTCTGTTGTTGTAATCTACTATGCATATTTATTTTCCATTTTTGTTGTTATAAACGAATTTTATCTTATCGTTGTGAAAGTACTAACCAACTTTCTCATTTTTAGCTAGATTCCATATTCTCAAGTAACGGTCTTAGCTAACACTTATTAGCTAATTTTTGTTCTTTTATATCATACCTCGAATGTATTATGTATGTCCTTAAAAAGTTTTAGTATTTTCCAAAGTTTCAAGATTCCATATTCTGATTTGATATCCGTCGAACTGCCCCCGACTCGAAGCCAATACCTTACCTCCTTGCATGACTACCAACTGCCTATGAAAGCTCTTAATTCCTTTCAATTTCCCAAAAACATGCAACAATTGAGGCTGTTCATTCCTTATATCCCAAATTTTGATCGTTTAATCATCACTACCACTGAACAATCTAAACTGACCATCATGCGCAAAAGTTCTAATCAAAGACTCATGAGCCTTGATCTACTCATTTACAAAATTATTCTAATATATGATTCTGCCATCGTTCGTACCTTGATAAAGCGTTCCTCTGACGTTAATCGCGCAGTTTATACTCACTTGATGGCAAACTGCTCTATGTGTGTTTTTTTGTATATCTGATTTGATAGATTAGATATATGGCATGTTAACTTTTAATGTTTTGAGCTACGCTTATATCTTACACGCGATTTGCTGTTTTTGTTTTATGTTTAAGATGTATTTTTATTGGTCGATTAGCTTCGGCGGATGCTTGTGCCATCCCTCCATACCACCCTCCTATATATTTTTGACTTTTTATATATAACTATTGCATATGGTCAAAGTTTGCTCAAAAAACTATTCCAAATCTTTCTAAAATAAATTTATCCTGTTTCTGATATCCTACATCAAGACATTTACTTTGTTTCTTAGCGTAGTTATAGAATCTAAGCAGTTTTTTGCTATTTTGTAATCAGGTAAAGGCAATTTTTAAATGATTTAGTAGTAATGTTCTTTATATGGTTTTTTTATTGAAGATATTTTTTCGCTGTCTTTGGCAGAGCAATCAAAACAAATTAGTTTGTCGTTTTTGTGGATTATCATGCGATAGTTGGGAAATTAGTTGTTGCAGATTGAGCATATGACTGGCTTGCTGTTAAAGATTCTTTAGGCTATTGAACGTTCCATAATATAATAATACAAATCTAAGCTAAGAAGCTAAATTCTTAAATCGTAAAAAAAAATATTGAAGAATTTATCAAAAATGAAAAGTTTTTTGACAATTTTTTTAATAATATTTGTATTTTCTTTAAGATTTTTATCTGTTTGATAGTTGATATTTAATGTTAAATATTAAAATAATATTTATTTTTTGTGTGACAATCAATGAAGGTACCAATCTCCTTACAAAGTTCAGCATTTCATACCCCACCCAAGGAACAACTAAATCGATCGACATCGACGATGATAACCGATGCAGAATATTCTTCGAAAAGCGTATGGGTCAAGAAGTCGAAGCCGATACTCTCGGATAAGAATTCAAAGGATACGTCTTCAAGATCAACGGAGGTTTTGATAAGGACGGCTTCCCCATGAAACAGGGAATTTTCTGCAATAACAGAATCAGATTACTACTCGAGCCTGGATCAAAAGGATACAGAGCCAAGCGTACTGGAGAAAGAAAGAGAAGATCTATCAGAGGATGTATTGTAGGTCCTGACATCAAAATGCTTTCTATTACTGTTGTCAAGAAGGGAGAGAAAGAGATTCCAGGATTGACTGATGAGACCAAACCCAGAAGACTTGGTCCCAAAAGAGCTGCTGGTATCAGAAAACTCTACGGAATCGAAAGAGTCGAAGGAGAAAAGACCACTCAAGGCTCAACTGCCTTGATCAAGAAACACGCCATCAGAAGAACTTTCAAGAGCAAGAAAAGCCCCGATGCCGGTAGACACAAAGCTCCCAAGGTCCAAAGATTGGTCACTGAAGTCAGATTGAGAAGAAAGAGAATCAACAAGGAAGACAGAATCAGGAGATGGAAGAGAAGTATTGCTCTTAATGAAGAATATCAGAAGGTTTATGACACTTGGGCTGCCAAGAAGAGAGCTGAGGTCAAGCAAAGAAAAGCCTCAAGATTGGGAAGTCAAGAAGTCAAGGAATAACCCAAGAAAGTATAGCCCAAGAAGGCAGAACCCAAAAAAGTAGAGCCTAAGAAGGTTGAAACCAAAAAAGTAGCCGCACCTGCCCCTGCTCCAGCTGCCAAGGTCGAAAAACCCAAGAAGAAATGATGAATGATGTACATCTCTTAAGAAAAATACTAAATTTAAGGACATATTCACTTTTATTCATTTAAAAATTAAACAGATGTGATTCTAATACGCATTTTTCTAAAGATTTTAATATGCTTTACAAAGATTATTGTAAGTAAAAAACTTTAAAAACATCAGTAAATTTCATTTTTCTATTGAATTCTACGCTTATAGGTCGTCAGTGCTGTAAAATGTCCATAGGTTGTAGAATCCAATCACTACGAAAAGTATCATCATTTCATTTAGATAATATCTTCGCACATAATTTATAAAATAAGATACGCTATCTTATTTTTTAGAATCTTACGGAATTGGTTCAGATTTCGATTATTATTTTAATTGATTTTTGCTTTTCCAAAACTGAAAATTCGACAAGAAAGCCGATATCAAAGCAAAATATGAAAATTTTAACTTAATCGCTATAATTGTTAGCAACCAAAAGACAATCGTAAAAGTGTTGTCTAAGATAGTCGTAATGAAGGCTTAAAACACCCCGTGGATGAAATTGCAAAGCGAAATTGCCGATGAGTACAGAAACGCGATTGCCATAAAGATCGTCTGAATGATCAAGAAAAGCAGCCCTATTGTGAGGTAATATGAAGGATTGCCGTTGGGATGTTGCTGAAGTAAGGGCATTGAGAGATGATTATATTTATCAATACGTTTTTTATGATAATTAACATAAAATTTTCATTCTTTTTCTTGAATATGACTCTTAGTTTAATACAATACAGAACTCTATGAAAATCTTTTGTAAAAAAGTTTATTTATATGTTTATTTTAAAGTTTTAAATACTTGATTGCTAACTTTATTTATTAAAGCAGTTTTTCTACGTTAAAAAGAAAAGAATTGTAATATTGAGATCAGATTTTTAATTTGAGCGGCTTTAAACTCATTTAATTCGTTTAATAACTGATAGATTAATTAATTCAAAGCTCGCCATTTTTAATGGCGCGATTGATTTTAAAGTTTTCAGATTTATAATAATGTAGTTGATGTGCAAGCATTAGCCGCTGCGACAAATAAAAGATGGTATTCGATTCCAAGTGCTCTCCTCGCTCGAAAGCCGAAGACATATCCGCAAGATGGTGCTTAGAATTCAAAATAAGCTTGAAGCGATTAATCTTCAAGGCTAGTCTTCAGATGTGACCCTTTAAGCCATTGGAATTCTCCCAGAAAAGGAACTAGATTAGATTTCCCATAAAAATGATGTTCTGGATCAACAAGAGCATCAGTAATGATTTTCCCGTATTATTGTTGATGCCCATACATGTTTTCTAAAAATCATACGCTAACAAACAAGGTAGTGACAACGGCTAACTCTTATAACACATCTAAAGGATTTTTACAGCTCAAATATTGCAGGCCTACAGTCTTTGTAACGCTATTTCGGCAGATGAATTGATGATCTATTTGTCAAAAACAAAAATTTTTGAATGATTAGTTTCTACTGGTCAAAATTGACACAAACACTTTAATTTATACAAGATTTTAGAATCTGCCGACTTAATTCTTTAGATTTGGGCAATTCGAATTAAAAGCTCATAAAAGGCGCATATATAATTCAAAAATATAAGCTATCATAATACTAGCTCAAATCAATTTCACTCCTTATCAAGGCTTACTCAAAGCTATGTATTCCGTACCCCTAGAAACTGATCTCCGCATACTCTTACTAGATAGACCCGTCCTGAACTATCCGTAAGCTGTTGCAGTACTTCCTTGGATTAAATTTTGAACCCTCAAAGATGGAGCCTTATCGAAATGCACTGATTTCGATTTCTAGTCCCTTTAGTATCGTTTATATTGTCGTTTAAGGGAATTTGTGGTCAAAACTCCGAATAATTAAGAGCTGTCTATCTTATTAGACGAACTAGAAAGATCGATTTTCCTTTTTAGAGACATAGATCTGTCCGCTCGAATCATATTTCTCCTATCAGAAACTAATGCAAAAGATGAAGAATTGGCAGCAATCATCTATCTTTAACTTTCTATCTGTTGAATATTGACCTTCACAGCTCGATACGTAAGCCGATGTTTGAGATAAGCTTCATACTAAACTTAAGTCTTTTTAGGGTATATAACTTAAGTAACCTGATGACCTGGTACCTTATGTTTGACATCATATTTTATCGGCCTATATGACTTTATAACGCTTTTCCTTTTACGACAATTTTTTATATTTTAAATATTTCCATCTATCGATTCGTATATTTACTGATCCTCGAGTTCACTAGAGCTTCCGTTTGTTTCGTAATTGCCCAGATTGACTATCTACTCATCGTTGTAGAACTACTAACAATGTTGTTTGATGTCTTCGTTGTTCTCAAGCTACAGAATTCTACTGTAAAAATAATTTGACATGTTTTATGATAATTAGTGGCCCATATTTTTCAAGTCTTTTATATTGAAATGCCGTTTTTATTTTATAGGTCCGCAGAATGAAATCTAGTATGTATAACTTTTTTAAAAATCACATCGATATAGTGTTATTCTAGCAGTTCCTTACTTGGATTTCGACATGAAAAAGTTACAGTTAAAATAGCTGAAATTCGACATTTTTTTATACAAAACGTAAGGAAATTACTTAGCTACATACGGATTATGAGGGTTCAAGCATCCATACATAAAAGTCGACCTTTTTTTAGAATGCCCATGAAGATCAATAAATAACATTTTTTTATATTAACTTTCAAGAATAACTTTTTTCGAAGCAAATATCTATGGATGCCTTGTTTTCGATGGATTTTTCCATTGACGGTTCAAGTCGTCACCTGAAAGTGAAGTCCTATAATTTCCATTGATGACTCCATCTGGATTCAACATCGGAATTATTTTTATTATGAATTGATTTCTCAATTTTTATGCTTAAGGTTTTGCCCTGTTTTATTTTAAATCTACGATAGCAGAAATTAGATGATTCCCTAGCAAACAAAAGAAGAAACTGTTTATCCAGGGTGCGCTCGAGCTGTTATCACGATACTTCTTTTGTTCGTCAACTGAGGATTCGTAATAGAAACCATCTCTACAACGTTTCCTATATATTATGGCATTTACCTCCATGTGTCTTTGTGATGACTTTTCTTCTAAGTTTATCACTATGCCTCACTTACATATTGTCAAGAAATCTTTGAATTCTTGTGTAAGTATAAGGATAACAATAAGCGAAAAATACTTAATCGTTTTATTATGTAAATTTGTAGCTGAAAGAAAATGTATAGTAGAACTTTTATTCGTCTACTTCAATACTATTTTGACGATAGTTTATACCAAACCCGTCTCTTTACCATCCTACATTTTTTTTAACTGAATATACGCTTGGAAGCATGCCTATTTTGAACATTGAAAAAGGTTTAGTATAGTTTACGATGTGAAAAGTAAAAATGCCTTTGTTTTGTTGATTGCTGACTTTGAAGTAAAACCACTGTATCGTCACTGACTGTGAATTTATATCTCTTTGGAGAGCTAAATAGTACTAATTCTTTTTGCCTGGAACCGCGCTAGCCAACGCTAGATTTCCTGATTAAAATCTACTTTAAAATTTTAACTAACTTTCGCTGAATTTAATCGTTTTTTTGTTATGTAACTGATACTGCGGGTCTGTACTACACGAACAAAAAGTATAGTTGTTACTCATATTAAGCGAAGAATGAACCTGATACACTGGATTACTGAACAACTGTGTAAGACTATTCCCGATTTGATGAATATTTCTTTTGTTCGGAAGCCTTTAACTAATTTTTTATAACTTTTAAAAACCGTTAGCTGTCTACATGATGTTACCTGGCTCGGAAAGAACGAAATCAAGTAAAGAGTTAGATTGGATTGGTTATTTATTTTGTATGGGGTTCGGGGCAGGTAGATAGTGGTAGGCTCTGGTTTTGGCTTCTTACATGCGTGATATCTATGCTATTATATCGATGTTACATATAAATACGCAGAGATGCAAAAAAATAACGCTTCATATTGAAAATCAAAATATTTTTTTTATTATTTAAATTATCATGGCTTTCTTCGATACTTCAACTTCCATCCTAAAGGCATTCCCAATGGCACACTTTTTACCGTATTTTTATGATTATCATTCAAAAAATCAACGTTTTCTTGCTTTTTTTATTATTTATGTATGTGTCTCTATCTGTTTATATCGTAACGGATTTAATCATATATCATGCTTTTGAAATTAGAATTAGTCGATAAAAGTCTAGGAGATTTTTTATTGAAAGATTAGATTTATTTAGACGATTATTTTGATATATGTGAATCGCCTTTGAGCCATTATTTTTACCAATTTCTACCTGTGTTTTAACTGAGAAAACTTGATAATTTTTGTAGCATACTTTCCGGCTGGACATCACACAAGCTACTAAAAGACGAAGTAATATGCGTATTCTAGACGCACTATACTTTAAGATCAAACTAATTTTCTTATTCTTTATTGATTTATATCGACAAAATGCTTTACTAGAGTTTAACTGTTTCAAGTGTCTAAACATTATGTCTTAGCCCTAATTATGCTTGCTAAAAGAGATAATCTCTCGAATCCGAAAGACTTACCTTTGATGCCGAAGATAAATCGTCTTATTAGTCGATTTGTTTTGACATGACGCTGAAATATTATCTAAGATTATTTTACGTCTCGAACATTTTTTTAAGTTTCATTGTCAACTAACGATACTCTGTAAGCTAAAAGGTCGAATTGAGAGCATCTATCATAATTTTATTGAATTTTTAAACGATTTCATGTTGTTTTTAGTGGAATGATTCGTAACTGATTGATTGAATGAGCTTAGCTATTACTTGATTTTGCTTGGATGGGATCATGTAGTACCCGTTTTAGATGTGGTAGTCTTGCTAGAGCTGTTTTTGGTATGTAGGATTGGAAGTCTCAACCCGCAGCATGCGAAAACAATAAAATAATTATTAAACAAATATCAGTATAAAAGCAAAATACATTAAAAATTAACGATATTTTGACACCCTATGATAGCTTATATACAATCAAAGACTAATAAACAGTTGAATATTCTTATCATTATAAATATTAAATCTATAGAATCAACTCATGGGTATGCATACAATAACCTAGCTTTCTGTCTTACTTTCTGCAAATACGTGGCACTTTTCGGCATGATCTTCTACGTAAAAATCCATTCACCAAGATAACCATGGGCATAATAGTCGCCACTCAAGTCGAATATCTAAAATTCGAACCACACAATCAAACAGATTCAGTCGTATCTTGCTTCATCACTGCCGCACTTTAACTTCTGATATTCATCGCTTTGTTATGTTGCGAATGCCGACAAGAATCAAGTCAGATTTCAAGACCTTAATATTTATAGCTTGATTAATAGAGATAAGGAAGAGCACGGGAATCTTCGTTGAAAGGAATCGATTTAGTAAATATGTCATCGGTACGACAACAAAGATAAGCTTGAATATGCCTGTCTAAATATAAATTTATGTTTTTTTATTGTATTTAGCACAATAAGTTTTAATTCATTTCTAATATGAGCAAAAGCTATCTTACATAAAACCCGACTCTTTTCAAAAAATCATCAAATTACAACTCACCCGTCTCACTCAAATCTACCATGAAAAACTAACCAATAGACATCGATCAACTTGCTCGAGAACTTATCGAAAAATAGTAATAAAGAGTGAAATAGCTGTCATTTAAAGTAAAAGTGTATGAGGTCAAAATAAAATAATAAAAATCAGCAAGACTAGACTACAGTCCTTAATTAAAAATCTTATAGTAATAGATCATGCAGCTCCGTAAGCAAGACTAAGACATTTTGAAACAAATAAACAACTGCAAACAAGTATAGAACCAAGTAAAGCCAATCTAATACTACTTATGGAAGAAAAAACAACGAATCAGCACATATGACATGTCAATCGCTGCACTTTGTTCAGAAATATAACAACAAAGACATAATTTAGAAGAACAAATATAGTAACATAGGCATTAATCGTAGGATTTGCTTGCTTAGATTTAGTAGCTTTAAGAAAAAATAGTTTCTTTTAATAATAGTAGTCAAGAATTATCATCTAAAAAGATTAATTTAGGGAAATAAGAAAACTAGGAGGAAATGGCAAGTATTTTTGTGTAAAATGCGTTGTTGAGATAGTAGTACAATCCTCTGGTAAGTTAGATATAGATTTTACAATAAAACAAAGATATTGTGTGTATGCAAGTCATAGATAGCGTCTAGAGCATCCAAAGCGCTCTAAAAAGTTTTTACTAGAGCTAAAAAATCAGAATGGCTCGATAATGCAAGCAAATTCCTATGGAAATAAAAGACAACTAAGTATCTCCTTTAAACAAAGAAGAACAAGCATACTCGATCGATCCTTTGATCAACGATTACGCGTATAAATTAAGATAGCTGCACTAAAGAGGCCCTTAATAAGTAAGAAGACTCATAACTCCCATAATGCAACCTTTACCTTGGTAGAAAATAGATTTCAAACAATTTGTGAGCGTTGACCCAAGAAGCTAGCATATTTATAACGAATACAGACGATTAGAGTCATAATACATATAGAATTAAGGTTAGACGTAAAAATTACAAAGTTAGTTGAAAAGAATTACAGCTTAGATCGCCATCTAACAACAAAAATCGAACTAAATTAGTGTAAACATTCAAAAACTTAAAAGCAGACTACATAAATCATGATTGCTTACAATTTTAAAAAAACAAATAAATTTTATCAAATATTTTTTATTTTGATCGATGTATCGCTAACTCAATTTATTGCTTTATTATATTTGAATGAGTGCCTATCCCATCGACGTACAGCGATTACTAAGTGAACAACAAAGAATGCAAATGTAAATCAACGCGGGTGAGTAACGATACCGCAGAGCTCTCGAGCAAGGTTAGCTAGTGCTTGCTGCTAACTAAGCACTTAGAAAACAAAAAGATCATATAGAGGCGTAACGCAAGAAATAGGTCGAAAATATGATTGCGGCTCATAGGCTAATGTATGAGAAAGAAATAGGTTAGTTAAGAGCAGAAAAGCAACAACTAGCGGAAAGGTTGTAGGTAATCAGCTAGCGATAAAATACATCAAGTTTTTAATTGAGCAATGCAGTCAAGTCTTTGAAAAGTCAGATGGAACAAAAAGAGATATAAAAAAACATTTTGAAGTAAGAAAACAAATAACTTTCTTCGTTAGTGTCAGATTTCGAGACGAAGATCATGGAGCTGAAAAGTAGCAACAAATAATTAATGCGGATAATATAAAAACAGCAATCAAAATAAGTTTCTTAGATCGATTAATTGACTCTTTAGTGCAGTTCTCTCAAAAAAATCATATAAAATATATAAAACTAGCTTCAGAAATAACAGAGAAAAAGTGGATAGCTTTTGAAAGAAAAATACGATATATAAAAGAAATTGCCCAAAGATCTACTCCAATAAATAGTAGAACTAAGAAAAGAAAACAATAGACTGGCATCTATGCTTGAAAACAAAGTTTTAGATGGAATCGATTAAGGTGATTAGCTGTATAATACTATACAAAGGTTGTACAGTTAAATGGCTTTGCTTAAGCTAGAAATAACCTAGCATAAATAAAAGAAATAGCAAGCTGTTGTGGAGCTGTATGAAACTCGAGCTAAATTGGTGTTTGAGTCAGTGAAAATGGAGAAATAAAAGGGAGTTAAAAATTAGGAAATTAACTAGATGAAGCTTAAACTTGAACAAACTAAGTCTACTCTCAAATCAAAACAAGGTCACTAAGTTGATAATGAGCAACTTAGGGAAGAAATCGGTCTTTTGAAAATAAAATTGTTCACTCTAGAGGCCCTCAGACAAGGATAACCCTATAAAAAGCAAAAATAATACGATCTCAAATGCTTCTAAGAAGATCTAAGGTCGCTTATCGGAGCCTAATTTTCTGTAAGCACATCTTAAGTCTTGAAATCTGTCGTAGATCTCAAAATAACTGTCAACAATCTCAACAATAAGATAAAAGAGGTATAGAACTAAAAAAGCTAAGCCATAAAGAAAAGTAAAGGTTACAAATAAAAATACAAAGCTTTGAACAAATAGGCCAAATCTAAAGACGAATAGAGTCGACAACAACTCGCTCATTACAAACAAAAAGTACACTAATACAATCTACTAGTCTAAAGATACTAAGGATAACTATAAAAAGCTTGCTAGTTGAATGCAAAAGTCAACTAAAGAAGAAATTTGCATCTTCTAGTCGCACCTTATCAACAAAAAGTGGAGCTGATCAACACATAAGTGATCGTCTTACAAGGACAGCTAAGACAATATCAAGCCACGGCAAAAGCTGATCAATAGATACATCAACGTTAAGTCAAACAACTCAGGGGAGAAGTCTAGAGACTGAAGCAACAAAACTCATAACTTTCTCTAAAATGCAGAAAATCCTAAGGACTTCTTCTGTAAAAATCATTGTTTTCAACAGACAGCGGCAAAAATTATCAAATGTAACTCGCTTAAAAACAGAGAGCTCTAGTTGCACTATAAAATGAGCTCAAATCTGCAAAAGAAATGAATGCGCAACACTTAGATGCTTTGAGATCTTCACAAGAAAGGTCGTTTAGACAGTTCAAAAAGGAACTTGCCAAGAGTCAGATGATGACTGCTTAAAAAGCTCAAAAATAATAAATGAATACAGCTCAAGTCGAAGCCATGAGATAGAAACTGGCTTCGTTTGAAAGATTGTTATATTAATACAGAGATGCTGAAAAAAATACAAAATCTCCTACGAGTGACTAAGTCGGAGGTCTGAGGATTAAAAATTATCAATTACAAAGCTAAATCTAACAAAAAATAAAGAGATAGACATAGAACAAAGTTCACATATAAGACTACAAAGCCCGACTCTTAAGCTTATAATAATTTTTGAAAAAAACTATAAACAATTACTAATAAATAAGAAAAGATTTATAGCTTCAGAACAATCATCTGGTCATAAGACTTTAAAGATTATAGGAAGAGCTTGAACTTTCAAGAGATTAAAAAAGAGGAGGAAAAGTAAAATAAATTGAACCGATTGAAAGAAATAATAAATATCAAAATGTTTTTAGAGATGCATAGGGATAAGACAAATTGAGACATTAGTTACAAAATAAATAGCAATAACTAACTTTTTATAAGTAAGAATTCCAAAGATTGAATGCTTAGCATGAGCAATAAAAAAGTGATTTTCTTTAAAACTGGCATAAACTCATGCAAGAATCATAAAATATGCATCGACAGCTTCAAGAAAAGTAAAAATATATTGCATCTCTGCCGATAAGTAAGTAGCAATAGGAAGTTATGTCTCCTATTAGGGTGCCTCATAGTCCTTTGATCGTTAAAACAGGTGGAAAAAATCAAACCTATCTTTATTAAGACAAAATATACGAAAACATGTCACATAAAGATTTCTAAAAACTTAAAAAATAGTTAGTTTCTTCACAATAAAAGATATAATTTTTATCAGTTGAGCTTAGTAAAGTTGAATAGTAATTAAAACGAAGACAGAGCGATGACTACAGAAAATAACTCGGCTAATCAGGTATATACGCTTTGAAGGAACTTTCATAATTGAGAGATGAGCTTCAGAATATGAGGCATATTAAATTTGGCAGCGATAGTCGTATCAGATAGCTTGAGCAATAAAATATTTTGTTGAGAGTTAAAAAAGTTCAGGAAGATATGGGGCTTACTAAAGGATCAAGAGGCTACAACAACTACAGCTCGAACCCTACCTTATCTATGGCAAAAAGTTAGATCATAAAAACCGACCATGAATACTCTTCTCCCAGAAACTAATACGAAACTAATGATTATATCAAGCTACTCCATTCTAGACTCGCATCTTTTACTGATTTGTAACGAAGACACTAAGAAACTCTTGCAGTTTTGACTCTAGTTTTGGTATAAAAGTAAGCCTTGAAACAAAGAGTCGAGCAAGCTGAAGCCAAAGCATAAGAAAACTATCAAAATTTTATTAACTACCTGAAAGAGTAAGGTTCATAACTTGAAGACATTCAAGTTAATGCTTCTTTGATTAATTAGTTCGAAACAGCTCATCATCATTTCTCAGAACTAGCGAGGATTGTAGGCTACACTGACGATGGATCAGGGCAGTATCAAGACACTCAAAAAGTATACCAGCTTGGACAGAAATAACAAAGATAGACTACTTACAAAAACAACAGAAATAGCTCAAGTTCGGAAAAATAATTAACAGTTGTCGCTGGTTTGTATTCTGAGCAACATCTCTGATAACATTATTAGGTCATATATTCTTATTTTACTGTTTTGTCTTTGATTTTTGTTTAAAAATTTCCTGATAGACACTATATTTTTAAGTAGAAAATAATTCAAAAAAAAAGAGCGCATTCAAGCTTTTTAAAAGGTTTTCAAGCGATTGAAATCAAGATCTCTTCCACTTTCCTTGCTGTTTCAGCTTGGAGAATCGCATCTCAATCATGGTCTTGACTTCGTTGATCTCGGCGAAGTCCGGTAAGGTATTGAATTGACACATCCAGGTCTCGTCAGGTAAAACTATAAGCAAGCATGCTAAGAAAAGCGTCGCGGGGCAAGCTAAGACCAGCTCGGGAAGACTAATCGAAAAATCCAACAAAAGCTCAATTTTTTGCTTGTTGATGAAGGCGTTCGGATAGGTTTTTAAAAACGAGTCATAGAGCTAAAGATAGTTGTAAGGACTTGCGAATCGCATTCTGAAATTGAAAAATTTCAATAAATTTTCCTCAGCTTTGACAATTTAAGACTGTTGAAATGTCTAATCTATCATCAGATGTGTTTCGTTGACAGTCATCGCTGAAGATAACGACCTATTTTAGTTGAACTACTTCATCTCAAAAGTACTTTAAGAGCAAGTCTGAGCGAAGCGATGAGATACAAAGCTGCGATGCGAAAAGTTATGCTCGAAGATCCAATTAAAACTGAATCAAAGTAAAGCTTGGCCAGAAATTTAGTGGTCTTATCATACTTGCGTTCGTCACAATACTAAATCAAAATATTTGATGAAAGAAAAGTTCAACGAATGTGAACTTAGAAAGAATCTTACCTTTAAAAGCTTAATTTGAAGAAAATCGTAGAATTATAGACTTAAGGGGACCTAGACAGTCCAGTTTGAGGGCACAAAGTGAGAAAAAGATGTCAAAACTTCAAGATTTGTTATGAATATCTGTCTTTAACTCATTATAATTTTATATGACTAAGCTTATAACTAATTTTGTATTGTGCCATAAAGAGATATTAAAACCATACTGAGAGCTAATTTTTTCAAACAAAAAATGTAAATCAAGATTAAATTTTACGAAAAACTATTCAAAATATTTGAAAATCAAATAAAAACTCTGTTATTTTACAAATTCTTTAAAATAATTAGTAACTGATATCAATTGTTGCGATACTTAGCTCGAGCACTTTTATCTTTCTTCTCCAATATTTCTTTAATCTACTACTAATACCCTTCTTTATCCATCATCTATTTATATTGCTATTCCGTCACTATTTTCAAAGTTTACTTAAACTGACCCACTCGAGTCTGCATCTGTTCCTATGACATCCCACTTTTAGTAAAAATTTATTACAAATCTAGCTTCTTATCACCTCTTCGTCTCATATTTTGGATCTACTATGCACCCTAAGGGTTGATTCTTGCCAGTTTTTCGAGTTATTGGTTGATATATTGATCTTCGTATCGAGATGAATAGTTTCCGTCTAGGTCAGCTTAGATGTATATCGGCTATTGTCTTTCTTAAGGCACTTAGGTAACTGTTCTCATGTAGAATTATTACTACCCCAAGGGCGCTAAATTTTGTTTGTTTGTCTGTTTTTACTATTTTTTATTTTTTTATTTATTCTTGAACTATCTCAAATCATTCTGTTTTTTCTATAAATAATCAATCCATTATTCTTTACTAGTAGGAATCAATTTTGATTTTGCAAACAATTTTCCATCGCTATATTGATTAACTGCCTTTTATATAAGAATCTGATCGTTCAAATGGTATGCTTTTTAAAGCTATTTGAGTTGTTTAAGTATTTTTGTTATTTTTACAAAAGGATCGTTAGTGTACATATTTTCAATGTCTTTTTATGAGCGTCCTTGTTGTCTGAGCACTAAAACATTATCTTTTGCTCTTTTATTGAGCATATCAACTGGATCCCAACTGTATTTTCCTTGGTATTATTTGACAACTTACGTCTTATTTTTAGGAGATCCTCGGTATTTTTTGTAAAACTATTGCAAAGCAGATATATTATGGTTCATAGCGAATCCTTTCATAACGTAGAATCTAACCGGTGATCTTTATCTTATGATCGATGGCTTAAATGACGTAAATTGATGGAAATATATTTTGGATGTCTACTAGATTACCCTAGATGACTATGATTATAGCACTTTGCATATAAAATTTCCACCTTTTTTCAGAAAAGTATTGCTAAAAAACAGTGCTTAGTGAATTATTTCGTTCATTTACATGCTATCTTTTTACAGATCACCTGTAAAAGTAGTAGAAACATCGACTAGTATTGTGTCTAATTTGTTTTATCCGAGTCTCAAAGCTACGTTTGTTCGTATTTGTTATTATTTGAAATCTCCTGGAACGAAAGGATTGTTCGGTTGTGCTCGAGAACATGGCACGATATCGTTTGAGATGACTTTTCTTGTATTTTACTAATGATCTGTGAGTTGAAGCGCTAGATCTGTCCAGTAAAAATTAGGTCCAGCACCTATATCAAGTACCCAATCGCCAGGAGACAAAATTTTGAAATGATGTTGAATCTAATGAAGACACGCTGCATTACTATTTTTATATTATTTATTTCCCTGTATTAAAAGAAAGTTACGTAGCGTTTTACCATGAGTTTTGTGAGCTATTCGTAGGAGCTGTCGAGTATTTATTGCTTTTTGAGTTTGCTAAAATAGTTGCGAATGCACTTGTATAATATCATCGACACAATTAAGGTTATTAAAATTCATAGACAAAAAACAAAAAAACTCAGAAAAAAATCTATTTGGAAACGAAATGTTTAAAGAACTAAAAAATAATAAAAATACTATTCAATTTCGCACTTTTTATTATTATTTTATTGCTAAATGTATCTAATATAAATTATAAGCGAATATGTTCAATATTTAAACAAATAATATTTTTATCATCATTTTTATGGAATTCTTCGATTTATTTTTTGTATTTTTTATTGCTTTTATATGAATTGATTTATATTTTATTTTATCATAATTGTACTTTTATCGCTTTTATATGAACTAATTTATATTTTATTATAGAATATTTTTCGAGCAAGAATGT
>Ga0169931_10004496_pt1 | contig 21704 bp, 25 predicted proteins | sample Kivu_15m_20L_FD_129675 | JGI IMG/M metagenome (GOLD analysis project Ga0169931, IMG submission 129675) | Freshwater microbial communities from Lake Kivu, Western Province, Rwanda to study Microbial Dark Matter (Phase II) - Kivu_15m_20L... | ecosystem: Environmental > Aquatic > Freshwater > Lake... | reverse complement strand
GTATTAAAAACTACATTATGTTGTGAATAACCTGAATAGATTGATATAAATATTATTCAGTAAAGATGCAGAAAAAATTAGTCAAAAAACCATCCGAACCTTCATTTTTCGACAACGTCAACTCCACGCTCACTCTCCCCTAAGATCATAGCAAAAGCTATCATAAGTCTTTCAAGTTCCAACCTACTACTCCTTTCGACAAAATAAAGAAGTTCGTGGGATCGCCCTAAACATCTAAACACCAAAAGACCTATAGGCGAAAAAGTCCTAATTTAGACATGAGCTACGACAAAAACAAAAAGTCTTCCAGTCTATCCAGAATGCCTATTCTTAAAAGCTACCAGAATTTCAAGAATACCTACAAAAACGATTTGGAAAACACTTTCTGCGTAGGTACTCGGCATCTTTCTGTGCACCCCTAAAAGTTTGGCTTCGATTTGAGAGATGCAGACCAGTTGAGTTATGCCACTCACAAAGTAGCAGCTTCTAATGTTTCCCACGTTCCTTCTGATAAGGGGGACTACTACTTGTACTGGAAATAAAAGGCCCACTAGTACCTGACATCGAACATGAAACTGACCTAATAAGTAAACAGTCTGAGACACTAAAACGAGATTCTTCGCAAGTAGATGGAACAGATGAAGGCCGAGTAGGCTGCACGAGTCAATACGCCGCTACCTAAGACTTACAGTGAATAGCAGCTTAGTTAGCAAATAAGAAATGTCAGCAAGCTATACATAACAAAGATAGAACTGCTTTAGAAGTAGCTGAAAAGAAAAGACGTACTGATAACTAGTTATGAGATTAAAGTAAAAGACTTAAATCATAAAATTAGCGGCGACAAGTAGAGAATAAAATTAATCTAGTACATGCAAATCTAACTGGATCTGATGAAAAGCAAACAAAACTAGATTTCCGTCATTTAGCAACCTACTACGAAACGACTACTGTATTTTAACTCGCTAAGCACAGACATAGCATCGGACATATTTACACCCTAGGCATATAAGTATAAATGATCATGTTATTTGTATTCTATAGCTGCTATGATGAATATAAGTGGTATATGATTATAGAAGAATATGAAGTAAAACATATAGCCTTCAGACGACCCCTTCTATGCTATAGTCAAAAACTAGCTGAGTCGCAGCTCACACAAAACAAAAAAGTCACTAGTCCATCACAAATTCTTACTAAAAATACTTAGATCCCTCAAACCACTAGTATGCGATAGACGAGAGATGATGATGAAATAGAAAAAATAACAAAATTTTGACAAAATAATAACTCGTTTCGAGTAAAGCAAAATAGTAGACAACTCCAAATACCCCAACAACAGAAGTTTACTGTTGGATGGTAGAATAGTGCACAGGTAAAAAGACATCGGTTCGAGCGTCAACCATTCAGTATACACTAGCAGGATGCAACAAAATCTCAGCGATCTTCGCAGCCACTACAAACTACCCCCAATCACTACTAGAGTGGCTGATAACAAATAAGCAACGCAGTCGCATTTCCACTAGGATTACAGTAAGTTCGACCCTGACTCAAAAAAGAGCAAGTAGAGAAAACCACTGGGCATGCTCATAATGAAAAAGTTTAAATCAAACAAAACAGAAAGTGATTTATGATTATTCTATTCTCATATATTAAGCTCAAATATGATCGATAGTGCCTTACACTAACCTCATAAGCCTACCTTCTGCATAAATCGCATACACTATAAGTAGTGCATGGTCAACTCGTTGAAGTCAGTCATCTCCACGATGCTCACACCCATGCGTTTCACCACAGGTCGATACACCAGTCCTCCGCATTTCATGTTTACAACCAACTTCACGTAGCAGCCTTTCTTTTTGGCCAACTCGCATGTTCTCTCTTTGTAGCAGAAGGACACCACGCACGTCCCAGTAGAATCTTTGATGCTGATGTTGAGCATAGCCATTCCTCTCTAGCTAGTTACTTTTTCACAGCCCATCAACTGACCTATCACGAAGACCTTGCCTAAGGGAAAGGTTTAGTAGTAGATGTCATCATATACTATCTTTGCCTTTAAAATCTGACCACAAGTTAGATGAACTAAAGGATTCATGTTGACTTCTATGCTGCAGTCTCTAAATGCCATTTTTTACGGGCTTTTTCCAGGTAGTTGACCAAATATCATCAAGAATTTTAGTATAATCAGTCAATCGAGCAATTTAAACGTGCAAAAGTTATGTAATAAACATTTTGCAAAGTTAATTGAATAAATAGCTATAGTGCAGTTAAATAGATACTAGATCGGAATATCACTATCAGAAGAATGTTTTGTGCAGCAGAGCGATGTTCCTTTCGAGGTTGCCCTGCGACTCCTCTAGAATCCACTTTTTAAAATAGAGAAAATCGAACGCGTGAGGGTACTCTATTTTCTTCATTTTTAGCCACTTTATGAAAAAGGGAAAGTTATCGGGTATTTCTTTTCTAGTAAAAATTCTATTGATCATATGACAACAAAACAGTCTCATCTTAATTTTGTTGCGAGTGTGCGAGTCGATCTTGTTGTTTTAGTGAATCGACTTGAAAATGTACGAAGTCGTCGATCTGTAAGAAAACTTAAGCTAGTCGAATGTTTTCTCATCCACAGTCAGTTTGTATCCCCGGTCGAAGTTTTTTATAGGAATATCGTTCAAAACCATATTGATTTCGTTGTAAGTGTCCTCATACATCAGATGCGCCTTCATGTTCTACTCTACCAGCTTCTACAAAAACTTTTTAAATTATGGTGTTTTTGTCGATTATTGCCATTTTTTACTATCAATGTTGGCATCTGCCAGCCCAGGAGGCAAAGTGCCTGAAGAAAGATCGCGGAGTAGTGGATCTGAAAAGAATATATAAGCCTTTAGAAGGTAAAACTTAGCTCCTAGTCTCTACGAATACGTTAAATAGGAAGCGTAGTTGTCAAACAATTCTACTGCGCATTCTTTGAGATAGTTGGCCTTTTGAATCTCAAAGCTAGTCTCCTAAAGTTCTTTCTATAGGTGTTTGGAAGCCCCGCTGATCCATTTTTTCCTGAGTAGATGGGTCCTAGACTAATCTTAAGGCTCCATCTAGCTGTCAAAACCGTACTCTTATTGCACAATTTCATCTTTCTTGTACTCCTCATGCTTCTCGAGTTTGTTATAAAACGCGATATTATCGTAAAACTCGTTCTAGTAGTCTTTAAAGAGCGGATGCTTGACGATGCTCGAAAACGTCATTCTGCGCTTGCTATCTATCACGAAAAGTCTTTTAAAAAAGTCCTAGAGTTCTTCCACTTGTTCCTTGAGCTTCTCTTTCTTGGTGAGAGTCAGTTTGAGACTGAAGTGAGGAGTCGAGCAGCGCCGAGTAATCTATGCCTTCATGTCATGACCTGAGTATTATTCATATTACCTTTGAAGGGATACTAGGCGAAAAGCATAAAGTAGAAGAGCACACCTAGGGCCCAGATGTCCACCGAGATACCATAATAGGAATTGCTTATTATCTAAGGGGCCATATATTTTTATGTGCCGCAGTGGGTCTTAGCTCCCACTCCTCCTATCGACCTCGCAAAACCAAAGTCAGCAATCTTGTACGTGATCTAATTTTTCTATTTTTTAAGTAAAACGTTTTCGGACTTAATGTCCCTGTGTATGAAGTTCTTTTCATGGATGCACTTGAGAGCTTTCATGACTTCGACGATGACTTTGACTGCGTGTTTGAGAGGGAACACCTTAGAGGCAAGTTTCGACTGAAAGGTGAGCAAGTTGCCCATTTAACAGTACTCCATAACGATGATGATAAAGTCGTTTGCTGCGTTTAGGCATGCTTACTGTTGAATTCCTGTTCGTACCTGACGATGTTCGGGTGGTTCAGTTTTTTCATTATGTCGATCTACTGGTCGATGTACTTTTGCAGAAAGGGTTTTTTCTTGAGCTGCACCTTGTTTATGATTTTTATGGCGTATTGCGTGTCTGTGGTTTCTACATTATTGTCGTTTTACTGTTGCGGGCAAGCATGACCTCTCCGAAGGCACCCTTTCCGATCGACTTGATGATTTCGTAGTTCTTTTCCTACAAAGTGCGTCGCATGTCCTAAAACTTCTTCTTCTCGGAACTGTTATCCATCGGTAACTACAATTTAAACTTTATTAAAATCGTCACCAATTATATCAGCTGAGAAAAATATTTCACTTTCCCATCTATTACACATCCACTCCTTTTTATACTAATCACTTTTATATCACTCCCTAGTCGTTTTTGTGGCTCTAGGGTATGCGAAAAACAGTATAATTAATAGTTAGCTCACAAACATCATGCACCAGTAACTCTTTGTGGAGCTATACCGATAATCCAATGCACTTTTTGAGATGCAGGACTACGCTGCCTGCGTGGCCATGCTCACCGATTGCCTTACGATCACTCCTGGACTGTCTACCCTGTATTGCAATAGAGCGGTTGCCAACTTCAAACAGGCCTACTCGCATCTGGCTCACTCTGATCTGCAACGCAGCATTCAGCTAAACCACCTTAATCACGTCGCACACTTCAATATCTTTTCTCTGGCCTATCTTCAACATGCAGACATTTCACCCCCATAATAGGCTTTTGAGCATTTAGTGTGCGCCCTTTCAAGCGCATACACTTTGGCAGCCCAGTAAAACACTGATTTGAGCTGGGCAGAAAGAAGTCTTTATTTCTGCTATAATAATAAAGAGTCTATCGTTCTCAAAGCCCTAGTTCATGTCAACTATGACCTAGAAACAGCCCATCAGCTGCTCAACTAAGCACGAGAGCTTTAAACGACAACAGAAAATATTGAAATTTTAAATAACTATATTTAAGTCATAGAGAAAAAACTCAAAAAAAATCCAACTGCTAAAACTTTAAAGGAACACACTTTCTAGCCGTTTAAGTTGAAGACTAGATTGAGCTGTCCTCGTTCAAATTCTTTCGAAAAGGCAGTAAAGTAGATGGTGAGATAATACAACGAGATATGTCTTCGCATCAAAGCGAGTAAATCTACTCCACAAGACCTGGTGATACTGAACCTGACTGAGAAAAGCAGCATAGCTGAGAAATAGACCAACCCTAGCAACCAGCCTTCCTCATTCCAAAACGAATATCCGAGCTGCCAGCCCTCCTCAGTGCAGCCGTAGTCGATCTAGAGTGAACAAATATAATAACTCGATAATATTTCGTCCTTGCTAGACAGCGATCAATCTTATGCAGATGAAGATTAAGTTTAACTTGATGACCTTTGTCTGTAAAAAATCAACTCATACGATCTGTATCCTTTGGACAACCAGCAAAAGGTGCTATTCTTTATTTAAAAAGCGTTCATAAGCAAACATTCTGCTTAATCACCTGAATTGCAAGATGTGTATGTCAACATACATTTTGATTAAGAAACTATCAGGACTGCAGTTGCCAAATGCCGTGGAGATCTGTGCCGATGGTAAGAGTGGTCGTAACCCCTACCTTTGACTGCAGAACCATCCTAAGTGTCTATCAAAATATACAATAAGCACTACACTGAGTTCAAAGACGAACTTATCGGAAGCGGCACCTTCACGCTTTCTCACCTAGGATTCGAAAAAGTGATGCTAAGGAACATTTAGGGCTAGGAAGTAGGATAACTAGAGCTTATAGTAGAAAAAGTGCTTTGATTTTCAGCAAACGAGAATTTATTAAAATGCTAATATTCAAGAGGATTGCTGCTGAAGACTAATACTTATAAAATACATACAAATAGATGAAGTGTTCACAAGTAAGAGGAGCATTAAAAATCAGATAATCTTAATGGCTCTGAGTTTTTGCGCAATCGCAGCCAGATGGTCCCTGCTGATATTCTTGGAAGGGTTGCCCTCCACGATGGTCTCTATTTTCGACTTTATGTGGAATCCTTCCATGTCGTTGTTGAACATGAGTCCTATCAGCTGTCTTAGGGTCACCAAATAGTCCAACACAATAACCAGCTACTTCCATTCATCGTCCATCTACTGACTACCCTACACTTTTCTGTAAATGCCTGTGATGTGGAAGGTCAGTTTTTCCTTAAAAGTTGGCAAAGATTTAAGCAACTATCTATACTCTGAGAGATCTTTGCGGTACTTGAGCATGTATTGACCGACTATCTGTTTTATTTTAGTGAACTCGCTGCTTGCCTGGAACTCCTAGACTTGGACTGATATAAGCATGCGTAGTTCTAGCACACTGTTAAGCTTATCGAAAATCATGCCCACCATTTACTCCTTGAGAGTCAGCAGTTAATCGTTCATGCACTCCCCCAACCGTTCTGACATCCTCATAATCAGTTTGTACATGAACCTGCAAAGATGGATCTGACTCAAAAGCTGCTTAGACAAGTATTTTTTGTCCATCTACACGCCGTCTCCTATCTGATGCTGGGTCCTGGTCTATTTTTGGTTAAAGGGGTCGCTAATGGTTTTATTGGAAGCCGGCAGCGCTGGAATATGATGTTCGGTTTTGTTGTTAGCAGTAGCTGCAGTCTTGGGCTGAGTAAACTTGGTAGTATTAAAGGAGTCCTTGGTTTGCATCATGTTTAATCGCTTAAATGTGCCAGGCGTATTTAAAGGCTTTCCAAGCGAAGTCTAGTGCCTGTCACTGCCTCGAATTTTGTTATTTCGACACTAAAAAATGTCTTGCTATGTTGAATACAGGGCTCTTGGAATGTTGGACCTGTCCATAGTCAGCATGTAGCCATCTAACTCAGAAGGGTCCATTCGATTATTTATATCAACTGTCAGGGTCTTTTTTAGAAAATTTTATGAGGAAGCACTGATGGAAGGTGGCATGAGGTTCCTGATAGGAACTGAGGTAAGCAGTCTTCCTAGCTATTTTTCTGTTTTGGCTCGCCAGGGTGTCTTGCCTGTTAGCATTTAGTAGTAGATGACTCCCAGTGCCCAGATATCGCTCTTGAAGCTGTATTTATTTTCGTTAAGGGCTTCGGGAGGCATGTAGACTGGAGAACCCACATTGTAGCTAGAGTATTTTTTGCAGTTGCTGTCTCGCATGGCGAACCCGAAATCTGCGATTTTGACATTAGTGTTGTTCTGCAAAAAGATGTTAGCTGGTTTCAGGTCGCGGTGAATAACGCCCTATTGTTGCATAGAGCTGTAGCCCTTGATGATTTGGTTCATTAGTACGATAGCTTCGCTTTCTTGTATGTTTTTGCGTGAACTGATGTGTTTAGCAAGGTCTCCACCCTCACAGAGCTCAGTCACGATGTAAGTATTGTTCTTGGTTGTGAAGATGTCGTGTACTTCTAAAATATGCGGCAAGTTTTTAAGCGATTTGAGCACTTCTATTTAGGATGCCAGCAGGTTGCGGTGCACTTCGTTGTTGATTTTCTTCATGTCAATCACCTTTATAGCCACGGTCTCATCTTGATGCTGAGCGATGTACCTGTGTCGTCGTGGCGGCCTCTGTAGACGTGACTAGAGTAGCCCTTGCCGATGTGTTCGCTGAGCAAGTAGGAGTAGTTTTAAACCTTTTTGCGCATGTTGTCTTCGGATGTTCGACGCATCGATGAATAGAAATTACCAATAATTTTATTCTAAAACTGCCATAACACCCACTTACCATATATAACCATCATTATGATATATTCCATCATTTGCATATAAACTACAATTACATATATACGTTTTGTTTCATGCCTTCAAAAAACTCTTACAAACACTGAAACTCGTACAAATAATGTAATCTTATACACTTAAACCAGTCGCTTATATTAATTTAGGCTTAAGCTTATTTTCTTGTTTTTTCTTCTTATTTTGTATCAAACAGCTTCTAAAGCTACTAGTGCATATGCTCGGCTTTACTATATGACTTTAAGACTGCATTTAGGCAGTTTTTGGTTAATAATTTGGCTCAATACGATGGCGTTTCAGATTCAAACACTACAAAGATCAAAAAAGCAGGACTCGGAATCAGCATTCTTAGTTGTCCTAAAGGAAAGTCTAAGTTAATCGCTGTTTGGAGTCTGGGCGCTCGACGATGAGGTTCTTATGGTCCTTCTGCTGGAATGAGTAAAATTTTGAAAAGATAGGAAGAAGACTGCCGTTCCTATCCACCTATCTGTTTACCATTTCCTTGGGACGCTTCTCCTTTATTGTCTTGTCAAGGGAGTCCGCCTATCGGGTTTTTTCGACCTCAGGATCTTCTTTTTTCTTGAGGGCCTTTACTGAACACTGCCTGTGTGGTTTGCTGGGGGATTTAGTTTAGTCCTTAAGGTGTATTTTGAGGGGTTCCATCATGGGACCCTTTTTCCTTTCGCGGGAAGCGGGGGAAGGCTGATGATTAGGCGAGGTAGGCCCTCGATATTGTCCAATCAATTCCTAAAGTATACGTTGCTTGTTCTTTTCTTCCTCCTCGCGTGAAATGATGTTTTTCATCTGACTGGTCAGCCCATGGCTTCGTTTTTGGGGGTGTTTATGTGGGGAGCGCGGAGCATACATGTTGAATTAAAATAACAACTGCAATATTAACACTTGTAATAAAGCATATTTACTGCATATAGCAGTATTCACACTTCCCAACTTAAGCCCACTCTAAAAAGTTTTATTGTAGTCCCGCATTATATAATGGGCAATCTAAGCATCAACTAGCATCTCGTCACCAACAAAGAACTCATAGACAAACTCAACTTCTTTCTAGAAGAATAAGTGCCCAGTCTCCGCTAAATCACAGTGCTTCGACTCAATCAACGCCCTTTCGATTTCTACATGCGATATCGAGAAATATGTATAGACAATTCTGCAACTTTGGCAAGCGTTTAAACCAAGAAACGAGTTTACCAGGGTCTATAGGGGCTGCGTAGCATCGTGAAGATAGAGGCGACTTAGATAAGCAAAGGTAGATGGGGTTGAACTCAGCTATGGAAATGTGTTCGAGAACCATAAAGTTCGATTCCTACGCTCGCTACCATAACTACACCCTCCAACTGGCCATCAACAACAAAATTTAAAGCAAAAAACAGTTTACCGAAGCAGATCTGTTGTTCGTTCTGGGCACTTTGCTTGGAATAGGTCATAAAATAACATCAGTTCTTGGCAAAGGCTACCGAGGCATTTTCAAAGCAGAAAGCATATTTCTGTCCATTGACGGCTACATCAAAGTTTATCCCTTTCAGATTTTCAATATCAATCAAGCTTCTCAGCCCTACGAGGAAACCAGCCAAAGCGTATCTTCAGAAATGGGATAAAAAGTAACTAGCAACATGGGCTACAGAGGACCACGGGAAGATATTTCGGACATAGCAGTGCTCTTGCTTGAACTGGCCACTCTCAATCGCTAAGAATACAACTGGCAAGAGCACTGGTAGTAGCTATAATTCAAGCTAAAGAGACAGATGTGTCCCAGAGTACGTCATCTAGTGTTCACCATGCTACTGAATGCCCATCAGCTCAACTATTAGGGGCTGTTAGGGTAGCTTGATGACATAAAAAATAGCTAGCGGCTAAGGGCCTCGCTGTCTCTGCGATTATAGTAGGACATTTCTGCTCGTTCTTCTCAGATGTTGCAGATGAAAGAGAGTTTGATTGTGCATGAGCAGTAAGCCCGATTGAAACGTCTTGAATCGATAGGCAACAACCTGACGGCAGCCAGGATAGATATTGTTGGCAATCGCAAAAGATAATGATAATATGTATAATATGATCAAGCAGACTTGATCCGTTTGTCACCAATCGACTACAACTATAAAGTAGTATGATTATTAAAAGTAGAGCATCACGGCTCTTCTTATAGAGCTGCAACTTTTCTATTCTAACTTTTTATTCTAATCTTCAAAGTAGTCGTATTATCTTACGAAAAATCCAGCTCGTTGATCTAGCACTAACCCTACAGCTCGTTGATCTAGCACTAACCCTACAGCTTCTTTTTCTCCTTGAGCTTCTCCTCTCTGAGCTGGCTAAGCTTAGTCAAAAAGGGATTGGCTTTACTACTAACCTCAGTCAAGGGTTATCCTTGAGGTTAAAGCGAATATTATTTGCTGGTGGGCCGAGGGGTCAGGCAAAAAGCCTTACCATTTTTAGGATTACTGCAGATGTTGATGCCCAGATGCTAGGCTAGGGACGCTTATTTTATTCCTATTTTTTTGGCAGTGTGAAACTTGGTGACATCTCTTTCGACCATTTAGCTCATCCTGCGAGTGGCCTTGCGTGGAGCTACTTACAGTTCTTACATATTAAGCTTAAAGCTCTTCATGAATCGAAACAGTCTTTTAAACTTTTTATTATCACGAATAAATTAGCTCACTTAAAAGATAGTTTAGATTATTAACTGCAAATAGCACAAAATCGATTAATATGCAATCAGACCCCTAATCTAGCATCCATCCCTCTCTCGTAGTACAAATTCTATAACGTGTATTTAGGATATTTTTTCAAAGGTTCTGCCTGATGTGAGTAGCAGTTGATTATGTTAAATGGTTTCTGCTGTCTTGCGAAGATCTGCGAAGTGTAGTCTCCATTTATGCTCACATTCATAGCAGGCTGTTGATGCTGTACTCGCCTTTCTGCTTAACGCTGCACTGGTCTCTATGTTTAACGCTGCACTGGTCTCTATGTTTAACGCTGTACTGGTCTCTCTGTTTATCCTCGGTTCAGACTGCTTGTTCCATATGTGCTCAGGATTGATGCTCTGACGGGCTGGGGCACTGGCTGTTATAGAGTTGAATTGGCACTTGATTTGCTTCTTCGAGAGTAGTTTGAACCTCCCCTGCTGTTTGCCTGGTCAGTGTTGACACCTGTTTCCTCGAAATGTCTGGGTGCAGGCTGGTACTATCTGGAAGCTGGCTGAAATTAGCGCGAAACAGATTGATCTTCTCTTGAGGCAGGCTGATAATCGCTGTATCTAGGTCTGCATTTATACTGTGATACCTGCTAGTATAGTTATTGTGCGTGTCGTGGGTGTATGGATTGGGTGTATTTTGGTTATAGAGATCGTGTCGAATGGCGTGTTCTTGACGCATGAGCTGGCTGGGCACTGGTAGTCGATCCACGCGTCCATTGTGATAAAGACTTTCGAATGCGTTATAGGACTGGCTGTGTTATGCGATTGCTACTAAGTGCGGTTATCGAGTCGTGGTCTCCTATACTCGTAGTTGAATGGACGAGGGTCAGCCATAATAAAATTATGCCATTTATATAACGGTTTGACCCACCAACTAATCTATTAATAAGCCAGAACTTATCTATCTATCTAGCCAAAAACTAAAATATCGAGTCACAGACTATATTTTACTTATCCGTGAAACTAATCGATGAATCATCAGTGCGCCAGCCCAAACAAGGGCGAGTTGTTTTTAATATGTTTCTGAAATAGTCGGCTACGGTACCTCCTTGTCTCAAGGTTCCGGTCTTCCCTCCACTCCTTATCCCACTTCTACTCCTCAACTGGCTCTTTCTTGGGCATTCGCATGTTATTTTTCTTCTGAATGTGGGCCCTGTGATCCCTCCTGGCAGTAATGGTTGAGTGAATAGTCGTATACTTGTCATCGGCTTCTTTCTTCATGTCGATCAGTCTAGCTATGCGTTCCTTTGCAGTCAGCAGATAGCTTTCATCCACTACTTTCTCAAAACGCATTTTGGGGTGCTCGTGGCTTACTAAAGACATGAAATTGTCGACTGTGCCAGAGACTGACAGTTTAGAAGTGTTTTACAAGTCAGCCATGTCGATGGTTCTGTTCAACGACCTGTCGCTTATCATATCCTACTCTCGCTTAGATACTATAGTCCTGAACTTCTTGAGCAGATAGCTGTTCATGTCTGACTTGAAGCGCGTTGAAAGTTCCTGCTCTGCGGCTTCCACTGAGCGCCAGTTGACCAGGTGAGAGTGCCTGAGGGTGGAGTTGAGTAGAGAGCGTTACTATGGTTTGCGAGTGGATAGTGGAGTGGTCCTGGGACGGGCAGTGTGGAGCACGATTTGGGGCTAGGGTTCATCTAGGTTGATCTGATGGTTGTTTTTGGTTTTGACTGTGGTTATGAGCGATCCGTTTTCTGGGTTATTGTTGTGGACAAGCATGCTCCTTATCATCATGGTTATTTTATTTATAGGCGATTCGGACAACTAGTCATCTATAATATAAACATTATGTACTAAGTCATGAATGCAAATACTATTTAATAGAACTAAGCTAAAAATTAACGAAAATCACTATAGCAAACTATGAATTAATTTTACAAGTAATTCCATTCATGAAATTATGCATTTGATGATTAAATTAGGCTTGACACTATTAAGACTATTCAATTATGAGTTATTTAAGAAATAATTCTGAGCACAACCATGTCCTGAACAAAAATTACCATAATCTGTCGAATTCCTGTGTTTGTTCTTTTATACACCCATAATCATACCTTCATGCAGATCTCTCCAGAACAACTCCACCAAGTAACACTCCCTCACCCAGGTCTGGCACAAAGCCATGCAGATGAACCAGTGCTCACCTCACGAAGCCATCGCCTTTCTTGCCCAAGTACATCCCCTCCTCGATCATCCCCTCACTCCTTCACGCCAGACCCTGCTCATGCTCGCCGCATCCAACTCGTCCATCAACCTACTCAAAGCCACTCTTGCCCGCAAACCCAGCATAAACATGACTGACTCGATAGGGAGGACAGCCATGCACTATGCGGCAGCAGCTGGCAACTTATAGACCTTCGAGCTGCTGGTTCAGTGCGGAGGTGACCCCAGGATACAGACGATAGGAGGATAGACTGCACTTGCGAAGGCCTGTCTGTTCGCACAGGGTGATATAATCTAATGGTACCTTAATAATTGCCCATAAGTGTTTGATCTGCTGGACAATACTGGCAAGCCACCCCTGGAACTGCTCAAAATTAGTGGATAGAACCTGTACAAGGAAGTCAAGGGCATTTTGTCGTAGCTGAGAGGATCAATGACCTAATGAACGAAAAACACAATGATGTACATAATTTTTGATGAACATGGTGAAGATATATGTATATAGAGGTAGCTATTTTATTTAGCCTTTTAATAGTAAATGAAAGCGGTTTAAATTATAATCTTAACATTGCAATTTCTAGAAATGGATATCGAGTACGCCCAACACTAAACATCCCTCCCTCCGCTCTTCCGCCCCATTCACTGCTTCCACACCTCCACACTCTACCACTCCCAAATCACACTAGAAAGCATCTTCAGGACTAGCCCTGAACCCCAGTCATCCGACATGCTGCTCACCCTCATCAACAGCACTCTCCTGCTCTCAGACCCTTCTCACTCGCAAGTACAGCCCATAGCCGCACTATAGTTCCACTTCGACCTTAAATTTGAAGTACTGCGCCAGAATCCTGCTGACATTTTCTCTAGGAAAATGGGTGTTAAGTTCTACGACGAGTCCCAACAACACTTCAGCTGCTACTCTGACGACGTCTACGTGATCGAGGCGTGGATAGTATGTCTTTCCAAGAAACTTAACCAGAGTGGCTTCCACTAAATGTTCAAACCCCTCCGTAAGCTGGGCAAAGGCAACTTCGCTTCAGTTTACGAAGTTTAGCGCCTCACCGACAAGAGTCGCTTCGCAGTTAAGGCATTTTCGAAGCAAACTTTGTTCAAGAACAAGAACGGCAAGGAAAGTCTTATCAACTAAATAAATATTATGCGAGAATTGAGTTCAGAGGGTCACCCCAATGTGCTCAAACTAGAAGCCGTTTTCGAGTCCAACAACTCCATTTACATGATCATCGAACTGCTCTCTGGCAACCAGCTCTTCCACAAAATACAGAGTTGCAGAGGGTGCTTCAGCAACCAGGAAATCAAAATTTTCATGCGCAGACTGCTCGGAGGACTCTAGAAGATGCACTCCCAACGGATCATGCATAGAGATCTAAAGCCTGAAAATATCATGATGCGCTCGGACCGCACTATGGACCCAGTTATTGTCGATTTCGGACTAGCTACTCAGGCAGACATACAGCAGTATTTGTTCTTCAGGTGCGGCACTCCAGGCTACGTGGCTCCTGAAATAATCGCTCTCAGTCAGAGCGAACACATCGAACCGGTCTGTGACATCTTCTCAGCAGGAGTGATTTTCCATATACTGCTCACCAAGAAACCCCTCTTCGAAGGCACCAAGTACTAAGAAGTGTACCGCAACAACAAATTAATGAACTTCAACCTCAAAGGACCACTCTATGAACGAGTAGACCCTGAGGCTTTAGCTCTGCTAAAATCAATGCTGGAGACTGATCCCAGCCAGAGAATCAAAGCAAGTCAGGCCTTAGAGCACTCTTATCTGCGAGACGTGTTTGTGGGAGATGAGAAAGTGAGTTCGCCTCGTCCTACTGAGGTGAGCTAAAGAAACAACCTAATCAAAGTAAGCTTCGGCTGAATGTTTATATTTTATTTACTTTTACTTATCTATAAAACACCCATGTATATTATAAAGTAAAGTTAGTTGTAGTGATTTAGGCTCAGAGTAGAGCGTAAAATAGAGATGAAACTTTGTGTATTTATAAATATTGATGGATGCACTTGCAGATAAAAATCATTCAGTAATTGGCGTACTTGCCTCTGATCCTGTTTAGCAGCACTCCTTACCGATTGCTACCACCTGTTTCGTTCTTGAAAGGATCCATCTCAGCGCGTTCTCTCGGCTTGAAGAATTTTAGCTCACCGTCGCTGGATTAATCTTTTCGCCGCAAAGGATTCATGTAAGTAGCTGCCTTGTTGTTTTGCAAATAATTCCTCTATACGTTCTGGAAGCTTTAATTGTCCTCGCTCTGCTCGTATTTGGAGCGAGATCTGAACTGTGAATCTTTTTTGCTGACCTCCTCCGCCCTACTGACTTTGCTGACTCGGCTATTCATTGAGGGATGGTATCTCTACTGGGCAGGCTCCAAAACTACCGGCTGTCTTTGCTTTTCATATACAGGCGAGGGTGTTTTCTGTCGCTGTTCTGCTTCTTTATTGTAGTACAATTTTTCTGGCTATTTGTTGTAGAACGCTTTTTCTGGTTCCTTATTGTAGAACACGTTGAGTTGCTAAATATGCTTTTATTTTTGCTCGCTTTCCTTGTTATAGTATACAGTTTCTGGCCTCTTTTGAGGACTTGTATATATGTTTTAACGGGTTTCTTCTACGGGTCGCATAGGCTCCTGCTTTGTTTTAGCTAGCTACGCTGGCTCAGTCGGATAGCTCACTACTTCTCTGTATTTTTCCTATCCTTAGGTCTAGTCTTTGCTCCAAATCGTCAAGAAAAGTATCCACAAGACGAAAGCCAGTACAATATTGATAGTCATGAAGGTGAATAAAAAAACTCGAACGTTTTCTGATGATGAGACTTGGCATCCAGTTGTTTATCTATAAAAGGCAAGGAAATAGCCAAAGCAAGGGATAGAACAGACTAAGGCAATATTTGAAAGCAAGTAAAGCAGCATTTTAACGTTTCTAGACTGACCCACCTAGGGTAATGCGCCTTGGCATACCCTGTACAGCCATACAATCATCACGATGAGTACCACACTAAAACAGACTACAGTTGCTAGTATGCCTAAAAATGATGTGCGGAGCATCAGGCTTTGGTTATCGAATTTAGTTGTTAGGTAAGTGTTTGAGCAGGAAGTGATTGTTATGGGAGCACCCCCATCTAGTCCGTGATAGCCGGAAACTCCCATAACTACTAGGAGCACTGCTGCGGTGAGCCAGGCAATGACAGTAAGGATAAAAGTGGTGTAGAAAAGGCTTTTGGGAAGTCTATCTTAGCTCTCTATCATTCTTATCAACGATTAATTAATAATCCAACTGCCTCATTAAATCTGCTATTCATGCATATAGAACGTTTTATTTACTAAGACAATCGTATGCATCTTTTACTAGGATAAAAATACATTAGTATTGCTAGAATGAGCATACACTATTGAAATCATTGTAATCATACCTTAATACAGGTCGAAGATATATCGAAACCAAAAGTAAAGTCCAACCTGCAGTTTGTACTGTCTTACATTCTGCCTTTTATGCTATCGTTCATTCTGAGGTTGATACTGTCGTCCATTCTCCGCACGAACATTGTATGTCTTTATCGCACTGGAGCCAGTCTTAGCTTACTTTGCTTCGCAGGCACACTACCCTTCCCCCAAGATTGCTTTGCTGCCTGCTTTCTCAGTAAATCTAAGCGTGTCAAACTACCTTTTCTAGAGCTAGACAAGTGCAGAGAAGACTGGGAAGTACTAACTGATTCCTTGCTATTCGATCTGGTGATAGACTTGGGAGTCATGATATGCAGTCTGGATCTAGGATCGAAGCAGGCGGAGGGGTTAGGAGTCTGCAGAAATTTAACTATTTCTTTGGAAGGCGAAGAAAGAATGATTCTTTTTTGAGAATGACCTTTTTTGTGAGTAGAGCTGTATGGAGATTCCATGAATTCTAATAATATTTTAAACTTTAATATAGAAGGCAATAAAGATGTTACTCGAGAAGTCATAATTATCAATATGGTGAGGAGAAAATAAATTAAGTGAAAGATTCTAAGATTATTCTTTAAATGAATATTAAAATCTTTTTCATATTGTTAAGCAGTGGATTTGTGGTCGTAATTGAGTAATGGAGATTGGCAACACTAATTTCTCTCTGTTTTATCATCTCGTCGCATCAGTACTCTAATTAACTAGTTTTCATCATAGCTTTTCTAGTCAAATTGTTTTATTTGTTCTAATTAATTAAACAGTATTTGTTAATCAGTTTTTTGCAAAATCTATATTAATGCATTCAATCTTACTCTACTCTTCTTTTTGTTGACGGCTTAATCTAAATTTATGTAATCAGACTTTTTATACATTGTATCTGAAAGTAGTGGTATTTTAGTTGTCACTTTTAGTTCGATCACGCACAATCAGATTTCTGTTGATTGTTTAGTCTTTAGACTTAAACCCTATTTAAAACGCAACTCGAGCAGAGATCATATTTTTTTACCTGGGTGAAGCTGTCCTAGTATTTTCGAAAGACCCTAATAAAGATACGATACTGCTGCTAAAAAATATATCGAAAATGATGTTTATTGATATGCTTTGTCAGAATGAGTGTCCTCCCTTGTCAAAATACAGTCTGATATTGTTTTCTTTTGAGTAGGCTATCGACTCGTCGATGATTTTAATTGTTGGCATAGCAGATATATTGAACGTACCTGATTGAGCAATATAATCTAAAAATACTAATTCTATATAGCTAACTCTAAAATATGTATACATGAATTATAGCGAATGGTTGTAGTTTGGTACATACAATGCTGAATATTTTATTACATAGCTTGAATCTGCAATAAATTTTATGAGAGATAATACGAGTGGCTTCAACCTAGCCAAAAACAGTAGCTATTAAATCTAAAGAAAATACATCAAAAGTTCAATAGAAATACCTTCGCTCAAACTGGCTTCTCTCCAGTAATCCCCATCTTTTTAACATAATCCAACATCCAAACTGTCCAGCCATAACTTTAAATCAGCACGATCGTATGCCAACTAGAAAAAAACATCAATAGACAAAGTACTCACAACTTCACTCACTTTGTCGACCAAACTACTCGACTAAATATTTTCCCCCCTCTCCAAATCTCCAACCAAAAGTCCACAAAAAGCACCGTTTATAACGTAATAATCGAGTAGAAATGTAAAAAGGACAATCTCAAAGCAATCCAAAAATACTTATGCCGATATGGACAAATTAGTTGGAAAGTAGGACAAATATTCTTAGATAATAGACAGGTTGTAAAGAAAGAAGAAACTTATTTCTGAGCTCAAATAGCTAGCCTACGTTCCCAAGTTCCCTCAGGGTTCACCCATTAGCATGAACAAGCTCCCCAAAGTCTAAGACTTCACAAATAAATAATCTTTATAGGAAACTCTGCAAACAGATTCTCAGAGTAGTAGCTTTAGAGACGTTTCTTTTACGCAGGCGTCGAAACTGAGGTTTTCAGCCAAAGACATGCCTTACTCTCCCAATCAATAGGCATTCAATATCACTGAAAGGTAAATGCTTAATGTTAAGTCTAACTTTAAATCCACAGAAAAAATGGTGCCGAAAGACAGCTTCAACGATTTCACAGTAGACAGTTTTAAAAAAATAAAAAATAGTTACTATACTCCCCGAGAACTCAAAAACCCTTTGAGGCTAGGTGAAACCCCTAAAAAAACAATCAACAGCTATTACAAAATTAATTTTAATGACAATAAGTCTGCCACAGTTTTCAACTAAAATAAGTCTACTGCCGCTAGCTCTAACAAAAACTCACCTGAGTCAACATTCATTATGTCTTAGCAGTGTGGGATGAGATAGATTTTTTCTGGCAAACCCAGATAGCCTAAAACTGACTTCAATCGATAGGGCGATGTGAGATTGCTGGTAGGGGCTCGTCGCAGTAAACAGCTCAGCAGCTATTTTTAACCGGAAAAACCTTCAATAAACGACTTCATACTAGGCAAAAAGCTGGGCTAAGGCAAGTACGGTACTGTTTACCTGGGAATCCATAAGCTAACCCACTCGGTCTTTGCCATAAAAAAGATTAGCAAGGCAACGGCCAGCAGCAACCAGATGATCGATCAGCTCAAACAATAGATCAAAATTCAGCTTTACTGCGACCATCGCAACATTCTCAAGCTCTACGGATGTTTTTCTGACAGCAATTACGTTTACCTGATACTATAGTACATGTAAGAAGGACAGTTGTTCGGATTGCTAACCAAACAAGGAACTCTAAGCGTTTCAGATGCTGCTAGCAAGATAAAAGACGTTACTGAAGCAGTAGACTATCTGCATCAGCTTGGGATTGCTCATCGGGATATAAAGCCCTAGAACATCGTGATGTCTCATGGTCATGCGAAGCTGTGCGATTTTGGATGGGCCGCTATATGCAAATAAAGAAGAAAAACATACTGCGGCACTTTCGACTACGTTTCTCCTTAAATGATCTAAGGAAACACCTACGATTAAACCATAGATTTGTGGAGCGTAGGCGTCCTAGCATACTAGTTACTAGCAGGAAAGGCCCCTTTCTATCATTCAAGTCGAAGATAAACCGTCAAGAACATATTGAATGTAAACTTGTATATACTTAGGTAGAACAGGTCCAGATCGAGTACCCTTAGAATGTGCCTAGTGATGCGCGCTAGTTCATCTAAAGCGTGCTGAGACGTAAACCAGAATAAAGGATAAAATCTAAAGATTTGCTAAAATACTAATTCATCAAACGAGTGCCAATACTCTAGGTGTGATTTTCAGTGTTTTTTTACTCAATAATGATCAACTACTTTTTTTGTATTTGTAACAGTAAACTAATTAGATATTATCGATTCATTAAACTATTTAAAATAAAATTGTATTTATTGATTTTTAATACTCTTCGTATATTTGAGTATGTATTATCAAAATAGGAACAACAGCATATCATCATGACATATTTTCCTTAAATTCTTTATAAAAATCTTATTTAATTAGATATTCTTATTTACAATAATTGAACAATAGATGAACATTTTTTTAAAAATAAAAAATATTATTTATTGTTTTAAACATTTCTCCATTATTAAACAAAAGATTTTCGTATTTAAAACAAAAAAATTAAATAAGTTCTTTACTTATTTTTTTGTCATTTTATATGAAGATTTTTAAAGTAAAAAAGATAAAAATCACATAAATAAGATTTAAAATTCAGAATATAACTTTTTTATGGAAAAAATGAGGAATTTAGTTGAATAAAAATGCTGATGACGTCGACCGATTGCAGGATATACAAATAATGACGTATATAGATTAAATTTAAGTTTACAGGCATAAAAATTATAGAACATGCAACAACAACAGATTTCTGACTATTCAAATCAGAACTACTTTGATTAAACGCGTTAGGTTGATGTCAGATAATTCTACAATATAAATCCTGCTGTAATTTGAGTTTAAGAAAGCCCCTCAAAAAGGGACCTTTCGGAATCATTCACCAGGCAACATCAGTGTAAAATCCTGACTGCTAACGAGTCATAAAGATAATAAAAAAGAGTCCGGGAGGTAACCCTGACGGATTGTAAAAAGAAGTGAGGCTTCTGAGGAAAGTTCATCATCCCAATATCATTAGGATTCATGAAGTTTACGATTTCAACAACAGCCTCCACATCATTCTTGAGTAAGATAGTCGATATTAAGTTACTGGAAGGGAGGAGACCTTCTCGAGTATCTTATGCATAATGGCACTTTACAAGAAAAACTAGCCAAAAAGCTATTTAAAAAAGCAGTTTCAAGTGTTAGATACTTACACGAACGCAAAATATGTCATAGAGATATTAACGCTTCAAACATTCTCATCAATATTTAGGACGAGGCTGATCTAGCCATTATAGATTTAGGAACCGCTTACGAGTGGAAGGAAGATATGAATTTAGAAATGAAGCATAAAAGCGAAAGCAAAGTGGTAGGATCACCTCAGTACATCGCTCCTGAAGTGCACTACAAAGACTACGACGAACGCTGCGATATATGGTCGTTAGGAGTACTGCTCTACACCATGAGCTTGAAGAATGCTCCCTTCGAGGGAGACTATGCCGCACAAGTAGCTGAAAACGTTAAGAAAATCAATTTTATCAAAGGTACTTGAATTTACATGCTAGATGGCTAGTATTAAAAGCTGACGGATTCTCTGAGAGATTTGATCGAAAAGATGATTTGTGAAAGAGACGAAAGATTAAGTTTGAATTAAGTGCTTGAACATCCCTGGCTCAACGACAGCAAAACAGCGTCTAAGTTCACGCAACTGGATGTTAGAGATTTCTATGATTTAAGTGCTAAAGTAATCTTATAGCAAAGCAGCCGATCGGCAAAGGAGCATATGGAGTTGTGCATAAGGCAACTCCGAAGGGCAATTCAGACTGTGAACGAGTTGTCAAAACTATCTAAAAAAGCTTGCTTAAAGATCTGTACGACTAGTAGAAGGAAATACAGACTCTAAGAAAGCTGGACCACCCGAATATTGTAAAGATGTATTAAATCTTCGACTTCGACAACTGTCTTCACATAGTCCTTGAGTATATTAAAAGCTATTCAGCTATTGGAAAGGTGGAGATTTACTTGACTATTTGATGAGCAAAGGTGCCATCTAATAAAGGAGGGCCAGAAAATTATTCAAAAAAGCAGTCTTAAGCATTAAGTACTTACACGACCGTAAAATTTGTCACAGGGACATAAAGGCCTAAAATTTCATGCTAAGGCACGAGGATGAAGATGACTTAGGGCTTATTGACTTCGGCATGGCCTATAACTGGCACAAAGATATGAATACCTAAATGAAACATCGCGGTTAAAACAAAGCTATGGGATCAACTCACTACATGGCTCCTTAAGTCATGTATATGGACTACGATCAACGCTGTGACATTTGGTCTCTAGGAGTATTGCTCTATATTATAACCCTTGGATCTCTGCCTTTTCAAGGTGACTACGCTGCATAAATTAACTAAAATGTTAAAAAATGCAATTTTATCAAAGGTAAAACATCCAACAAAAAGATACAGAATATTAAAAACTAACCCCTGCCCTCAAGGATCTTATTAGCAGCATGATAACTGACTTGGAGCAGCGTATCAGTTTGGCAGGTGTGCTTGAGCACCCTTGGATTAACGACAACAGCGGATTCGTTGAGTTCATACAGTCGGATGTGCGAGACTACTACGACCT
>Ga0169931_10004495_pt1 | contig 21708 bp, 19 predicted proteins | sample Kivu_15m_20L_FD_129675 | JGI IMG/M metagenome (GOLD analysis project Ga0169931, IMG submission 129675) | Freshwater microbial communities from Lake Kivu, Western Province, Rwanda to study Microbial Dark Matter (Phase II) - Kivu_15m_20L... | ecosystem: Environmental > Aquatic > Freshwater > Lake... | reverse complement strand
GAGTCCGTAAACGGATGTCACATCGCTGGTCGTGCACTCCTATGCGATACGCTGGAGTGCACAACGTCTACATACGCTGTATGTACCAGCCGTTGGGATCAAGGCGCTACGCGTGTATTCAGAGGATACCTGTAGGCTACTCTACGTACGAGTCAACTGAGAGTCTGCGAAAATTGAAACCGAAAAATAGCGCGTTGCTGAGATAGATGCACGGAACATTTACCTATTCCTGTATGATGTTCATCTACGAGTTCAGATATAGTAGGTCGATTTCACAGATAGAAGGACTCCAGATCAAACCATCGTTTCACAACAAACTGACCTCTTCTCAACACATCTCATGATCTTAACAATATGGTAACACAGCAGAAAACCCACTTTGATGTGGAGAAGAAAGTAGTCGACGAATTACTACTTGTATGTGGAGTCATTGGGAGTACAGTTGACCCTGAGACGCAGACGATCGTCCCTATTGAAGATTGCCTAAATTGGCTTCAAGACTTACAGCGAGCACTGAGAAGAGATGAGGATGCATATAGACCTATATCTCTTCTTCTAGGGCAGTGGAAGGTTGTGGAACAAAAGCTTTTACCTCTAGTCGTTTGTTGTCGATATGACACTGCACTTGTCATCACATTACTAAAAATATTGGTAATATTGACTAAGCCGATCAGTGAGTCCGCAAAGAAGGCAAGTAAGATGGTAATTGATGTTAAGACTGGAAAAGTTCCCCAGGAGTAAGTTTTCACATGCTCGAATGACTGATTCAAATCAATATATCATCTTGACCTTCATGTCTATGTTCATTTTAGAGTGATTCGAGAACAAATTCGACTCCGAGAAAATGCATTGTCCCAATTAGAACTATTGACTGAGTATAAACGATTATTTGTTCACCATAATTCTCATCGCCATTCAGCAGCGTTGGCTGGGGATGAAAAACGAGGACTTTTCTCCATATTTGTGTCCATGATGACCATCCCTCTCTCCAAGACCGGTGTTGCAAGGACAAGCGAAGACCATCTGACTATAGAATTGGTATTACATTTGTTCCGCAACTTGTTATGTGCTGGTGATTGTCATATGAATGGATCCTATGGGGATAAAGCGGTCCGAGATAGTACTGCTTTGCATTTAGAAATGATTCAGCTTCTAGATAGAGAACTTGTCCTTGATATTCTTCTTATCATCGGACAAGAGATAGATAATAGAGAAAACAAGCAGTACAATTTACTCGTAATGGAAATTTTACATCATTTATTAAAGATTCAGGTAAGATGCAGAATAAATGATGAGAACATGGAAGAGAGGGCTCTGCTTTTCGTTTTCATACAAATACCAAAACTAAACATAAATGTCGTTCTCTTTAAGGATCCAGTGCTCGTTGCACGTAGCCCCCTTTCGAGAAGTTTGGAATGGAAAGAGAATAAACAAATCATCAAATCATCAGGCTTGAAGTCCAAATTAGAGGTGGAGCGCCATCGTTCCTTATCTGTCACATCGTCTCGGCATTCGCATTTTGGTGGCACTTTAGCATTGAAAAAAACAAGTGGAAAGGTACATTATCTCCAAGCCTCCGTCGATACTTTATTCAATGTACAATGCGGCCTATCTGCTTCCGCTATTACTAAAGTTGCAGAAGAACGTAGAAAGTCAAAAAAACATCAAGTTTTCATCGGCTCAGGAAGAGCGCAAGCAGTACATTCGCGATCTGGTGTGTCTATTACGTCCGTCATGCAAGACATGGGACCTTCCAACCACCGAGCAAATCAAGTTTTACACAAATTCTGCAAGAACTTCATTGATCAATGCTACGGCCCTGTCATGAAAAGTCTTAAAAATGATTTTCGACGCGATTCGAGTCGACTTGAAGATGGTGACTTACACATCTTCTTCCGTATCATATGGTTTTTTTGTCAGTGGTGGAGAGTTGTGCAAAAGGATTCTTCTGTTGATGGCATCGGCCCGCTAATTGTGACCATGGATATTTTCATGTTTAAGAGGTTAGTTCGAGCTTCGGAAAATTATTTAGAGTTAAAGAAATTTTCTGAGTTAGCCCGAGCAGTAGCGTTGTATTCAGAGATGATGCATTTATTGCATTTCATGTTTCGTGCTGCAGACACGACGGAACAAATCATGGCGTTAGGTTTGATGGATCAACTTTTTTACCATCCAGAACCTATGGACATACTTCCTAAATTGCTTTCGCGATGGCTTCCAGGAACTTTTTATAGGGAGTATGTGTGCGATTTGCTAGAGTTGAGCCATGTTACACTCAAACTTTTAGATTTAAATGCCGAGTTGTGTGCTCCTTACTTGGTGCGGAAAAGTTCCAAGCAGAAGAGATTAAACAAAAAGTCAGAAGATTCATCTGCAGAGCCTCAAGATACTGTATCTCATATGAAAGCTATAGCCTCTGAGTTCGATGTTAAATCGTACTTCACAAGAAAGCTTGTATCAAATCAAATAGTTTTCATGTATGGTCATCTTTTGTCATTTTATGAAATTAATGCTGATCATGTTAACAAGCATATAGTCGAATTCTTCGTGCGTCTTAGAAAAGTTGAAATTTCCAGCTACGATTGTGTCAATGACATAGGAAATATTTCACAAAACGTCGCCAACTTGGAACCTATGCTTTTCAACATTCCGATTCTGATGGTCATTAATCAAATTTTATGCGATAAAAACTTGAGAAAGCCTGAAAATGAGTTTCTGCTCACATTTGCGACAGGATTGATTCGTCATTTCGACATTTGCACACAGAAAAATCCCATGTTATTTGTTGAGACTCTTTTCCGGCATCCTCTACCGCTGCGATTCTGTGAAGCAAGCTTCAATTTATACGTAACTGATGAAATGAGGATGATCGCAGAGAGAGATGCGTTACTGGAAAGACGTAAGCATGAAAAGGATATGACAATAACGACAATTGAAGATCGCCCTTTAGCGAATGTCGTAGATAATGATGATGATGGTGAAATAGAATTCGATCAACGGTTCAGTGATAGCTTCGAAGCACGTGGCGATCACTATATGAGCAGAAACGGTGTGAAAATAGGAAAGAAAAATAAAGATGCAAAAGCTAGAAGAGCAGCCGTAAGTCAAAGAGACTCGGTAGTAAATGTTAACCGAGATGACTCATCAATACAGAGTTCGGACAAAGTGGAGGGTGTAGACAATGACGTGGAGGGAAATTCTGCGTCACCACATAAGCGTGTAGCTGTCGACGAAGAGGACGAGGAGCGACTGACACCTGTGGATAAAGTCGTGGTCAGAAAACAGCAAAAACGTATGAAACGAATAGCATCGAATAACGATAGTGACGATGACGATGGTATGCTGGTGGATAACGACCGAGTCTTAATTAAACCAAATTGGGCAGATGATGATGAATAAGAAGACAGAGAGTATTTGTAAAAAATGAGTATAAAATACTAAAACTAAGCCTAAGCCTTTTTTCAAATTTGAAATAAAGCCCTTCCTTATATGTTACGATATTTTTTCACTATAATAATATTACTGTCTAGAATGACGAAACTTACCCTAATGGCATACACTGTTCTCAAGGCGACTCCAAGTAATAAGACGCAAGGTCTATCCCTAGCCGAAATGGCCGAAGAAATTCTAAATGATAGATATCGTGCAGATTTACGTTTCAAACTCATAAATGACTCTCTTTCGGATGCCGGGCTTCAATCAGAATCTCGGCTTCTTTCAACACTTTGGAGTAGTTACAAATCTGCATTGGAGCGGGGAAATAGGACAATGTTCACAGAGATTCAACGTACAGAGTTGTATTCATTTCACAAATCGTCACCTTATAGTGCCAGTCCTGATCTGATGGTAGGTTGTACATTCTTGATACAACCTTTCTTAAAATTGCGACAAATTATTTTAACAAATTTCCTTGACGCAAATGCAGTTAAAGACATCAGACGTTGTATCTGAACGGCAAGAGACGGTGCAGCAATTGAATCGCATCCTATCGACAATGCACGATATCTTGCCGCTATCCTACGAAAATAGGAATACTAATAGCTCTGAGCTTCAACGAAACTTATCATTCACGGAAATTTTTGAAAAATCGGAAAGGGCTGAATTATCGTATCTTAAATTGATCAATGACAATGCAAGAACTGTTAAAGCTGATCTCGCAAATGCACAGTGTCGGTCAAGGTCTGATGACAAGGATCATCATCTTTTAGATGAACGAGTTTGGAAAAAATTCTATCATTGGAAAACAAGTCCCATTTCCGAACGAGAATCACTTTCAATTATAGATGCCGTCCAGCTGAATAGGGTGAAAAATCACTTCTCTCCCTATTATCATATAGAAAGTACTCTGCCTCGTCGATACAGCAACCGAATGATACCTCAATACGCTGTTGATCTTGACTTTGAGAGCTCAGCTCGAATTTTTCCTTTAAATATCGCTCAAGACACGTCCATGAGCGAGTCGTCTGTCCTATTCCTGCAAAATGTTAAGGCTTTGTCTGCCTTAAGTTCTCTTATGGATGATGCGGCTACAGAGATAAATGTCATAGAGAATATCGTATCCTCGATTGAGAAAAAAATATCGATTGCCTTTGGAGCTGTAGGTGATTCATTCGAACCAGTTTCATCTCTACATGCGACCATTGTATCTCTACAGCAAATGATTCAAGAGAAACGGATTCGTTTCAAGGTGGATCAGATTATACACGAAGCCTCTTCTCACATGCTGAAGATGGAGACGGATCATAAGCTTCACCTTTTGAATGACTCGGCGTCCTCGAGAGCATTGAAACAGAATCTACAAGGATTATTTCATCGCGATGGTAGCAAGATGGCAATTTCAACTGAAATGATTGTAGATTCTGTCATATCCAATGTCGAACATGCACATAACCTTTATCTTCTTGCCCATGAGTATTCAAGGTAAGGATTACGTAGGAGTCCCCTGTGCAAGTTTAGTAATTTTATACTAATGATCGACAGTTTAGTTCTTTGAAGAAGATTTTCATAGAAGGGAATGTTTCAATAACTTTCCATCGATCTGTTGTTTACGCCGAGGCCGCTAATGAGCGGCAAAATGAGTTTCTGACATTGACAAGGATACAACTCATCGGTGAAGAAGGTCGGCGGACAGTTCTCCATGGGATAGACATCTTTTCAGCGCAGGTTTCTAATGGGATAATATTCTTGATGTCTACAAGAGATGGCGCGCAAAGTGTATATATGCTCCTTGTCCTCCTCCTTCTACTGATCTTCTCGCTTTCACTTGCACGGCATCTGGTATTGGTAGCAGTTGTTTCAGCTCGTAAAGCTTTCCTCATGCCCACTCTTATTCGAGAATGTCGTAGCGTATGGGCTTCTAATTTTATATCTAAGAATCACCACAAGATTCCTCAAATAGTTATACCAAAACATCAACAACGAAAATTATCTGATATGATCTTAGATATGACACGTGCCCGCATTAATGGAGCTGCCATGAAAAATCTCCTTATACACGGTATGTTTACGAATGATACTAACTTGAACTAGTTTCAGAGGTTATCAATCACCTTCGGTTTCTTTTTTGTGCGAGAAGGACCTTGCGGATCTGGTAAGACGTTACTATCCATGCATTTGCTTCAACGCATTCCAGATGCCCCATACATCATAATGAGTGGTGCAGACTTGGTTCCATTGGGTCGAACAGGTCCAACGGAGCTGAAACGAATCATTTCATGGGCGATTCGATGGAAAGGCATTATTGTTATTGATGAGGCGGAATGTGCACTCAAGAGTAGATATTATCGATGTAAGAATCAATCAGTGAACGATAGTATAGAAGCGGCTATCGCTCGCGATGTCATCAACGTTTTCTTGAGTTTGACTGGAGAAGCATCGAGTGATTTAATGCTTATAATTGTAACTAGCCATCCAGAAAGGCTTGATGGTGCCGTTTTGGATAGATGTGATGAAGTCCTTCACCTATCCTTGCCATGTCAGACTGAGAGGTTTTTGATTATTAAAGATTGCTTCAGTAATAGATTCTGTTTAAGCAATATATGTGGTGGTAAAGGGAAACCGTTATGTCAATATGCATCTGACTTTGACATGACGATGCTACACAAACTATCTTTAACTGACACTGAAGGTTTTAGTGGTCGGGAAATCGATCAAATCATGAAAGCAATCTCTGAGGAGACACTCATGGCTCCTGATAGCACTTTGACTTGTTGCATCTGGGAGCGAGTAACGAAAAGGATGTGCTGCGCTATAAAAGCAAAAAAGCGATATTCCGAAAAATAAGACTAAATTATTACATATTAAAAGGTGAATATCAAGCTACATTCTCCTGTCTCTCTAAGTCGTTGAAAGAGACACTCTTTATATCACTTTCATACATACTGGCGATTACGTCTTGATAGACTCGGATCACCTCGTATCTTCTAATACTCATCTTTGGTGTAAGCATATTATTTGATTGGGTAAATGGTGCCACAAAAGACCAAAAATGTGGGACTTCGTACTTCTTTAGATTTTTGCATTTCTTCTTGACTTCATTATCAATTAATACCTTCACAGTTTTGTAATTTACAAGATTCTCTTCCGTGATTTCGTCACTAATTTTTAATTCAGTCCGAATAGATTTCCAATCTGGAACAATCAGAGCAACATTGTAAGGTTTATTAGCACCACATAAAACGACTTGAGATATAAAGCGACTCATGGCTATAGCTTCCTCTATCGGCGTGGGGCACACTGTAAGCCATTTTCGATTCTTCAGTTAAATTGATTTCACAAAAGAGAGAAAACCAATAAAGAAATTTGCTTTAATCCTTACCATATTTTCCGTTTTCAAGCTTATACAACTCTTTCAGTCGTCCCGTCACCTTAACCCATCCATCAGTTGTTATTGTCCCCAAATCACCAGTATGAAATCTGGTCACAGCAATTATTGAGCGCTAAGGTCATAAAAATTGAAAGAGAAAGGGTGATATTGATGATACTTACAATCGTGATTTCCCATCTGGTGCGACGGATATAACATCTTCTGTGGCCTTCGGGTTCTTGTAATAGCCCTTCATTACGTTTGGGCCATAACAGCAAATCTCACCCTCTTGATCCGGTGGTAGCGGTACACCGTCGAGTCCCATAATCACCGTAGTCACGCCTGGAAGTGATCTTCCAACGAAGCCAGGTTTGCGATTGAACGGAGTATTTATGGTTATAATTGGAGATGTTTCTGTTAAGCCATAACCCTCGCAAATGGGGATACCGATATCATCCATGAAATTTATAACTTCAGGAGGACATGCAGCGCCAGCCACGAATCCATGACGAAGATTTCCTCCAAATCTGGACCGAATCTTACCGAGAACGATTTTGTCAAGGAGATGATATTGTAATCTTTCCAAAACACCCATGGTAAACCCGCCGACTGTGGCTTCATAGTTTCTTCTTCCAAGCGCTAGCGCCTTTTTCATAAGGCTTTTCCTAAATGGAGTAGAAGATTCAATTAAATTATGAACTCCATCAAAAACTCGTTTGTATAATGTTGGAACAGCAAACAAAACTGTGGGTTTTACTAGTTGAAGATCTTCCAATAGATGTGGTACACCTCGGCTAATACCTGCACTTCCACCATGAGCAATACCAACCCATAATTCGCAGGTTTGTCCATACGAGTGTGCCCAAGGAAGAAAGGCTAAACTCCGATCCGAGCTGCGAATAAAATCATGGACATTTTCCACCATGCCACGAACACCTTTAACGTTCGAAACAATATTGGAATGCATCAATTCACATCCTTTGGGTTTTCCTAATGTAGAAGATGTGGGAGGGACGTAACATTAGTAATTTCTACAAAAACCATGTGCGAAGACATATAACAATATAAAAATCGTACCTGTAGTACCGGATGTATAAATAAGGTTCGACAAGTCATCAGGAGTCGGTGGGACTATTTGAGTATTGGAATGAGCCATTTGTTTCATATAATGAGAGAAAGAAAACGGTTCGTTTTCGGATGCATCCAAACATAACGTAGCTTTGAGATATGGACACTGAGGAACTACATCGGACACAACTTTGTTGTAAATGTCACGAGTCGCACAAAACAATACAATACTACTGGAGTCATTGATGATGTATGTCCAATCCTCTGGTCGTTGAGCCTCATACATTGGAACAAGAGTTGCATTTAGCGAATGTGCAGCCGATGCAATAGTTGCCCATTCCCATCTATTATTGGAAATGATTCCAACTTTTGAAAATTCTGTCACTCCTTTGATCAAAAGAAGTATACCATGGAACGGATTCCAATGGCATAAAAGACTGTTGGTATAAAAACCTTGACACGATTCGTGTAATTCGCATCCTTCATCCTTTGTACTTACCTAGGTCCTTTAGGACATTTCTGCAAATATCCACTGTTTTGCCCCATTCGCCAAAGGACATCCAATCATACTTGCCATCCTTAAACGTACCAAAAAGAGGATTATTATGGAAAGCCTGAGTAGCATTTACACGCATTTCATGAAGTGTATCAAAGACCAAAACATCCTTGGCATCAAAGATTCCTTTTTGCCGTAGTTCTTGGTTACTGAATAAAGGTTTCGTCCCTAAGCATTGGAATTGAATCCTTTGCGATGGGGGCTGATAACGTTTTTGTTTTCCAATACGAATTGTCTGATTGACATGGATTCGACGACCCACGAGAGCAGTGGGTATTCTCGATATCGTAGATAAATGAGACGATATCATTCGCGAAAAGAATGATTAAAATTGAAAAGAATAATATGCCGATAAGATAGAGGATTCAATTGGCCTCCGTTGCTTGTACTTGTACATACACTGAAGGAAAACTTCGGGTTGATCAAGGTGTCAAAAAAACGGCGTCATCGTGTCATCGATGATCTTTGATCTATGCACATCGTGGATGGTACGACGGAATCTACGTTGGGTACTGTCGACGTAAGTAGTTCACCTTGGCCTTATCCGTCGTGCGATGAATTTGTTGGGCCCCTTATTATTTATTATTCCTGAATAACAATCATACCCCCTCAACTCCTCGACAATTCGACAATACTTTTGTAATACATTACTTCATTCTCACCAACGAACTAATTGCGTTTTTGATAGACAAGGCTGAGGAGCAACAAGGATTTCAATAAGAACTCTATGGTCCCATGGCATCTCTTACCCAAGTAGAACACCGAAATCAAGATGCCACTGTGTACGTGGGGAATTTAGACTCAGCATGTGATGAAGATCTCTTGTTAGAACTATTTAGTCAAGTGGGTCATGTTTCCTCAGTCCATATGCCAAAAGATAAGTTGACGGGTGTTCATAATGGATATGGATTCGTGGAATTTCTAGATGTAACTGATTGTGAATATGCCATACAAATAATGAACATGATCAAATTGTATGGACGACCGATTCGAGTGAGTAGATCGACGTTAGATAAGAAGAATATATTGGATGTTGGTGCTAATCTTTTTATAGGCAACTTAGAAACAGATGTCGATGAAAAACTTTTATATGATACATTTAGTTCTTTTGGTACCATGATCCGACCACCCAAAGTCATGAGAGATGAAAATGGGACTTCTAAAGGATACGGGTTCGTTTCCTACGGTACGAAGATTCTATAGTGTGAAAGCTTTTTGTATGCAAGTTGCTGTTGATATGATTCTTTTCATTTTCAATCCTTTCTCCCATTTTCTTGTCCTCATCGATAGATTCTTTTGAAGCTAGTGACGTTGCAATAGAATGTATGCACAATCAGTTTCTTTGTAATCGACAGATCCTCGTACAATACGCATTTAAAAAGTCATTAGACGAATCAGGACAAGCGTCAGGAACTAGTCTAGAAAGACATGGTTCGAAAGCTGAAAGACTGCTTGCTGCAAGTAGAGCCACCAATAAGATTCAAAGATTACCCAATACCTTATTTGCAACATCGGCAACACCTGTATACGGGACAACTCCAGCTATACCCATGCCCTTACCTCCGGTTCCTGCACCACCACCAATGATGCCTTTGATGACACTTCCACCTTTACCACCACCTCCATTGCCTCCGAGATAAAATAGTAAATGAATAGCAGATGATCCATTCACTGGTATTTAAAATGGATTCTTGTCTATAATGAGTGTTTGGGGGGGGATCTGGTAGGGTGGGTCGGGAATGAATATGAACAAGAAATAATGACACTGTACATAGATATATATCACAAAACAATAAGCTACCTGATATATTTTCCTTATTTTATATACTTCTTTATCTGCGTTTGGATACATGCATCTTTTTTATCCCTTACAAATTGACATTCATGATTACAATCAGGACCTGGGCACCATTCACTTGAACAAATTTCAACTCTTTGTCTTTCTTTCAAGCAACCTATCCAATTGACACGCTCTATGCCTCGTCTTAATGATTCAACACAGTTGATAAAATTGTACAATTCAGATTTACACTGTATCAAAGGAGTAGTCTTTTCAGGTTTTAGTTGTTTATCTGGATTCTCGATAGAAGCATGCATACCTGGATTCGAGAGGGAGTTCTGCTCATCGATCCAATTATTTTCCCCCTCATGAATCAACATACACTGTTGGAATAGTTTATGATACTTTTCGCAGTAGGGATCTAAGTTTTGTACTTCAATTTGGGGAATAGGACCCTTCATGTAGCAGGAAATACTATGAAAAAAACTCCATAGAAAATGGGTCAGAATGGCTCCCAGAAGAACAATTTTCAATCTATCTGGAATCATAATAATCCCCAAGAGTTTCAATCATGTTCAATAGAAAAAGTATTAATTAACGTTCAACTTTATCCTGCTGGTATTGTTAAGGTTCCATCTTATAACTTTCTTTCTCACTCATTTTAACATCAGCTGTGCACTGCTTTTTTAGTCGTGCGTCCATAATACTATAATATCCCAAAAGCATATGTACAGTACATATTTGTTTAGTACACCTCATGGACATAAATAAACTTTGATGATCGTTACGAGTACTTGGACCTTGGCTATTTCTTTAATCTTCAAAGGAGCTATACGTTATCCACTTGGGAGTCTGGTGGATCCAGCAGCTTCTATCCGTTTGATGACTACAGTAAGTCTTATTAGAATCGGATCTTTGGTAACCCATGGACTTTAAGTATTAAGGCATTCATTGACCATGCTTCTGGATGGAATAGAAGTGTAATCTCTCGAAGATTTCAAAGAGTGTGCAGGATCTCCAAAGTCAGTGGGCAGGAGGTCGTGACATTTGGCCCGCTGTACCGAATGGCGACCACACAATCAGTTTAACAACACGTGTAAAGAGAGTCGGTGATAACGATGAAACAAATATATTTCCGTGGCCTCAAGTTTTAAAGAATAAGATTCTATATGGATTCGGAGCATATAATCCGCGTGGTATTGTGGAAACAGATGATTACAACAATAAGCATCATGAAATGCTCAAGGCTGATATCATCGAGGGACTTATTCGTGCTTTTCCCCAAGTAGGGGTGACTCTTTGGTGGGAGGCTGCGTCATTATGGGAAGATGGAACCTCCGAACGTGGATTTATCGTAGCATTTGAGTGTGATACTTTGTTAAATCAAGATGCAGGTGAAAACTGGTCTATTTCATTGGCGGAAAAGTATCAACAGGGTGCCATTTACGAGTTTAAATACGAATCGGATCCAACAGATCCATCAAAAGGTAAAATGCATCGACGAACAATAGCAGTTTTGGACTCAGGAACAGATGCGGATGTGGAAATAATCCTTGCTAGTTTACTTCATGACAAGGCATCTAACGAAAATCTTCCTGAAAAATGAATCATTTAAGTCAATCTCTTTTTGTACTCTGTAATTGTTGAAATTCAGTTCAAGTAATAACCAGATAACCACAATATAAAATTGTCTCGTGCAAGAGTATCCATATTCGGTTGTTTAAGGCGAGGGATAATAAAAGCAGTTATTTGCACACAAGGAAAAGAGAAGTCATCACTTGGTCTTCAATTATGTGGCCTGATGATGTCCTTGGTCCTTGGCAGACTTGGCACGATTCCGCGTACTTGTAGGACTGTAGGATTCCTCCATACAGTGCTTCGGTCCTACAGTAGGCTACTATGGGCTACGTATGACGTGTTGCGCTAATGCACGTTTAGAAGCACAGTATGAAAACATGAAAACGGAAGGAACATTTGAACAGCAGCACTGTACAGTAAATGGAAGTAGCCATCCAAAGAAGCGAAATCCTGTAATTTGGCCGTTTGTTGATCGAGGCAGGATGCCCATAAGGTTAGGTTAATTGATATCTCAGGGGCCATAAAGATTGATTGACATATGACGGTCGTTGAAACTTGCGTAATGACGGACTCTCACCAACACACGCCGATATGCGACGATCGGATAGAAACCGAGTCATTACGAGACGAATCATTCACCGTGACAATGGAATATTCTTCAAAATGCCAAAGTGACCAATCATCTGCAGCACATGCTTTGGATGTCTCAAAAGCATTAAATCATTCAGAAGAAATTCGTATGGAAGAATCGCCGCGAATACTCGCAGCTGCTTCATCAAGTGATATCTCCCTTCCAATCTCTGATCATGAACCCCAGAATAACACAATTAATATCAGCCATGAAAATGAAGGAGAATCCTTGTTCAAAACTGTTTATAATCGTAGCCATGGAAACATACTCCATAGATCGTATTTGCATCAACGACATCATCAACAATCAAAACCCTTGGATGACGAAAACTATATAAGCGATCACGAACAGTACCATCTTCATACAGATAGTCCCGATGAACTTAAGCATCAAACGCCTATCAGATCTATATCGGCCCCACCAACTACCAAAATAGTCAGTAGCTGGGATACGTCTATGGCATTGAAAATCCCTTATGATGAAACAGCCTTTGACATTCACCATGGATACACACAATTAAAGTATCTCATGAATGAAGAAGATCGATGGTCTAGGCTTTATTTGAGTGTGACTTCCAATATATTCTTTTTTCTCGGTGGATTTTTCTATTCTGTAGTTGCGGCTTATGCGATACATGATGAGAAACACAAAATTACTATTAATTCATCATACCAACACCAAGACCTCATTGATACCGATTTCAATCCATGGTCGCCCGGAAAGTATTACATTATGGGAGTATTAGGTCCACTATTTTTTGTAATTAATGCGGCCGTAGATATTTATAGGTCAACTCGGTTGAAAAATCCGAAGGAGCTCGATGAAAATTTAGGATTTGAGAATGAAACTAGATGGGATGTCATTTCTGCTGCATTCTTCGGAATCGCATCCACCATAGACTTGATTTCTTCATTCTTCCAAGGAGATGACCATGGCTGGCAAAATGATACCTATATATTATCTACACATTTCTATTTACTATGCGCAGTGGCTACATTAATTGGTCTTCAATTTGATGCATCAAGTACTGGAGACTTACTCTTCGCCATAGGTTGTATGCTCTTTTTAATAGGAACTTTAATTGACACAGGCTTGAGCTACGTTATCAGCTATGGTGTTGAGTCGAGTCAAGAAATCGTTCTATATCAATGGTCCCTAGCTTCAGCAATTTTATGGACAGTTGATGCGATACTCTACCTCATGGCTGATTTTTTCTTTTCTGAGGCTCCCGCAAAAATTCTGACAACGGCCAATGATTTGGGAATTCCATGTGCAAGTGAATGTATTGAAAATACCGGTGTAAATAGTAGAAATTACAAAACTGTGATGACATAAAGACTGTGATAAGCGTGAATAGAAAAGAGTATGTTTGGTGTATCATTTGAGCTTAAAGAAGTATTGTGCACTATCTATCACACCATGAAAAAGACTTCAATGTCTACAAATTCGTATTATCCGATGACTTGTAAATCAAATAACATGTAGTATATTACTTGTCCACATAAAACAAAAGAAGTAATTATACCTTCCAAACTCATCATTGATCATGGTAGATAAATTTAACCCTTATTTTTTGTAGTAAAAAGGCGTATGAAGGAATGAATGGCGTCTTGCAGTCTTGCATGTTGCATGGCTTTGCTACAGTTGACAGATAGGAAGGCTTCAATGACGAAAATCAAGACGTTTCTAGAAACGCCAATACATTACCATCTCCGGTCAATCTAATGCCGCAACGATATAGCTGGATACAGAGGCGATCTCGAAATGCCGCCGCTGGATCGTCAACAGAGTCTAGCCCTATGCCCGATGGTGATGCATCGTCACAATGTGCAATAAATAATTCATCGCCCACCAAAGCGCTGACGAACCCCAATCTAGATTTGTCTACCGCGCTTGTTCCGCCGTCACGAGGGGATGAAAATTTCGATACAATCCTCGAGAGACAAGAATCTCATTCGCCTAATTATATGATCGCATCAAGTCGAAGCTCACTTTATTCACAAAAATCAAGATCGCCATCATTTAGAAAACAATATCGTCGTTTCATAGACGATGATGAAGAAGGATCATCTGTTTACTTTATATCAGAGCCATCTTTGAGCGAAGATTGCCGCTCTGTGGAATACTCCAATAGCCCTACCAATGACTTGTATCTAGATCAAGCCGGTGAAGGAATTATGCGACCATACTTCAGTCCTATGCAACTGGTCCGGAAAAGGGCTTCCAAAAGCCCAATATCTGGTAATGATTCATTACACGATTCCACTGAAGAATTAACTTCAAGTGGATTCAAGCTTCACACTATGCCGAGCTCAAAGTTTGAGAGAGAAAGTAGCAGTTCATCGGATGAGGAATTAGAAAAATTCCTACCGAGTGAACAGGATTTAGGAATGCATTCAATCGTAGACGGATCTGATGTTGATAAGGACGTGTCTCAATTACAAGGAAGGAGGAACACTACTGGTGGTATATACCATAGGTCTAACAATCATCATCGACGGAAATCTAGCGCCGATGGATCTGAATTACATGAACATGATGAGCCTACTCAACTCATGAAAACCGATTTTGGTCAACATTCGTCATATCCGCAAACCCATGAAAAGAAAGGTGGAACGTTTCATCGTTGGTCATTTTCCAACATTGAATCAAAGGAAATGAACAAAATTCTCCATCCAAAAGCTGTTCGAAGTCCATTACACTTGGAGCAACCCTTGACCTCAAGTGTTTTACCACAAATCTCATCTGATGAAAGAATAGGGATGGCTCAATCTCTTTCAGATTCATTTGTAGCATCTAGCTCTAACTGGGTAAGAGCACCCTACTCAGATGGTCGAGAGAATTCCAATTCAGTTCGATTAGCAAGTGGTATTATTCCTGATAGCGATTCGACGAGTACCTTAAGTTCGCCCGACTCAGCTTGTAGTAGATCCTCGTCACCTTTCTCTTGGATCTCCAATAAGAAAAAAGTTAATGATACATTGTCTGATAAACTTTTAACCTCTCCCGCAATCCCTACAGAAGAGGGGAGATTAGAGGAAAAGGATCCTGTAATCCTGAATAGTATAAAAAAGAAGAAGGCGCATGACATCCCGAACGCGACTAGCAATACACGAGGGAGCTTTCCAAGACAAAGTAGTGCTAGTCATTTTTCTTTATTTAAAACTCAAGTGTCGGAAGATGAAGCAAAAAAGTTCCCGACGTTTGTGTGTCCCCGCTGTAAGACACGACAAAGAGAATTTTTTACAGTAGCAACTGTCCCTGGTCAGTTTGAGAGTCCGGCAGGATACCTTGCGATTTACTTTGCTATTTATGTTATCGCTTCACTCTACATTTTTGGACTTGAGGTAAGAGTCATTTCTATAATATTTCTCGTGAAATATTTTATAGATTAATTAAGGCTGAAACAACTTTGTTCATCTATCGATTATTTTCATCATAGGAGGGCTGGCCTGCATTGGATTGCGTTTATTTTTCAATAATTACTTTGACCACCACAGGTCTAGGCGATTTTGTACCAACTAGTGATGGCGCGAAAATTGTGTGTTCCATTTTTATTTACTTTGGTGTTGCTTGTATAGGCTTATTGCTAGGATCTTTATTAGCGAATAGTCTTGATGAAAGTTCCCGTAGTGTTGCAAGAGAAACATTGATAAACAATTGTCCCAAATGTACTCGTATCGAAAACAATCGAATACAGTCGATAATGCGAGACTCGCTTTCTGAAGGAGGGAACGGCCAAAAGCGGGCCATCAATCATACTTCAAATCGTAAAGGGTCCTTGAGAGATAATAGCAATGCCAGCCTACCAAACTCGTCCGTATTACGAGGATTCCAGTTCGAGACTGGGTTTAAGCGTATGGATCAAACTCTAATAGTTAACAATTCCAATCCTAATAATCCCACAGAGAGAAGAGCTGACAGAAATAAAAGACGTTCGACTTCTTCATACGCAAGTCAGAATACAGCTCCATCGATTCAATCGTCACCCACTGTATCATCATCTGGCACACATGGACAATTTTTGACAAGGCAATTACGAACCCGTCACAATTCTATTGATTTACACAGCGTTGGTGGTGCTATTGAAGAGTTCTTCTCCTCAGCTAAAATGAGTCTTTTGTCGTCAACCAAAGTTGATTCAAGCGTGAAATCCTCTTGGCGATTCGAAAGTGTACGTAATGGTGGTGATGTAAATAGCAGTGGAAGTAGTGACGAGGGAAACGGGTTTGATTCTGATAGCTCAGATGATTTTGCATCTACGTCGTCTGAGGGAGATACGCCATATAACCTTACAGGAATCAAATCAGCAAAATACGTGTTTCTTACACTAAAACAGGCTGTTGCGAACTCAGTTTTGATTATTGCCATCGGGTCGCTAGGCTTCTATTATATTGAAAAAATGACTGCAGGTACGTATATTTGATTTGTACGCGGCAAATTTCCAACAAACACAGATATACCTCATATTGCTTGCCGCAGTCAATGCATTTTATTTCACCACGGTCCTTCTTACGACAGTTGGTTATGGGGATATTGTTCCTCAAACTTCGTTGGGAAAGCTTTTCGCGACTGTTTACGTTCTTGTAGCTGGAACTGTGCTTCTCCGTAACATGTCAATGATAAGGTAAGTGAAATGAGATGACAGATAATCGACGCGGCAATAACTGTTTCTCACCTTAAAATATGTTCTAAGCATGATACCATTAGAATTAAGAAAGAGAAGGCTGGAACGCGTAGTTCTACGGCAGGTATGATTTTAGTGATTCTTCCATCAAAGTTTTAACATCATTTGGTTATATTGTGTTAATGGTTCGTTTATAACAGTTTGGGGACAAATTGGACGAAGCAGCATTAAGAGAATTAGCTAATGGTCCACTTGTTCGGAGATTACAAATTTCGGAAGCTCGACCTGATGGCTTAAAACAATGTACAAGAGAAATGTTCGCTCTTGTTATGGTAAGTAGAGACCAATATCTGAGGAGTATAATTTTCCATTTTATATGCCTACCACTGTTACTCTTTACATTACAGCTGATTCGCTTGGGAAAAATCACAGAGCAAGATGTACGGGCGACTTTTGGTGCCTTTCACAAATTAGATTTAGATCATGACGGTCGTCTCACTAGTAAAGAAATCATTTTGAGTGCAGTAGAAGAGGAAAGGAAGAGGGGTACGAGGATAAAGGAGGATGTTAATAAAAGCGTCATTTCAAGAAGTCCTGAAAAGAGATCGATTTTCTTCAGTTCAACTCCAAGCTCTCAAATTAATGATACACCAGATCAGCGTCAAATTGAAAATACCACATTAGAGGAACGAAAATATTTATTACAGCGAACAGTTCTATCTCAGCCAAATAATAAGCTGATAGCTTATGGGTCCAGCGATGGAGGCGATGACATAGAAGCCGGTAATGCCTATGACCAAATCTAGATTATCTATATATCAAACGGCTGCTGTTGAACCCAACTGGAATAACGTAAATCTTACATTGTAAATGAGTAATTATGATTTCATAAAATGTAAAATGTTGGCGTCATGATGACTAATACATAGCATACCCTAACAGCCTACAGTACGTAGTACCGCCAGCGTGCCACATTACATACATAGCCTTTGTAATACAATACGTACCTGTACATACCGGGATTGTTGCTGCGACGAAACGACGAGGTCATCAATGAAATAATCCCCAGACAAGAAATCTTTTGTACTATTGTATAATCCTTCTAGATAAGTAACCAAAAAAATAGCTCATAATGGATGACTCTGGTAAAGAAAAAGAAGCACCATCGATGAGCGCTTTATTTGGATCGGACTCCGAAGACGAAGGTAGTGAACATGAACTTACACATCGGGAAAACACCGAGGATTCTCCAATTAAATCAAAACCGGATGTCACTGATGCGAAAAAAGATGATACTCGTGGGGATGATGAGAAGGAGGTTGAATATGATGATGCTGAATTTCAGGATGATGGAATAACAGGGTCGTCAAATCCTCGCGCAAAGCTCCGTATTTCTGAAGCCAAAACGAATCGATATTCTAATAATGACGAGTATGATTATGTCGACAATAGGGTCATCAAGGATTCTAGTGACATGCTCGATGAATCTATAAAACCCTTACCTTCTAGGCAAATTGTTCTCTCTGAGGCACCATCTATTCTAGTTACGGATGAATCTGATGTTTTGTCAAGCTATGCACTTGCATCCAAGTCGAACTTTACCTTCCACTTAGTTCAGCTACCCAAGATCGTCGCCATTAATGCCGAGCAGTATAATGCCTCATCCTTTGATGAAGAGCAAGAGGAAGATGAATTTCAGAGACCAGTCCATAACATGATACGATGGAGACAGGTTTCTAACCCGAATACCCATAATCATGAATCAATGTCCGATTTCAACTATGATATGGAATCTAACGCCAATATCATTCACTGGAGCGATGGAACCTTCGGCTTGGCCATTGGAGATGAAGTCTTTGAATTGGATGAATTTCCTTTCTCTACAACTCAGTCTGAAGCTAAAATTCCTACACCTGTGTCTATAACGTCCAAGGATGAGACAACTACATCAAAAGATTTCATATACTTATCGAGCAAGGCAGGATTGCGGACATTCGATGAGTTTGAGGATGAGCTCAAAGATAACGATGATCCTGAGGATAGAAAAATATCGACTATACTTCAGTGTATCGTCCCACTTCAATCGAAATTAATTCCTCGTCCATCCTCGATAAAATCAGCAGCTCACAAAGCTTTTATTCTCGCTGAAAAATCGCGCAGTATCAAGAGAGCCAACATAGGAAAGTATGTTCCAGTGAAAGATCCCGAACTAGAAAAGGCTGAACGTATTCGAAATAATGAAGACCTTAGCAAGCAAAAGAAACGTTACAGCAGTGGTGATGGAAGGAGTAGTTATGGTGGAGGTAGAAGGAGTGCAGGACAAAGATCAAATGATTATGATGATGAAAAGTACGATTCAATCAACATCAAAGATCTCAAGCGTAAAAATCAGGATATGGATTATGATTATGCGGATGACGATGATGAGGACGACGAAGATGAGTGGAGGAACAGGAAGAAAAAAATGTTTCAAACTGCTCGTGATAATTCTAAGGCTGGACTGCGATCCAGTAGAACGTTAAGTGATGACGATGAAAGTGATGACGATGAAAACGTTGGTAATGAATTAGCATCGGATGATGAGGACGATCAAGTGAAAGTAATTGCTGCACGAAAGAAAAGATCGTCTGTATTTGCTGAGGATGATGAAGATGAATAGGTAATGCTTTGTAGCTAGGGGGGATTGAGTATCTTTATTGTCTAAGTTGTATCTACGTATGGCTCCTCGAATAGTAATGCATTACCAGCAGGCATTCAAATAATATAGGTGCAGCTGCACGACCACTGGTAATACCCCGCACGGATTAGTCCCTCGTTTTAACTGCAAAAGGGAAAGATAGTATTATATACTAAACAACTTCTACTACTACTATGTTGGTCCTATTTTACAGTCTTTTAAATTAGGGATCTCATAATGCGCGTTGTATGAAGGTATCATGATGACGCGAAAGGGTGAGACCTAATCTTGAAAGAGTAAAGGACATAAAGTACAAAGCGACTGAGTCAACACTTGGCTATACTAGTACAATATAGGGACATACCACTTGTATGGATGTTACCTCTAGAATGGTAGCTTTATGGAGACCTCTCTAAGATTTTTCCCATTTAAAATGGGTATTTAATTGTCCGTCGAAAAGTTTCAAAAAGAACAGCCAATAATATTATAAGGTAGTCAAAGATTGAAGGAGCCAGTCTTACTCACCTTGCCTTCGAAAACTGTTCGTCGAATAAATTTTGTTATTTTGGACAGTTGTTGCAACACTCTATAACAATAGTAAAGCTTCTTCAATTTTGTGAGCAGATATTTCAATACACCGCATTTATTTGAATGGAAAGATGGAGAGGCCACCAACAGGAAATAAACTTTTTTAAAAATTTTCGTACTGTAGCCTACCTGTAAGACGACGACGACGGCCGAGACCCGAGACCCGAGACCCGCCCGAGACCGAGACCCCGAGACTGCTTTACGCTCGTCTGTCGTTGCCGATGCCGAATGCCGACGGCTCATGAGTGTCTAGTTAATATCATGAAAGATCGTAACACTACACAATCATCGTATAGGTCGACCTCTTCAGTAGCGATGAACATCTGCAAATATACTCACAAGCACTTTAGGCTCTTATTCGTTACTCTTTTCTTGTGTCATCTTCCTCTTACCATAGCTTTACATGCAGATGAGGCTGGAAAAGTTGATTACACCATTCAAACTGCCGGTCATGGTAACATAGGTGTACAATATGCTCGTATAGTGGCGAACGGGATGGCGATTCTGACTTCAAGTACAGTACCAGATTTGTACACTCTTAATCGGGTCGATGGAGGCTGCTATTTGTCGTCGCGTGATGTCTGGACAGGTCAACTCTTGTGGAGACGAGATGTTTGTAGTATGAAAAATGCCAAGTATGCAGTCTGTGCACCACCACGTTTCGATGGTTCCGGTAACTATGATTCACAAGTTTATACGTTAGATAGTCGTGGTCTGATAAGGGTTTGGGATGATGCTACAGGTCAAATGATTCATGAGCGTTCAATGGTTGAGACTGTAATCGATGATCACGATATTGTTACACCACGATTTCTCGGATGTGATACACAACGCTCATGGATTGCAGCTACATTATCAAATCCAAAGCATGGAGATATCTTATCCTTTATCAATTCAAAAGCTTCAATGCTTAATGCAGAGACTATACTCACAAATGCTAAGGTGATTAAACCGAGTCATGATTCAATCGCTCGATTCATCCACTTTGCCAAGGGTACGAATATTGCAGGTGATAATACCGGCCATATCATAGTTGCATTTGTTAGTAACAACGCATACACAACGCTTGGCCAAATGGGTTATATTCAATTATCATCGTCGCATAATGATATTAGTACTCAGATATCGAAACCACTAACAAGAGATAATCGCTCGAACACGGCTTTAATTCCTATCATCACAGCTTCTATCAAGGTAATTGAAACAGAAAATGGTTCCTGGTCTCTTATAGGGGTATCTGCTGACAGATCCAAGATTATTATCTGTAATCCGGATGACTTGGGGTCGGTGATTACAGTTGCAGCATTATCGCCGTCGTGGACACAGTTGGAGACCATCGATATTGTGGATTCCTCTCCCTCGCTGATACGCATCTCTGGTTCAAAAGCTCATATCAAT
>Ga0169931_10004493_pt1 | contig 21712 bp, 22 predicted proteins | sample Kivu_15m_20L_FD_129675 | JGI IMG/M metagenome (GOLD analysis project Ga0169931, IMG submission 129675) | Freshwater microbial communities from Lake Kivu, Western Province, Rwanda to study Microbial Dark Matter (Phase II) - Kivu_15m_20L... | ecosystem: Environmental > Aquatic > Freshwater > Lake... | reverse complement strand
TGTTGTTTGTGTTGTTTGTGTTGTTTGTGTTGTTTGTGTTGTTTGTGTTGTTTGTGTTGTTTGTGTTGTTTGTGTTGTTTGTGTTGTTTGTGTTGTTTGTGTTGTTTGTGTTGTTTGTGTCGGGATGCAACATGTTACGTCTCGTTGGCTGACTTGATTGGTTTTTGACAAGGTCCATTTCCATTAAATTACCATGTGTTGGTTCAAATGGCTGAAATTTGCTTTCCTTGTTTGAAATATTAGTACTAGGTGTGTTATAAGAATAAACTGTGTCGTCATACACGTTTGAAACTTGGAAATCCGGAAAAACATTTTTTATATATGAATAACTCATTGTTGTATGAGTGTTCTCTTATATAGAAAAATAAATAAATTTTCAAGTTTTTAAGTGAAATTTTTTAATGTTGCAATCTTATAAGGATGTCTGTACAACAAGATTTTTTTACCGTAATTATTCGTAGTCTTATTATTGGACTGATTTACTTTGAAGTCACAAAAGACAATGATATGACATTTGCCAATATCATGAAATTTAGCTTGTTATACATCTTCATGGTATACAGCTCCTTTATATTGGGCATTGACTCTAATGTTGTTACCAATGCTTTCCTCACAAAGACTGTTTTTACCTTCATTGATGAAAGAGTCAAAGAAAAACAGAAAATTACCCAGACACAGCAGCCCGCCCTTTATTAACTTGATTTTTCTTTGGCCTTCCTCTGCCTTTTTTTGGTGTATTCAAGGGAATACTCTTCAATATTTCATCAGTGCTCTCTGTTTTTATGTTTTCCAACACTTGCTCTCTTTTCCTATCATTCATCGTCTTTAATATATTTTCTATATCTAAATCGTCCGGCTCTTTCAACTTTGAAGGCATCTCGTCTTCAGATGTCTCCGAGTGAATTTGTTGGAATTTTGGCTGTTGCTGTTGCTGTTGCTGTTGTTGGAAATATTGTTGCTGTTGCTGTTGCTGTTGTTGGAAATATTGTTGTTGTTGCTGTTGTTGCTGTTGTTGGAAACTTTGTTGTGGCGACTTTGGTTTCGGAGCTTCAGGTACTCCAAAACTTCCTAACAAATTAGCGAAAGCATTTGACGTATCCAATTTTGTAATTCGCTTTGTAATAGTGAACATTGTTGCACTGCTTATAATCATAAAAATCAATTTCATTTCTGGAGACATCTGACCCCTGCCTTTGTATTTTTCGTACAGCTCCGCCATCACCTCATCATATTCTTGATTTTCCATAGAATATCCCATCGCTTCGCTCCATCCATCTAAATCAACTCCAATAGGATCAAACTTTGTATTCATCATTTCAATTCCTTGTACACCTAAAAGTAACATTCTCTTGTAAAATTCAACAGAACGTTCAGTTTGTATTTCATTGCGAACTCTTTCCACTTCATTCTTAATTTCTTCTAATGTACAATTCATGTCTAAATTCAATGAACTCCATTTTCCTTTCAAGTTCATTTTTGAAAACTTGTACAACAATTCGCTTTTTTCTTTTCGTATCATGTCGTCTTTATTTTCCCTACTCACCTTGACTTCCTTTCGCTTAACCTTTTCCTTACTTTTTGTAACCGAGCCCGTTGAAATCGAATCGGATCTTACACTATCTTTTTTTGTAGAGTCCTCTTTTGTTAGTGTTTTTTTAAGAGACACCGGTCCCTCACTGCTTTTCTTGTTTAGCTTTTTCTTATTAGCCATCATCTCCAATTGTGACATGGACAAATCCTCAGATTCTACAGCACGCAAAATGGGTTTCTTCTCACTAGTTGCTCTGTCCAATATCAAGTCTATACTAGTATCTCCCATCTTTTCTCTTGTTCAATAATAAAATTGTTATTTTTAAACAAAACGTACAAAATAATGTCTAAGCCTCCAAGTAAGACATTAGCACAAATCTCATCAATCCTAAATCCGCTACAAAGTACTCCAATATTAACGGTTTATCGTTTGTTAACAAGATATTCATGTTCTCGCATAAATGAGATGCCTTTATAAAATTCATTAAATAACTCAATTTGAATTTTCCTTGTACAATCTTATTATTCCGTTTTTCAAACTTTACTGAACGAATATCTTCGCCATTTTGTTGTAAAATCTCTTTTTGATCCTTATTTAACGTGTCATCTATCTCGCTTATCATAGTCTTGAATTCTGCCAATCCATCAATACAACTAAATATGAGCTGCTTATCAATGCTCTTGATTTCAACTATTTTTCCTTCCAACAATTGAATATCTTTTATAATCTGCTGAAATTGAACAGATGGCATGTTGATTACGTAATCAAAAGACATTTCCGTCATATTTACAATTTTATCATCTAAAGCTAGTAATGGTATCTTGTAATCTTTTATCTTTCCCATAAAAGGATCCGCTAATTCAATCCCCAGCTTGTCTTCATCGCCCTTGTTCATATAAAATGTAATTGTCTCTCTTCTGTTTGCTGATTTAATCGTCTTGAAAAATGTTGTAGTATCAATGCCAATAATAATTGGTTTTTCGCACATATAGGATTCAAATTTCTGTGCCTCTAATTTAATATAAGTCAACGAAACCTTTGAAGTGTCCAATGTAGAAATCTTTATACCTTCCTTGTTAATTAATATGTTTGTTTCCTTGATGTAAGGCTTTATGATCTCGAATACGCTTTTAAGTATAACCGATTTTAATGTTTTAATCTCAAAAATACGTTCTTTCATGCCTTGTGGGTTATATTTTCATTAAATTATAATTTTAAATACAATTTGCGCGTTAACAACCTTTTTTTGAAATAATCTCGCTTAAGAATTGTTATTTAAATAAAAGGCGTAAATAATATTAATTCAAGAATGTTATTTAACAATATTGTGTTGAACAAAAATAACAAAAAAAGTGTCTTTAACAAAAACAAGAAGCAGTCACTTCTTTTCAAAGAATTTGAATTGGCGCTTGATGAAGAGTGCAAATTCCTCAGCAAGAAATGCATTCATCCTTGTTTGTTTACACGAGACCACGACAAACATAACACAAAAAATATTACCAAAGAATTTTCATTATCTCAACATTTTGACTGGGAGCTTTATGTGCTGGGCACATTCAAGTCATTGTTTTCACCAGAAATCGTAAACAAAATGACTAATAAAATAACATATAAAACAAATAATTGCATGTCCCTTCGATCACTTTTAAACTCTAAAGCATATACACACCTTGTTTTGCATGAATTATTAAGTTTTGTAAAACATATGAATAAAGCGGGCCTTGTCCATGGAAATCTCCACATAGACAATGTTTTCTTCAACATTAAAAAAAGCAAGTTTTTTGTCATTGATTTGTCAAATGCTTATGTATCTTTTCAAGACAAAACTCCCAGTTATGATCGTCCTTTGCAATTTGCATTAGAACATGTTGATTTCATCACTTTATATCAGTCTCTTCAATTATATTTTGAACAACATGACACTAACACGCAATCTCTTCAATCATACTTTGATAATTTAGTAGCACAAATGTGCTAATTGTAGAAATTTGTCGTATTCTCAAATGGCTTAGCATAGCTGCGTTTGTGGTATATAAACTTTGTGTTTGAGTTTATTTGCTTGGTTGTTAACAAATAGTATGTGTGGATAAGATTGATATTTTTGTCTATTAAATATGCATACTGCTCAATTGCATTTTCAATGTACTTGTAAAGCTGTCTTTGCTTAGGCACACTATATATAAAATTGTGAACATTGTTGATAGTCTTTGTTCTTAATTCAAGAGCTATTTCAAACATTTCGGCAACATTCTCTGGAGGAACTTGATTGCTTGCATAAAAATCTTGTATTTCTTTGGATATCATCAATATCTTGTTTACTCCTTTTACTAGTAAGTAATACTCGCTAGCGTTGTAACTGTACATTGGCAAAAAAGAATGTAAGAAATGAATCAAGTCGGCATCCATATATAAAAATAACAAGGATTCTGTTTTAAATGCCCCCTTTGTCTTGAAGCGTTTTTCCTTTTTAATCTCATATTCACGTATTTTTTGTTGAAGTTTTTGCAACTTGAGCATTGTTGTTTTATTGTAATCATTTAATGTATCCGATTGCGTTTGGACATATCTGTCCATTACAACACCCAAAAACACAACAAGTATAATTATGAAACCATATGTTTGAGGATAAACAAATGTTAATACAAACAGTATAATAAGGCCTATTAAAAGTGTTTGTATTTGCAAGTTCAGCTGATATCGTGAACTAGAACTTTTGGAAAAAGTTTCAATCAAGTTGTCAAACATGTTGTCTTATTATTATACTATATAATCTTGTTTCATTATTTAGTATTGTATATTAATCAATAATATCGTAATTACTTTCTATGAATTCTTGAAGTTTGTCCTCTATATGAGAGTGATTTTTGGCATTCACTTCAAGTTGTGATAGTCGCTTTTCAATGTCGTCAATGTGACTTTCTAAATCACATGTTTTTTGTTTATGTAGCCAATATGTTATTAAAAGTGTCAGTGTATTTGTGAGTAAAACACTTATGCATACATGAAACGTCATATGTGATCTATGTTACGCTGAGAAAAAAATGATTTAAAAACATAGTGTCGTAAACAATAAAAATGAAGTTTTCAAAATATTTTACAATTTATAGTCCAAGTAAAGATGTACTCGACTCTTATGTTTCTCACTCTACTTATCACGAAGGGGATTCGGGTTTAGACTTGTTTGTGCCAAAGGATGTTGAAATTGAGCCAGGCAAAACAGTTCTTGTTGATATGGGCATCCAATGTCAAAGTAAATCTTTTACATTTTGCTTAAAAAATTGGGTAAAAGGGGAGTTTTACCAATATCACTCTTATTTTTTGTTTCCTCGTTCAAGTATTTCAAAGACACCTCTTATAATGAGAAATTCGATCGGACTCATTGACAGTGCTTATACAGGAAATATTAAAGCTCCATTATACAATACATCACATGAAACATTTGTCTTGAAAAAAGGCCAAAGATATGTTCAATTAGTTAATGCAGATGCTTCACCTGTAAAATTCAAGATTGTAAATCAACTACGAGGCACTTCAAGAAATCAATCGGGATTTGGTTCAACTGGGGCTTAAGTGGTGTATCTACACAAAACTGTAAAGTAATGAATTCCTGTTGACACGCTTTGAAATTGTATTTTACCTTTATTTGTAGTTTTTTGAGCTACACATAATACGTTGAACAAGGGTATCACATTATCATCATCAGTATACCCATTGCATGATGCTACTAAATCTGTCCTATTAGCAAAAACAGAAGCCCGCTCTGGCATTTCTACGTCAAAAGAACACAAAGCACTTGATGCACTAGGAGTTACAGAAACTGCAAAAGATAACAATGCTTCGTTGGATATCTTGAACAACTTGGCGACTGAATAATCAATGACAGAGCATCCTTGCGTGTTTGAAAACAATAGTGAAGGAGAAGTCACGCCACCACTTAAACTTCCCTTCACATCAAGATTTCCATTAATTGTCATGTTTTGCGCAATGTTCACATTTCCATTTGTAGAAATTGTCATGCGTGAAACTCCGGTTGTAGCTACCTCTTCAAATGTTCCAGATTCTGCGCTTGTAAATGTGTCAAACACGATTTCCGCACCTACAAGTCGTATTCTATCTTGACCATTTATTGAATCACTATCATTGCCCTTGAACAATAGCAACTCGCTTTTTTCAGAGCCTCCATACACACGTTCACCAATATAAGTATGACCAGGAGTGTCTCCAAAGGTTCCATTAAAGACAATGTAATTGCTTTGGGTGGAGTTACCAACTCGTAGATTTCCTCTGATGTCAAGCTTCTCTTCAGGTATCATTGTCCCAATACCGATATTACCCCCAGTCGTGAATAATGATCCAAGAGTATTGCTACTTCCATATGCTGATAAAGCATTAGACACAATGAGTGCACTTGTCGTTTGGGTTGTGCATACATTGTTTGATATAGTTTGGTTTGTAACAACAGAATTGGTAATGTTTGTAGCAGGCATCATCACAGATGAAGAAGATGCCACAAAAACATTTGAATTGTTGTGGTCTTGTATAATAAATTCTTGCCCTTCGCTGTGAGGGTGTAAAACCAAATTTGCAGCAGTATTTGATCCTTTTTGTTTAAAAGACCATGGTCTCTCTGTGTTAAATGTCATAATCGTGACGCCATCTCCCCTTGCGTTGGTTGTTAATACTCCAGATACTCCAACTGATCCATTGATGTCAAGCAAATAAGCTGGATTCGTGGTATGAATTCCTACATATCCGCTTGACAATGGGATACTAAGAGATTCTATCAGTGAGCCCGTACTTGCCCCATTTAAAACGTCAATGCCCAAACGGAAAACATTTGCCGGACTAGACTTTAAATTTAAATTAAAAAATTTGTAAGAATTGTCATTTTGAAGCCCTTCTGTAGATATACGAATGCCATTGTTTTGATTAACTGTGTTTGTAATTGGTGTCAACTCCAAACTTTGCAAAGGACTGGCATTTGATATACCAATGTTCCCATACGTTGTCGTAAACAAATTTCCCAATGTAGACAAACTCGAAAATAATGTCGCAGTAGTCATGTTTGTAAAAATCGCGTTTGTGTTCAATAATGACCCAATTGTCAAACTTGTGCCTGTAATGTTTGAAATTTTAGCATTTTCACTTGTAAAACTAATACATGTACCCCCGCTCGCTAAAATATTTGATGTTGTAATATCATTGATTTTCAGTGACGAACCTGTTAAATTGGTAACAACAACGTCTACAACATGCAAAGAAGCACTTGTTGTTCCAACTGATACAACTAAATTAGAACTTGAAATGTTGGTTATGTTTGCATTCAAAACAGATGCCGTTGACGCATGTAATGTCCCCATTGTCACGTTTTGCACACTTACATTTCCTCCAGTAATGTTGCTTGAATGGAGTGTGTTTGTTACATGTAGAGAACTACATGACGCATTTGTTATTATTAGGTTCGTGCTTGACACGTTTGTAAACGTGCCATTGTTATTTACATAAATTGAACTTGCCGTAATGTTTTGCCCCACTCTCAAGTTTTTGTCAATGTAAGCACCCCCAAGCGTTGTAAAGCTTCCATTGCTAAAATGCGTCGAGTCACTCGAGTTATTAATTCTTACATAATCACACCTTACAGGAACATAATCTGTTATCGAAAGAGCATTGGTTCCCGGATCGATCGTCGTATACGCAAAAGTCAGCTCGTCTGTTGACTCTTTGTAAAACATGGATGCATAAACGTTTCCGTCCGTAGCTGACGTGGGAGATCTTTTTATTAAAACACCACCATCAATCCCATTTACAGCTTCACTGTTTACCACAATCAAGTTGTCTCTAATCAATAGTGTCTCTGTGCTCAAATAACTCATTGTGCCTGTAACAGTGACATCACCATTGACATACAAGTCGCCTCCTACATATGCATTTTTTGATATTCCAACACCACCGCCTACTGTTAAAGCTCCATCACCAATGCTTGAAGATTCCTTTGTTGCTAAAATTTGAATGCCTTGACCTGCATTCATTAACATATTCCCAAAAGTGTCGCTTTTTATAGATTGTTTGTAATCAGTACCAAATGTGAGTGGAATATCTACAGGAATAGTAATATTTGTTTGACTTGATAACTTCAAATCAGATGTGCTTGTTATCAATAATTGATTGAAACTGTTTGCGTAAATGCGTTGACTTCCTGTGTCGCCCAGCAAAATGCCATTGTTAGATGGTATCTTGATATTTAAATTTGTTCCTGGAATAATATTGACGTTGTTGTTTGCAGAGATTGTCAAATCATTGTTCAAATTACTTGAAATCTTTTGATAAATATTACCAAAAGATACTGGTATATCAACAGGAATCAAGACTTTTTTGTTTACGCCAGGATTAATTTGCACATCTTGAGTACTCGCTATAATCATATTGTTAGAATCATCTGCGTATATTTTCTCATTTTCTGTAGAAAATGTTATTGGAATTTGATTGGGAATGCTGATTCTTTTTCCTGCACCCAATTGAAAATTAATATGCCCACTTCCTTGAATGCTCATGTTATTATTTAAAGCATTTGCAGATATAAATTGGGATTCACTTCCAAACACGACACGCTTGTCAAAAGGAATTTTAACAGATCCGCTAGGCGAAATATTGATATCGTTTGTCGCAGTCAAGCTTAAATTGCTTGCTGTATCCGTTACAAAACTTGAACTTTTGATATGAAGCGCCCCAAGTAAATGAACATCCTTCTGAATGCCCAATCCTCCTCTCAAAACAAGACATCCCGAAGAACTATTGGACGAATTTGTTGTAGAGCTTAACGTTATATCATTTTGTATTGTATTTGTGGCATCTAACCGCTTTTCAACTGAATTCCATGTCATTACACCGTTTGCTAATGGAGTGTCTTGTCTTGTCGCAATCGCTTGTAAATTGCTAATTTCTCCGATTCTACTTGTTTTGTCTAGTTCATTGTACACTATTCTGTAATTTTCAAAAATCCCCCTTTCAATTTCCAAACCAGACTGGTTAAGAGTAACACCAGAACCTGTTTCGGCTTTATTTATTAACAATATGTTATCTTCAAACTCTATTACATTTGTGTTTAAAACTGTCGTGTTGCCTTCTACATACAAGTTGCCCTGTATTGTAGCATTACCAGTTAATTGAAGACTCGCAAAAGTAGGAGAATCACCTGCTTTTACACCTTGGCTAAGAAAAGATTCGAATTTATTCACTCTACCATATATGTTTTGATATACAATTTTATCATTTACTATTGGCTTTGGCATCGTCTAGTTTATATCTATAAAATAATTACAAGAAAAATGCGAGCTTCGAAATAAATGAAATCTAATCACATTTAAAAAAACAAATACTTTGACACAAAGACAAGCAACGCTCAATGAAGAAAACAATTGAAGAAACATATCAAAAGCTCACTCAACTTGAACATGTTAAAAAACGCCCTGGTATGTATATTGGCAGCACCAAAAAAACTGTTGAAGAACTATGGATATTTGATATCACACAATCAAAAATGGTTAAAAAAATGGTAGAATACACTCCTGGGTTCTTGAAAATTTTTGATGAAGTTTTGACAAATGCTCTAGATCACAGTCACCGCGATGCGACCGTTGATAAAATAAAACTAAGTTATGATGCAACAACCGGAGTGATTACTGTTTATAACAATGGAACTGGTATTCCTATTGTTGAACACAAAGAACATAAAATGTATGTGCCAGAATTGATTTTTGGCCAATTACTTTCCGGAAGTAATTATGATGATAATCAATCAAGAACTGGAGCTGGATTAAATGGTCTTGGTATCAAGCTTTCTAATATTTATAGCTTGAAATTTGTTGTGGAAACTGTTGATTCTGAAAGAGGTCTCAAATTTATACAAGAATATAAAAATAACATGTCTGAAAAATCAAAACCAAAGATAACAAAATGCAGTCAAAAAAGCTACACACAAATAACATTTGTACCAGATTATGCACGATTTGAAATGAAAAATCTAGAAAATGACACTATTGCTTTATTAAACAAACGAATTCACGATTGCGTGGCGTGCACCAATCCAAATGTAAGTGTTTTTTTGAATGGTGAAAAAATCAAAGGAAAGGGTCTTTTAGACTATGTTAAATACTTTTTCGATGAATCAAAATCAACAATCGTCCAAGAACGCATTGACCAAAAAATAAATGGTATTGATTTTTCATGGGAATACATTATCGTTCCTTGGGAACATTATGAGCAAGTGTCTTTTGTAAATGGCAATTCTACCTATGCTGGAGGCAAGCATGTTGATTACATTATGTATCAGCTCATAAACAAGGTCAAAGCCTTTTTAGAAACCAAAAAACGACTAAAAGACATCAAGCCGGCAATGATAAAGGAAAGGATGTTTTTGTTTTTGAAAGCAACAATTGTTAATCCACAATTTTCTAGTCAAACTAAAGAACAATTAACAACACAATCAAAAGATTTTGGATGCAAAGTAGATGTTTCCAACAAGTTTATTGACAAATTGTGCAAATCAAGTATTATTGAAGACATTGTCACCATGTACAAAATAAAAGAATCCGTGGAATTGGCTAAAAAAACAGATGGTGCAAAGAAAAACAAAATCTACATCCCCAAGCTAGAAGATGCACTTTGGGCGGGTACCACAAAATCTGACTTGTGCACCTTGATTTTAACAGAAGGTGATAGTGCTAAAACGTTTGCTATTTGGGGTAGAAGTGTTGTTGATAAAGGCATTGAAAAATTTGGGATTTTTCCAATGAAAGGCAAAGCGCTGAATGTTCGTGACGCTACTGCACAACAACTCATCAACAATGAAGAAATCAACAACTTGAAACAAATTATTGGATTAAAACAAGACATTGAATATGAAAACACAAAAAGTCTTCGTTATGGAAAAGTCATGATACTTACAGATTCCGACTGTGATGGCTCACACATTAAGGGATTGTTGGTCAACTTTTTTCATGCATGTTGGCCCACATTAATCAAACTCAACTTTATTCAAACACTACGTACACCAATCATCAAAGCAATCAAAGGGAAAAATGTCATTGAATTTTTCAATGAACAAGATTATGCCAAATGGCAAAAGTCGGGTATCAACCCCAGCGCGTTTCACATTAGATACTTTAAAGGACTAGGTACATCTACAAAAGATGATGCTAAAGATACTTTTAAAAGAATGAGTGAATTGAAAATAGATTACTATTACAAAAATAGCAAATGTGACGAGTCTATTTTATTGGCGTTTGAAAAAGATAAAAACGTGAAAAAGGACAATGAAACGGATTCTGCCGTAAAATGCACTGATAAAAGGAAAAAGTGGTTGAGTAATTACAACAAGGATTTGTATATTGAAACAAGTCAAACTCGTGTGAGTTTTCAAGAATTGATTCATAAAGAGCTAATTCATTTCTCTATTTATGACAATCTTAGATCTATTCCAAGCTTGTGCGATGGATTGAAGCCGAGTCAAAGAAAAATTTTGTTTTACATGTTGAAAAAAAATATCACCAAGTCTATTAAAGTTGCACAATTGTCCGGTTATGTTTCTGCTGAAACAAGTTATCATCATGGCGAGGCTAGTTTGCAACAAGCAATCATTTCCATGGCACAAAACTTTATTGGGAGCAACAATATAAACTTGCTTTATCCAGATGGTAATTTCGGTTCAAGGTTGCAATGCAAAGATGCCGCAAGTCCGCGTTACATTTTTACGCACCTTTCAAACATTACTCCTTGTTTGTTTCATATTGATGACACTCCCTTGTTAAACATGCTAAATGATGATGGGCAACAAATTGAACCAGAATGGTTTATTCCGGTGCTTCCAATGATACTTGTTAATGGATGTGAGGGTATTGGAACCGGATATTCCACGTTTATTCCACCACACAACCCAAAGGACATTATTGCAAATATTCACAGAATTCTTCAAAACAAGTCACCTCTAAAAATGACGCCATTTTTCAAAAACTTTGGTGGCAAAGTTGAAGAAGTAGAAGACGGTTCGTATATCACAAAAGGTACATGGAAACGATTAAGCGAGACACAAATTCAAGTAACCGAGCTTCCTATCGGCACATGGGTAACTCCTTATAAAGAGTTTTTGGAGTCTTTAATTGATGGCGGGATGAGTAAAAATAACGAGTCAAAAAAGAAAAAAACGTTTGCTTTAAAAGATGTACAAAACAAGACACTTGACGAAAATACAGGAATCAACTTTCTCATTGAATTCAAGTCGGCTGAAGATTTGAACAAGCTCATCAGTCTAAATATATTAGAAAAAGAGCTTAAACTAGTAAAATCGTTCAGTACACACAACATGTTTTTGTTTGACGATAATCTTGTGCCATCAAAGTACAAAAATACTTCCGACATACTATTGGATTATTGTGATATCCGCTTGGACTTTTACGTTAAACGACGTCAGTACCTTATTGCCAAGTTACAACAAGAATTAGACATTTTACTTTCAAAAGTGCGCTTTATTGAAGAGTATATGGAAGGTACTATTGAACTTAATAGAAAGACTAAAGAATACATTGTTGCTTTACTTGAAAAGCGGGGTTTCAAAAGAGTAGAAGACTCTTATGACTACCTTGTTAGACTGCCCCTTATCTCGTTATCTCGAGAAAAACTTGATGACTTGTTGGCTACAAAGAATGTTAAAGAAACTCAGCTGAAACATTTGTTGGCAAAAACTGAAAAAGACATTTGGATTGAAGATTTAGAAAAAATATCAGACTATTTGAATTAAACAATGTTTTACGCGGCTTGCATATTATTATTTGGTGTTTTTATTGGTCAAGAATACAAGAACATTCCTCCAATTAAAGAAGGGTTTACGTATGTTATAACTGCTATTTCTAGCACTAGTACTCAAGCGACACCGGACTCCCTTTTGACAAAAATTTACAAGTTGTTTTTTAAAAACAACTGAATTTAAACAATCAATTACTTTCATTTAAATTCCTATACCAATCATGCAAAAATACATTGTTGATTTTTTCAACATTTTTTCAGATTTTCGCGAAATAAAATATAAAAAACAGCAAATTAATTTTCATTCTGTCAAGCATGTGAACAAGGCAGAAGATACCAAAGATTTTTTCGATCTCTTTTTTACAAAATACATCAAACATGCTAATATTCCAAAAACGAGCAAATTCATCTTTGTTATGAAACAATTAAACGATTACAATAACATTCTAAAGGACATATTGCTCATGTACAAAACATTCAACGTGACCTTTGTCATTATCAAGAACCAATACTCGCATCATCTAAAAGACAAGAACAAGGATGATTTTTTGTGCCAATACTTTTTTCATTTATTCAAAGACAGCGTTCTTGTAACCAATGACCGTTACAGTGATAAAACAAAATATTTGCACTTGTTCACAAATGATATTGTAGCCACTGTACTTCAATACAAAAACAAAAGCGTTCTTGTATCAACTATTATCTATAAAATTGATAATGATATCAACAATCAGATTTTATACCAAACTTGTTCTTATACAAGATGCAGTATTCCAAAAAAACATCTAAGTCGCATACTCTAAGCCATTTAAAAAACAAGTGTTTCTTGTTACACCAAAATTATGAGTGCGATTTTCCTATTATTATCTCTTTTATCTGTTCAAGCTGTAGAAAGAATGTAAGAATGTAGTTTGTCCTAAATATTTGTTAAACATATCCAAATGTAAACGCATTCTTGAATAGAATAGTACTTTTTAGTGTTTTAATTTATGTTTTAGAAGAACTTTTTGGGAAATCAAACCACAAATTTCTTTTTTACTAGCCTTGTTATCGTACTGTATTTTTAATTTATCAGCTAAATGCATCACATGATGAATATTTTCTATTTTTTCCAACTCGGAGCAAACAAACATGAAATCTTTTTTCAGTCTCGCCATCAAATCTGAATAAGCCTCGGCTTTCTTTATGGAAGCATGTCTGTTCTTTTTTCTCTTTTGATGTGTTTTGAACAATTGCTTCATTTCAGTTGAACCTATTTTCAAAACTTTTTCGTGAATATCAAACACGCCAGATATTCTTGTAGTGATTTTTGTACTTGCTCCTCTTTTTAATAAAATAGATGCCATATCAACATTGTTGTATACCACGCATAACCAAAGAGGTGTTTGCAATTGATTGTTTATAGCATTTACATTCACTCCACCGCTAAACAATAGGAATTGTGCTACCTGTTTTTTTTTCAAACGACAAGCAATATGAAGTGCCGTATTTCCGTTTTTATCAACCGCATTGACATTAACGCCAACTGTGCTTATCAAGTACTCTAATTTTAATTGCGCACGCGTATCTTCAACGCTATAGTGTATTGCGCGTTTTCCATTTGTCGGAGAAGGTATTTCGAATGGGTTGATGGAATTGCTATGATTTTTGTCGTATTTTTTGTTTTTAGTGTATGCAGAATGAAGTGCACGCAAGGTTTCAAGATTAAGCAGTGTTGCAAAGCTGTAAGCGGATAGGTCCGCATATATTTCATAGATAGAATTGAAATCGTTTTCCAAAATCTTGTTCAAATCTTTTATTAATGCTTGTTTCTTTTTAGTGTTTTGTTGTAATGATATTTCTTCTAGTTTTTTGAACAACGGAGGAATGGTTAGATAAGGTGCATCCATTTATATTCTTTCTTGTAATTTGGTCAATATTATAAAATTTTTATATAAAACTAAATTAAGTAATGTCTCCTATTATACCTACAATACAAGCTTTGCAACAAGAGAAATCCACAAAAGATAATCTAAAGAATGATATATTCACAATCGTTTTGAATAAATGCGTGGAAAAAATTGTATATACCAATCGTCACACTGACAAGACTTTTGTCATATTTGAGGTTCCTAAAATTCTTATTGGACAACCTTCTTATGATATGAACTCTTGCATCCTATTTATTATGAATCAGTTATCAAAGCATAATTACATGGTTGATTTCATTGAACCGTTTTATTTATACATTGATTGGGGTTCACGCATTAGCAAAATACAGGATAGTTCTAAACAAACTAATATTAAACTTAAACGACAAACAGAAATGTTGTTAAAGAAATTTCCAGACACATCGGAAATAGAATTTATTTATGAAGATTCATTACAAAATACGTCTAAGAAGCCAAAAAAAAATAAGCGCAAACATTAGACAATGAGTTTTTGGCAAAATAAGCCCGTCAAAGTAAACAAAACAGTTCGCGCCATGACAGATACGAATTCTCTCTTAAACAACATTATTCGAGAATTAGATATTAATCAGTATGCTTTAGAGTACGTGTGTATTACTCATTATGATTTGACAAATGAAGCTAAAAATGACATTCTTGACTTTATAAACCGAAACTACAAAAGCAATGAACGTAGGTTCAACTTGAGATACTCGTCTTTTTTATTAGATTATTTTCTAAGCCGCAACACATTGTCGATTGCCTTTTTCTTGAAAAATACAATTGATGATGAAAGCAACATAGATTTTAAAAAAATGATTGGATTTATTTCTGGGACTAAAAGATCATTTAATATTTTGAAAAACACTTTTAATGGTGTTGAGGTTGACTTTTTATCATTGCATTATGAATTCAGACATTTGCATGTTTCATCCTATATGATAAACATTCTTACTAAAGAGTGCATTCGTGTTTTTAAAGGTGAGGTGAACTGTGCTTTTTATACAATTGGTAAAGTAATAAAAAGGGATCATTTTAGCTTTGTTTGTTATCAACATCGCCCTCTCAATATTGAAAGATTGTTATATCAAAACATGATCCAAGATTCCTTCCATGACCCAGTTTATAAAAAAATTTATAATACTTTTAGCTATCCAGCACATTTTTTAACAAGTAGAAAATTGCAATATTATAATGGGCAGCCTATATCATTAGAAATTGCTCAAGAAATATCTGAAAAAATCAACATTTACAATGAACAAAAACATGATGTGTATGATGTAAAAACCGTGACAGACATTATGGACATGTTTGACAACAAAGCATTCCATCATTTTATCATTTGCGACAATGATGATAACATTGTAGATTACATGTGCATGTATTTATTAGAAACGGTCATAGACAACACAAAAGTTTGTAGAAACGGGTATGTTTATTGCATGTTTATCAATACAAAGTGCGCGCAAAGTTATGCAAATTCCTTGCAACAAATATACCCCGATTCATTATTGAGTATTTTTGAGTATGTTTGTGACTTTTGTAAAAAACAAGACATTTTTGACATAGTAACAACTACAGCCATGTTTGAAGATGGTGCAAAGTCCAAGTTATTGCCAGGCACCGGACAATTGTATTATTACATGTATAATATACAATTGCCTTATATAAAATCAGAAAGAAATGGCTTAGTAACTATTTAAGCTTCAAACTTAATTCGCTCAAAATGACATAATTATTTATCAATACCCTTTTATATGCTAGACACTATTTGTGACGTTTTAAAAGCAGCATATGAAAGAGATTGGATATCCACACGAGATGGCAATGCTTCTTTTCGGAGAAAAGATGAGCCGTATTTATATGTCACGCCAAGTGGTGTAAGGAAGCAACATTTGAATGCTGAAATGATGTTGAAACTAAAATTTATGGATGGGGAACAGTTGGAGCGCGTTGATGATGATTATCAACGAAAAATTATAGGTTTATATCCAACAGGAGAGTTGCCCTTACATACCTTATTGCAAAAAAATTTACCGGAAAACAGAGTTGTTTTACATTTTCATCCAACCTTTATTATTGCGGCAATGTATTCTGGCATCGATTTGCAAAACCTATCAAACGAGTTTCCTGAAATAAATAGATATACAAGGGTCGGCCCTACTGTGCCCATGTTGCCACCTATTTCACAAGAGCTTGCAGACGCATCTGTGCAAGCTTTGGGTCTTGATCCCAAAACGGGCAAAGTACAGTATGACATCATTGGCCTTGATCGACATGGCATCATAGCGTTGGGAAAAGATGCTTGGTCCGTATTTGAGCACGTTGAAAGATTAGAACATATTTGTAAGATTGTTCTTTCAGCCCATTTGACAAATGGTTTTAATAACATCACACTAAACTAAGCACCAGGAAAAAAATGTCAAAATCAACTTAGCAATAATTTTAATAAATCTGTAAATTTAATGAATTTAATGTTTGCATCATTTTCAAAACATTGCAAAATCTTTTTACGAACAACAGAGTCTGTTTTGAATAAACAAAACTCCTTTTCAGCTTCTATTTCTTGATATCCCATGCATACTATATATAATGGCTTTTTATACAACTTGTGACACTCGCTGTATTTCCATGGTGTACCAAGAATCTTTTCACCAGCTGTACCAGATGTAGTATATGTGCGTGCTTTACATTCATACAAGGCATCATCCGTTTCAAAATCTGGGACTAAATGTTTTCCGTTTTCACCCTTTCTTGTTTGTTTTAATCTTCTTGGGTTTTTACCTAGTCTTATTAAAACATCTTCTAGCATCTTTTCCCCGCACTTGGTCGTCCACTGATTTGTATTGTACCCCAAAAGTGACTTTCCCCATCTTTTTTCTTTGATTGGTGATAAACTGTTGACAAATTTCGACGAAGGAAAACACCAATCCAACACGTGTTTCCTGTTTAAAATCCCCTTTTGCTTCTTAACTTTGCCTTTTAATTGCTCTAAGACGTTTACTTGATTTAGTGCTAAGCACGCTCTGGACCGTGTAATCATTCTAGCCATTGAATGCTAGTGCGTATGTTGTCATTTAAATCAATTTATTTTGGTAAAAAAATTGAATTAATATTGTGTTTAACTACAATTACACTACACTTGACTTGACACCACATTTACAAACTTGAATCGCCTTTAACATGGATCTAAATATTAATGCAAAGGAATTTATTCCATCCAACCAACCCTATCCTAAACTTGAGATAAACACGACGAACCTTGACCAACACGATACATTTTTTAGTGCTCTTGAAACTCCCACTAAACTTTATTCGCTAAATGACGACACATTTTTTGATGCTCTTGAAACTTTCGCCAAACCTTATCCTAAACTTGAGCTAAATGACAATGCTCTTTTTGATGCTCTTGAAAATCAATGGCTTGAATATAATAGTGACATGTTTGACGATTCGATTGCAGATTTGATCAAATATTTTATTGTTAAAGATTTCTAACAGACTTGGCTACTATACAAATTAACCGCTCGCTAAGAGCGGTTTTTTTGTTTTTAGGTAATTGATAGAATAATAGCTAGAATCAAAATCATAAAATGCATATTATACAATGTTTTTTTGTACCCTTCTTCGTCCATTCCTACTCCATGCAAACGGACTTTTCCATTGGATTTGAAAAATAAGGCCGGTTTAATAAAAAAAAGGACTATAATAAATATGACCATGTATTGTATTTGCTTGATGGAACTGGCTGAAAGCAACATAATTAAAATATACTGATAAATTAAGTTTAATCAATAATTTAAAAAAACAAGTTTTCCATCTATTAATATAATGAGTGTACAAAGAATCACAAGAAAAAAAAAAATTTATCCTTTCATAGACAAATTGGTGGACGTAATGTACAATGACGATTTAAACAACCTTATGGAAGAAAGCATTGAAGGCCATTACGACAAAAGCATATTCTTAATGTATATTGTTCTTTACTTTGGCATTTATATGTCTATTGACAAGTCAATAAGATCAGCCAATAAGAAACAAGCAATCAAGGAAGAATTAACAGATATCATTAGAGATCCTAACAAAAGACAAGCGTGTTTAAACTTTTTTTGTACGTACTTTGGAAAATTAGTATTTAATGAAAAAAATGAAAAACAATCCATTCAAAACTAAAAGAACAGGGGGAATATAAAATGGACAATAAATACATTGAGAATTTATTGCATCGCTTTGATACATTAAAGCAAAACGAATCTCGTGAGTTAGAAAAGGGAGGATTCTCTAATGTTATAGTGAAAAAACAAGTTGATGGAAAATTAGTTGCAGTCAAGACTCTTTCGCTTGACAATGAAATAGTTAGCAAGGTCAGTGAGAAGGAAAAATCAAAGATAATTGTTTTAATGTTAAAACATGAATTTACAATAGGCAGACTCTTGAATCATCCCAACATTATAACAACCCTTGAAATGAACGTCATTGACTATTCAATTACACTTGAATATTGTAATGGAATGGATATGCTGGACTACTTGAATGCAGATCAGTTATCAAAATCGCTACAGACCTTGTTTTTTTATTTCAAGCAAGTCTTACAAGCCATGATTTATATGCATGACATTGGCATTGCACATATGGATTTGAAGTTAGAGAATATCATGATTGATTTTACTACAAATACAATAAAATTAATTGATTTTGGACAATCAAAGTATTTGTGGGATGATTCGAATGGTTCTTTAATACAACAACAAGGCCGAGTCGGAACATTGGAATACATGCCTCCTGAAGTGCTACAGTTTGCATTTTATAACCCTTCCAAGGTAGATGTATGGTGCTCAGGTGTTGTTTTGTATAATCTTGTGTATGATAAAATGCCCCGCTTGCTCAGTAGTTACGCACACAAGTTATACATCATTTCTATACACAACACGAGAAAAAAAATAAAATTAGATCCAATCACATTTCCGAATATACTTGACAATGACAAACCCATTTCCCCTACGGATCAATCCATTGTTTTCAACGTCTTTTTGCAAATGTTTCAACACGTTCCTTCAAAACGAAGCACCTTCAATGATATTTTAAATGAATTTTCTAAATTATCATACTTTAACTAAAGTTTTTTTATTATCATATCTTAATATGAATACACCAATAACAAAATTCCATCCCAAGCTGTTTGAGAGTCCGAACTATCATCTTCCACAAGAAGATCGAACCATTTCTATGCTCAGAGATCAGCGATCTTTAAAGCTACCCAATGTCGATTTAGACAAGCTTGAGTCTCCAGGTTCTTTTAAATTGACAGTTGATGATAATTTTTTATCGCCATCCAATACCTCTTCTTTATTCAAAAACTTGTACGGAGAAACTCTTTTGACACGCTTGTTTTTTTCTGCAGCAAATGTACAAAACATACAAAAATTGATTCGCTTTATTGTTTATAAAGAAACAGAACAAGTAGTTGATAATCAATCAAATAATGAACTCTTGATCATTATGAGAAGTATCTTTTTAGAATACGGCGCACACCCTCCTTTGATTGAAGAAAGTATGTCTAAAGAAAAAAAAGAAAAATTGACAAAACAATATACTGAAGAAGTTACACGACTGAATGAAATTGTCTTAAATACAGTCATCCCCAAAGTATTGTCTCAAATGCAACAATACATGGATTATCTTCGTGATGCAAGTCAACAACCTTATCAAATGAATACTCCTATTAACACAAACATAACTGGAGAAAGAGAATATAGAAGTGTTACACAAGTTTTGTTAGGAACAGATCTGTAAGAAATCTGTATTTACATTATGACCCAGTCTACATTACCTTGATAAAAGTCATCTCCTACTGTGCTTTGTAGAAATTGTAAACCATTTGTACTATACAAGTCAATAACATTTGTATAATCACATTTTCCTCCTATTATTAATCCAGTATTTGGATCTGCAAATGCGCCATCATCTCCTGGATTACAAGTATCTATAATCGTTCCGATGAAAGACTTGCCATTAACTGTAACATTCATTTTCTTACCACACCACGGAATTACATTTGGGTTAGCATTGGCATATTTTGTATTCCAATCATTTAATGTAAATCCTAGTAACAGTGGATTAACTGCTAATCCATTGCCGGGTGGAATGTTTTCTCCGTAACATTGTGTGGTCGTATCTGTAAAATAAGTGAGTGTTGCAGTCTTCCCACTTGTGATCGGAATCGTCTTTGGACTTGCAGTTGGACTTGTGGTAGAAAACGTAGTTGTACTTGTAGTAGAAAACGTAGTGGTACTTGGAGTAATTATAGTCGTTGGAAATGCAGTTGTACTTGTAGAAAACGTAGTGGCACTTGGAGTAATTATAGTCGTTGGAAATGCAGTTGTAGTTGTGGTCGTTAGAAATAAAGATATAATTTGTGTAATTGTTTTTTCACGAGTTTTAAATTTTGTTACTGTAACTGTTTTTATAGGCACTCGAGTAGATTTTTTTTCACATGATGCTGTGCATTCTGTTAAAACACACAAACTTAATATAGTTAAGAATAGTTTCATATTTCTTGCAATACGAAACCATTATTTATATAAATACTAAACACACTTTTATTTAATAGCTTTTGTTTTGGTTTGATATTTGAAGACAAGTGTTTCTCCATTTATTTCAACTTCTGTTGATTCATTTTTCTTAGCAACTTTATATTTAAACGTTTTGTGAGCTGAACCTTGAGTTGTTTCTCTAACATGAACTTCAAGTGTTAAACGTCCTTTAGAATTCATGTGACGATATGCTTGTGAGAAAGCTTTTTTTGCAGCTCCACTTGGAGTTTCAGAAATATATCTTCCCCCGCTAATTCTTGATTTTTTACCTGCTTTATAAATAGCTTCAACTGTAAACGATCGCATTATTGAAACTAGTCAATAAAAAAAAATATCAACAATTAAAGTTGTTTTTGTAATTCTTGTTTTAACGACAACACTTCGCTACGCAATTCTTTGATAGCTTCTATTAATACACCTACTACATTGCCATATGACACTCCTTTGTATTCTCCTTGTGAATTTGTCGCTTCAGGTAGAATCTCCTCTATTTCCTGAGCAATAACTCCTGTGCCGCGAATTTGCGTTTGAATATTTGTGTAATACACACCTCGCATTGCATTTACTTTATCCAGTGCATTTGGAATAGTTGAAATGTCTGTTTTCAATCTTTTGTCTGAAAAAGAAATAACATCACCACTTGCGTACACATCTCCAGAAACTTGAAGAGAATAGCTTGGAGAAGTGGTTCCTATCCCTACATTACCGCCAGTTGTAAATAAGTTGCCAATTGTATTTGTATTGCCAACTGCTACTAAACTTGTTGTTACACGTGCTGTTCCAGTTGTTGAATTTAATGAATTCAATGTTCCAGTTGATACTTGTGTACTAACATTTAACCCCCATAGAGTTGCAAATGCATT
>Ga0169931_10004492_pt1 | contig 21720 bp, 13 predicted proteins | sample Kivu_15m_20L_FD_129675 | JGI IMG/M metagenome (GOLD analysis project Ga0169931, IMG submission 129675) | Freshwater microbial communities from Lake Kivu, Western Province, Rwanda to study Microbial Dark Matter (Phase II) - Kivu_15m_20L... | ecosystem: Environmental > Aquatic > Freshwater > Lake... | reverse complement strand
CAACTTGATCTGTTCTTTCACCCGCTTTTGGGCTTCTTGAACAAAACTGGCGACATCGCGTCCGCGCACGTTCGTTGAGACAAACGTGCGACGATTACCTGCTTCATGCTCGATGCCCGGGGGAGACTGTCCCGGTTCGATTCGGGCGACTTCGCCGAGCGCGATCGCCGTTCCGCCAATCATTCCCACGGGAAGCAGTCTCAGTCGCTCGTGGTCTTCTCGCCAGGCTTGCGGAAAGCGCAGCATGATTGGGTAGCGAGCCCGGTCTTCAAAAACCTCTCCTACTTTCAAACCACCAATCGTTTCGACGGTGTGCATCACTTGCTCGGCCGTCAAACCATATCGAGCCAATTGCTCGGGTAGCACGGTGATTGTCTGGGTAGGAATATTGTCCTGAATATCAGCTTTGACATCCGCATGACCAGGGATGCTGCTCAGGAGTTGTTCGACCTGTTTTCCTACCGCGGCGAGTTGCTCGAGGTTGTTGCCGTAGATTAGGACTGCCACATCTGCTTTCACACCCGCGACGAGTTCGTCGACCCGCATTTCAATGGGCTGAGTAAAGGCAAACAGTGCGCCCGGAACCTCGGTGTTGAGCCGAGCTGAGATTTCCTCAATCAACTCATCCCGGCTTTTTTCCTTTGGCCAAGACTTGACGGGATTCAGGATGACCCAGACGTCGGTTTGCTGAACGCCCATCACATCGTTGGCGATTTCGGGTCGCCCCGTTTTACAGAAGACATTTTTCACTTCGGGAAAGCTTTGAAGAATTTTCTCGATCTGGGTGGAGATTGGGATGGCATCTTCCAGGGTCGCGCTGGGTAGTCGATTGACTTCAATCAGCAAGTCGCCTTCGTCGAGTCGGGGCATGAATTCCGCGCCGAGTCGCATCGCCACGGGAATCGACGCCATGAAGATAGCGCCCGCGATCGTAGCCGTGACGAGAGGGCGGCTGATGGCCGAATTGACCAGCGGCGTGTAGAGCGCGCGAATCCAGCGGACAATAAAGACTTCTTTCTCTTCCATTTTCTTTGGGAGCACCCAAGCTGCGAGTACCGGCATCAGCAGCATCGAAATCAGCATCGACCCGAGGAGCGCGAAGAGGACCGTGATCGCCATCGGCCGGAAAAGTTTCCCTTCGGTGCCCTGCAAAGCGAGAATCGGGACGTAAACGACGGCGATAATCAGCTCGCCAAAGAGCGTCGGCTTGCGTACCTCCACCACCGCATCGCGAATGATTTCGTCGTGACTTTTCAACTTGTTGGGGTGCGCTAGCCGAGCCATGCAGTTTTCGATCAGAATCACGGAGCTGTCGACGATCAGCCCAAAGTCGATCGCGCCGAGGCTCATCAGGCTGGCCGTAATCGCCGTGGCGGACATCAGGTTGGTTGCAACCATCATTGAAAGCGGGATGGCCAGGGCCACGATCAAGCCCGCGCGGACGTTTCCGAGCATCACAAACAAAATGACGATCACCAGCGCTCCGCCTTCAAACAGATTGCTGACAACAGTCCGAAGTGTCCGCCCGATCAGCTCAGCACGGTCATAGATGACCTCGGTCCTAACGCCCGGAGGCAGCGTGGCATTGATTTCCTGAAGTTTGGCTTTTGCAGCCTCGACTACAGTCCGAGAGTTCTCGCCGAAGAGCATCATGACCATGCCGATGACGGCCTCGCCCCGACCGCCTCGAGTAGCCGCGCCTTGGCGAGTTAGGTTGGAAATGCGGACATCAGCGATTTGCTTGATCAACAGCGGAGCGGTTCCGGTCTCATTTCGGATGACCACGTTGCCAATGTCAATCTCGTCCTTCAGCAGCGCCGTGCCGCGAATAAACTGCTGCTCCCCGTTCCGAACGATGTAGCCGCCTCCGCCGATCAGGTTGTTTCGCTGCAGGGCATCAGCAACTTCGGCTAAGGTTGCCTGCTTTTGCATCAGGCGTTCCGGATCAACGGTGACTTCAAACGTCTTGTAGCCCCCGCCCATGATGTTGATTTCGGTGACGCCTTTGGTGGTCTTCAAGCGGGGAGCTATCTGCCACTCCAAAATCGATCGCAGTTCGGTCGTGTTGTAATCTTCACCAAGAACCTCGAACTGCATGATCTCGCCGAGGGCAGTTGTCATGGTCCCGATTTCGGGATCGCCATATTCGCCCACGCGGCTCTTCGCCTCGGGGAGCTTTTCTTTGACCATGTTGCGGGCAAAGTAGACGTCCGTACCTTCCTTGAAGACAACCGTGACGACTGAAATGCCGAGCCGCGAAATGCTGCGGATTTCCTCGACGTTGGGCAAGCCATTCATTGTCGATTCGACGGGAAAGGTAACTAGTCGCTCAACCTCTAGCGGCGAAAGCGAACCAGCCGAGGTCATGATCTGAACTTGAGTGTTCGTCATGTCCGGCACAGCATCGATCGGGATGGTCAGTGCCGAATAAAGTCCGGACACGGCGATCAAGATAAAGCCGACGGCAACCAGAAAACGGTTCGCCAGGCTGAATTCGACGATTTTGGCCAACATGGGGATGCACTCAGAGCGAAAGGCAGTAAAGGGAAAGAGTTGAGCTAAAAATCAGGAAGACAACTCTTTGGTGCTGGGGTTACCTTCAAATCATTTGATGGAGAATCATTCGTCTGATTCGAGTAACAACTCACTCTTCAGATAGAAGACGCCACCTTCGACAACTTTGACGCCAGCCGTCAGGCCAGACCCAGTGACCTCGGTCCATTCCGGTGTTTCGGTCAGGACTTCAACGTCCACTCGACGATATTTGCGGGGGCCAACTTCGACGAAGACAAACGTTTCCAGTTCATGTCTGGCAAGGGCTGAATTGGGAACCGCCAGAGCATCTTTGCTATCCACAAATGGCAAGTCCGCCCAGACAAACATTCCCGGGCGGAGTTTGCGTTCCGTATTTTCCAAATCGATCACGACCGGAACCGTTCGAGTCTGCGCGTCGACACTTGCCCCGACAAAGCGGATCTTGCCGCTCCAGGACTGGCCGGGCTGTGATGGTTGCCGGACGGTGACTTCCTTGCCGACTTCGAGATTCAATTTCGGTAGCCGCTGTTCGGCAACCTCGGCTGCGATCCAGAGTTGGTCGGGGTCGGCGAGTGTCAAAAGGACTTCGCCTCGGTCGATTCGTTCGGCGGGGACGAGATGGATTTCCTCCACGCGTCCGGCGAAGGGGGCCGTGAGGACCAGTCGACTGGAGCTCGACTCGGGTTCATCCAGACCGGTGGGGCCGAGTAGCGCGATAATTTTGTCTTTGGCAATCGCGAGTTTGCGCTCGGCATCGGCAACTGCTGCGAGATCGGCTTTTCGTTGCTGTCCGGCTTCGAACAGAATCTGCTCTGCCTCTCCATAAAAAGCCGCCGCGGCCTGCTGCAGCGCAGCTTGGCGTTCCCGCAGTTCGCGGCCGCTGAGCACATTGCTCAGCTCAGCCGCGTTGGCCACGTTCGATTTGGCGAGGGTCCAAGCCGAATGAGCTTTGAGCAGCCGTTCGCCGAATTGACCCATTCATTTGTTGGAGATCGTACTGGCAGTGAGCGGTCCCGGCGATTCGTTGTTTGTTTTTAGCTGCGTGACGATCTCCGAAACGCCTTCCTCAACGTTCTTGCTCCATTCGGCCTGAGATTGAGCTAATTGCAGAGTCGACTCCGATTGAGCTCGCTCGCGCCGGGCGAGCCCCATCTCTTCGGAAGTCAGGACCACCAGCGGAGCTCCGGCGGCGATCGGCTCGGTTGGTTTGACCAGCACTTCTTGCACAACTGCGTCGAGCGGAGATCGCAGCTCAAGATAGCGGCTGGCGTTGTAGCGTACAGCTGCGGGTACGGTCAGTGAATTGACGAGGTGTTGTGACTGTAGCGAGTGGACCGTGATTTTTGCGGCCGCCTCTTTCTCTGGAGTCAGCTCAATGAACTCGCGCGGTGGTGCGGGGGTTGATTCGGCCGCTTCTTCAGCTTCCGAGCCGGGATGTTCGTCGAACAGCCAGTGGGGACCGAAGTAGCCGACCGCAAGGACGGCCGCGATGATCGCCGCCGCACCGAGGCCCCGGATCGATTTGAGTGCCCACGAGAGCAGATGTCCGAGCCGTTTTTGAAAAGATAAAGGGTTGCTCATAGAAAGCCAAAGTGGGAATTGGGGAACTGCGAAGCAAAGAAACAGGTCGAATTCGAAATGCTTGTTCAGCCAAAGTTAGTCCGACTGCACAACGTTAGCCGAACTGTGGCTTTGTGCGGTGGAAAAGAGTGCGAGCATGGCAGCGTTGAGAAAGCTGCCTCGCGATCAGACTAGAGCGTCAGGCTGGCGAACTTTTGGCGCAGAGTGCGACCCGAGGGAGAAGCGTCGGCGAAGAGAGAGTCCCCGGGGCGAAGCCGATCGGGGCGAGTCATTGCCGCGTCTGAGAGAATGGAGAATTGAGCAAAGGCGCCCGCCAGTTGGCTCCAATCGTCCAACGACTCGGTGGGCTCGGGTACAGCCACTTCGGGAGCTCCGACAAATCCTTGGCAGAGGCAGCCAGAATCGGTGCAGCCTTTTTCGGCCGGACCGGGGTGAAGCGGCTCGATGGGCTTCGCTGGCTGCTGTGCAACCACGACCTCACCAGCGAAAGTAAACTCCTCATTGCCGAGGAAGACCGACTCACCTATGACGCAGTTCAGCGACTTGATCAGAACGATCAGTGCGAGCAGGACGGTCATGGTGCGGGGGCGATTCATTCCCAAATTATAGGTCAGGAAAGAAGTGGGTGGAACAGAGAAACGGAGCAAACTTGCTCGGCTATTCCCGTTATTCGATGCAGGGAGAGGCTGAGCGTTACCGGTCACCGCAACGCCCGGTACGCACTGGTCCCGGTTAGGATGTACGGCTGGAACCAAAGGAGTCCAGAAATGTTGAGAGTCATTTTCTGTTGCCTGATCGTGCTCAGCCTCAGTGCCGGCTGTCTGCGAACTAACCCGCGCGAGGTGGTTGTCTACGCCGCGCTGGATAAAGAATTTTCCGAACCCTTGCTCGAAGAGTTTGGCAAGCAGACGGGAGTCAAAGTGCTCGGCAAGTACGATGTCGAGTCGAACAAGACGGTTGGCTTGGCTAACGAAATCATCGCCAACTCCAGCAGACCGCGCGGCGACGTCTTCTGGAACAATGAAATCCTCCACACGCTTCGGCTGGAAAAGCTCGGGTTGCTGGAGACGTATCGCTCTCCCCTCGCGGAGAAATACCCGCCGCAGTTTGTCTCCAAGGAGGGAAGATGGCATGGCTTTGCCGCGCGTGCCCGCGTGCTGATCATCAATCGAAAACTGTTGCCCGATCAATCGGCTTGGCCGGCGGAATTTGCCGAGCTGGCCGACCCGCGCTGGAAAGGCAAGTGTGGAATGGCCCGGCCCCTGTTTGGGACCACCGCAACTCACGCAGCCGTGCTCTTCGCGCAGCTCGGAGATGAATTGGCAACTGATTTTTTCAAGCAGGTTGCTGAGAATGCAGTGATCGAGTCAGGCAATAAGCAAGTCGCGCAGCACGTGGCCGAGGGACGTTATGCCTGGGGAGTCACTGACACGGACGACGCGGTGATTGAGATCGAGGCGGGCAAGGATGTTGCTTTAGTGTTTCCCGACCAAGGTAGCCAAGGGACGCTGCTGATCCCCAACACGCTGGCGATCATCAAGGGAGGGCCCAACGCGGAGTCAGCTCGCAAGCTGGTGGATTGGCTCCTGCGCAGCGAGACGGAAGTGCAACTGGCGAAAGGAGCGAGCGCCCAGATTCCGCTCAACCGAGAAGTGACGGAGCGATCGCGCGTTGCTCCTCAGGATCTGAAAGTGATGGAAGTCGATTTCGTCGCCGCCGCAGAAAAATGGGAATCGGCTCAGCGGGTGCTGGTGGAGATTTTTCGGTAGGGACGGAAGAGGGTAAACACAGAGACACAGAGGACGCAGAGCGAGGAAGAGTTAGGTTGAATTTTTTGTCCGGGTGTAGTCGCTTATTCTGTAACCGTCTGTAGGGAGACAAGAAAGCAAGTCTCACATTCGTTCACGGTGCCCACCACCCGACCTCGTGTCGGTGGAGGCATGATCAGCCAGCTAGGGCGAGCAACTCGGTAAGTATTCTTTAACATGCTTCAAACTAAATAAAAGACCGCCATATCAGCAGCGATGTAGCCGAATAGTCACACTCCCACCGACGCAAGGTCGGTGGTGAGTTAATTCGATTTTGCTTTTGTTTGTAGCTAATTAGTCATGGCTCCACCGACGCGAGGTCGGTGGTGGCCGGTTGTCGTTGATATCGCGCCTTGTTGCACGCAGCTTCGTCCTATGGCCGTCGGTTAATGGAACACCTGAGCCTCGCAACCGAGTTGACTAAAAGGCGACACTTCTTACCCCTGTGCCTTCGTGAGGGGCCCGCTTCCTTTCCAGTCGGTGAAAGACGAAACCAGAATCCGACTTTGCCATTTGCCGGCGATTCGGTAACAATCGTTTAGCGGCTGGGTTGATATCGAAACTCAACACGAATTTAGTAAATGGCTAATCGTCTTCTGTCTGTTGGTCCCCTGGTAGCGTTGTGCGCGGGCTTGCTGCTTGCTCAAGCCCGTCCGCTTTGTGCGCAATCTGACCTTGAGAAGATGCAAAAGCTCAATCCGCGGATGCCGCAGCCGATCGAGCTGGACGCCGAGCGGATTGAGGCGCAGGGGATTGCGGCGGTCGGCGGCGAGCACTTGACGCTTTACAGCGACCTCCGCGACGAGCCCCGCTGCCGCGAACTGGTTGCCGCGTTCGATGCGGCGGTCCCTCAGTGGGCGGAGTTCTTTGGGATTCCCAAGAGTCAGCTAAAATTCTGGCGGCTAACCGGCTTTCTGGTTCAGGATAAAGAGAAATTCAAAGCTGCCGGATTGTGGCCGGCCAGCCTTCCTGAGTTCCCGGCCGGCTACAACACAGGCCATCACTTCTGGCTCTTTCCTCAAGAAGGGAACTACTACACGCGGCATCTGCTGCTGCACGAGGGGACTCACGCGTTCATGCAATGGTATCTCGGGGGCAGCGGGCCGCCGTGGTACAGCGAAGGCATGGCCGAGTGGTTATCGCTGCATCGCTGGAGTGCCGAGTCGCTCGAACTCAAAGCCCGGATCATGGATCGGAATGAAGCCGATTTCTGGGGCCGTCCCAAAAAGATCCGCGAAGCGATCAAGGCGGGGCGAGTCTTGCGGCTGGATGAATTGTTCGACTTCCCCAATTCAGCCTTTCGCGATGTCGAGAGTTACGCGTGGGCTTGGGCTGGCTGCGAGTTCTTTTCGCGGCACCCACTGAGCGCGAACGAGTTTGCTCGGCTTCCCAAGTCTGCTGAAGATATGTCACCCAAGTTCAGCAGCGGCTTTAAACGGAAACTGAAAAAGGATTGGAGTCAGCTGGAGTTCGACTGGCAGCAGTTCATCCACGAACTCGACTATGGGATCGTTTCTGACCGAGTTGCTTTGCGTCCAGCCGAATCGACCACGGAAAATGGAACCCAGCTCGTTAAGCTGGACAGCCAGTGGGGTTGGCAGAATAGCGGGATTCAAGTCGGAGCTGGAGAGACCAAGAAAATTGACGCGCGAGGGCGGTTCCAGATTCGCGCCGGTGAGCCAGCCTGGCCCTGCGAGGCGAATGGGATCACGATTGAATATTACCGCGGAAGACCGTTGGGCGAGTTAATGGTCGCGGTACTTCCTGAGAACTTGGGCACGGCTGGACCACTGCAGCCGATTCCGATTGGGGCTGGCAAGGAAGTGATTTTTGAGCAGGCAGGTACGTTGCTGTTCAAAGTCAATGAGTCGCCTGTTTGGCTTGAGGACAATCAGGGGCAACTCGAAATCCGCGTCCGCTCAGCCGGGTCCTCGCGCTAGCCCCCGGTTCGGAGCCGCGGAGTGATTCTGCCTGTCGCTGTCTCATCATGGTTCAACCGACGCGAGATGGGCTGTTGGCCGGTTTAGTGGTTGGGCGATTGAATCAAGTTGTCGATTGTCTGCGATTCCCTCGGCCCGACGGCTTTTGACTTCACCCCTGTTATCCCGACCAGATCAGTCGGCGGAATGCTTTTCAATCAGCGCGAAGAAGAAGGCGTCGTGCTGTTGCGAAGGGACAATCCGGCGAGTCAGCTCACACGCTGCGGGGAAGTTTGTTCCCGCGAAGCTGCTCAGGCCCGGGCGGCAACTGGGGAGCCAAGCGGGGAGTTCGAGCAGACTGGCTGAATCGGGAAATTCTTCGAGCAGCCCGGCGACGATCGCTTCGTTCTCTTCGGGGGCAAACGTGCAGGTGCAGTAAAGCAGCTTGCCGCCCGGCTTCAGCGCTTCGAATGCGCTGCGGATCAGCCCCGTCTGCTTCCGCGATGACTCGCGAATTTTACGCGTGCTCCAAAATTGAAAACTCTCAGGTTGCCCAGCGCGAAATCGCGACTCGGCTGAACACGGTGCGTCGAGCAGAACGCGATCGAACCTCGGGCCAGTCTTGCGAGAGGCGATGCGCCCGTCGATTTGATAGAAGTGGCCAATCGTCACGCCCAGCCGTTTAAGGTTGGCTTGCAGGCGAAAGAACCGATCGCGGATTGGCTCGACCGCCGAGACCCAGCCTTGGTTCTGCATCAATGCGGCGAGATGCGAAGTCTTGCCGCCGGGAGCTGCCGCGAGATCGAGGATCATCTCCCCTGGGTGCGGTTGCAGGATTAGCGCGGCGAGTTGGCTGGAGAGGCTCTGCACGTAGAGTTGGCCCGACTCCGCCGCAGCCGAGTGGGTCAGTAACTCACGCTGGTTGTGCGGAATCGCAAATGCGGTCTCTGACCACGCAACGGGGGAGGCGGAAATGCCGGCTGCGGCAAGGTCCGCGAGGAGTTGTTCAGGAGCGGCGCGAAGCGTGTTGACCCGGAACGCCGGCGCTCGAGTGGCGGAGAACGATTCGGAGACAACGTCCCAATCTTCCGGGGCGATAATGTCCCGCAGGCGGGCGATAAACTCGGCAGGCAGTTCCACTGACTTGGTCCGGCGGGGAGAAGAATTGTTTAGCCCGTAGAATGGTTCAGCCCGTAACCGGCAGCCGAGCAGCCGCTAATTTACGATCTGGTCTCGCGCCTCGCCAGTGTCGATGTTTGTGCGGGGCTGCAATAACGAGAGGTCAAACATTGACCGAAAGAATGGCTTGGAACTGCGCCGACTCGCGCACCAAGTCGAAATCGGTTTCACTGGCGACGCGCTCGCGATACTTGCCATCGAGGTCGAACGCGGCCGCGAGTTCCCGCACGGTCTGGAAAACGTTACCGGTCAGTGCCCAGTAACAGGCCAGGTTGTAATGCGAAATCGCGCTTTCTGGTTCGAGAGCAACTGCGTCCTGCAGGGTCTTAATCGCAAGGTCGATTCGGTCGACACGCTTGTAGCACCAGCCGAGAGCGAGCAGGGCGTGGAGGCTTTCCGAGTCGAGCCGTGTCGATTGTTCGAGGCAGTCGACTGCTTCCGGATAGCGACCCGCCAGGCGGTGAGCTTGTCCCTTGAGAAACAGAATGTGGGGCTTGAATCCTTGGGGATTCGAAATCTCCCCCAAACACTCAATCGCCCGGTCGGCCAGTCTTACGCGCAGTTCCGGGTCGAGTTGCCAACGGTCCTCAAACAACGAAATCAGCTCGAGATAGCCTTCGGCTTCCCGGATGATTTGTTTGCGGCGGACTCGTTCAACGTTGGTCATGTTTGGTTCGACTCTGCTCACGGCTTTAATGAAAGCCGCCAGCAGTTAGTCATTTGTACCCGGCAGGAAAGTTGTTTATGGCTGCCCCTGCTCGAGGCCTTGTCACGAACTGAAACCTCTGCTGCTACTTATCGGCAACGGGTCAGTTTCGAGGACGCTTCTTTATCACAATTTTACGACTCAAACCAGCTTGGTCCAAAAATCTCGCCCTGAGAATTCCGACGTTTGTTCAAATCGTTCCGAATGCAACGATTGGTCGGGGAGCCCGACGCAAATGCACGCGTAAGGTTCCATATTTGCCACCCGTCGCTTTTTGTCAACGCCAGAGCGGGGGACGATGTTGCTGAATTACCTCACGCGGTAAGGAACAAGCAAGAAAACGCGGGGAAAAGACTCATTTGGCGCAGCGGAACGAACTTTGCCTCTGGGTGGGTTCGGCAGTGGGAAGGTTGGCTTCTCGCAGCCTGATCCTCCCCTTGTCAATTCGGCCACTCGATGCAGCAACTCCTCCGCCAAATCATTCTGATTGGATCAATTTTGACCGTCGTCATCGCGCTGGAGAAAACCTGGAATCAAGACATTCCTGTGCCAGCCGGCGCCGCAGCTCAAGCTGAAGGCGAAGCTGCGTGGCGCTACACCAAATACGGCTGGCAAGACATGCGAGACTGGCGCAACATCCAGGCTGAGGTGAAGCCGACTCCCCCGGCGATCCATCCGTTAGTTTGGGCTCTGGGTGTGCTGGTCCTTGCCCTAGGTACGATGATCTGGATTGGCGATGAAGAGCCGGAAGAGAAGCCGATCATCGCTGAGCTACGACGACAAAGAATTCTCAATCTGCTGAAGTAGCCAAAGACACTTTTTGAAGTTTCGTTTTTAGGCGCTACAGTGAGTAGGGTGGGTCGCATCCGCGAGAGGGGTTGTCCATAGAATCAAGCATGACCGCGGTGCGCACCCGCCGTTGAGGCAGGAGAGGGTCCTGCTTTTAATCTTCAAACCGCATTTTTGCTTCTGAGGTGGGTGCGCATCGCGGTGAGTCAACCTTGAAATCAATGACCACTAGCGCGATTGCGACCCACCCTACAACTTTTTGAAGGTTGGTGCCTAGGCGCTTCCGTGTGGCAGGAAAAAGAAGAGTAGCTCTCACGGTGGCACAGAGGCACGGGGGGTATTTGTTTTGCCCGCAGGCGTTAGGCGGCGCTCGGCGCGGGTCTCCCGACCCCGCCGAGGAAATGACCTACGGTCTCCTCTTCGGCACCCTTAAGTTGACCTTATTTACAAACCGGGTTTTGGGGGCCATTTCTACACAGAAAAAACTGCGATGAGACCAAACGTGTCCATCAGACGATGAAGTTATCTCCAAAAAAGGAGTACCTTCATGGGAAAGTTTCGATTTGAAGATTCAGTAAGCCTCTACTATGTAACTTTTTCGGTGCAACATTGGTTACCAATCTTTATCACAGAACAAACCTGCGGAATCATTACTGATTCACTAAATTATTGTCACGACAACAAAGGTCTGAGAACGACGGCCTATGTGATCATGCCAACCCACTTCCATGGCATTTTTTACCATGAAAGCTTTTGCGGCTTGATGCTAGAACGCACGCTGACGGCTTTTCGGAAATTTACTGGTAGCCGGCTTTCTTCCGTAGTCGATCAGAAATTTCCGGACTGTTTCTCGCTCGCCTTGCGTACAAATGGAAAAGAAGACCGCGAGCGTCAGTTTTGGCAGGACACGCGTCATCCTGTCGCGATCGAAAGCGAGGATTTTTTTAACGCGAAGCGGCAATATATTCACCTAAATCCATGTCGCAAAGGGCTCGTTATCCGAGCCGAGGATTGGAGATACTCGTCTGCTTCAGCTTGGCTGGAATGGGGGCCAAAAAGGACAAATGACGTGAAGCTCTCTTCTGTCAGTTGAGCCAATCGGCTTTGTTGAAGTTTCACATCCAGTGAGTGTGAAATGGGTATGGAGTGATACGGCCCAAATGGCAAAAAATACGATGTCACTGAATTGGCGAGATCGGGAGACCTGCGCCGAGCTACCGGCCGGAGTTGCGATACGCGGAAGCGCAAACACGGATGGCTGACCTTAGATGGTGGCAGATTGTCAATCAGGGTTCGGAAGAGGAGACCGTAGGTCATAGAATCGGCGAGGTCGGGAGACCTGCGCCGAGCTAGCGTGGCAGGAAAAAGAAGAGTGCCTCGGTGAGAAATCTTCTTCCCCTTGCCCTCAAGCCAAGACCGCGTCGATGATCTCCCCCGAGACGTCGGTCAAACGGAAGTCTCGGCCTTGGTAGCGATAGGTGAGTCGCTTGTGGTCGATCCCGAATTGCCGCAGCAGCGTGGCGTGGAGATCGTGGACGGATACGGGATTTTCGGCCGCGCGATAGCCAAGCTCGTCGGTCGTGCCATAAGTCAGCCCGCCGCGGAAGCCGCCACCGGCGATCCAGGCACACATTGAGAGGATGTGATGGTCGCGGCCATTCCCCTGCCCCATCGGTGTGCGGCCAAATTCGCCGCCCCAAATCACAATCGTGTCATCCAGCATCCCAAGTCGCTTGAGATCCTGAACCAACGCCGCGCTCGCTCGGTCGACATCCTTCGACGCAATCCCCATGTCGTTTTTCAGATTCCCGTGGTGATCCCACGAGCGATGGTAAAGCTGGATCATCCGCACGCCGCGCTGAGCCAAGCGGCGAGCGAGTAAGCAGTTCGAGGCAAAGCTGCCGTCTCCCGGTTGTTTGACGCCGTAGAGATCGAGCGTCTCTTGCGTCTCGCTGCTGAAGTCGGTCAGTTCAGGGATCGACGTCTGCATTCGCGCGGCGAGTTCGTACTGCGAGATTCGTGTCTCCAGTTCCGGGTCTTGGTAGCGGCTGGCAGCCAGCCGATTGAGCTGGTTGATCTCGTCAATCAATTGCCGCTGGGCGCTTTGGCAAACGCCTTCGGGGTTTCCAATGTAATGAACCGCCGCGCCGCGCGATTGAAACTGGACACCTTGGAAACGACTCGGCAGAAATCCGGCGGACCACTGTCGCGAAGAGATGGGCTGGGCGCCGCCGCACTTGCTGTTTGAGGTCATCACGACAAACCCGGGTAGGCTCTCGGTCTCGCATCCCAAACCGTACAGCAGCCAACTCCCCATGCTCGGGCGGCCTTTGATGATCGAGCCCGAGTTCATGAAGGCGTGAGCCGGATCGTGATTGATCTGCTCGGTGTAGAGCGAGCGGATGATGCAGATGTCGTCAGCGATTCCACCGATCTCAGGAAACAGCTCGCTGATCTCCTGCCCTGAAGTCCCCCATTTGCGAAACTCATACTGCGGTCCGAACGCTTTGAGTGGCGTGTTTTGCAGCTGAGCCAGTTGCTGGCCGGCGGTGAACGAAGCGGGAAACGGTTGCCCGTCGAGCTCTTTCAGCTTGGGCTTGTAATCGAAGCTTTCCAGTTGCGAGGGGCCACCCGCCATACAGAGATGGATAATCCGTTTGGCCTTGGGAGGGTAATGCAGTTCGCTGAGCACGCCATCGCCGAGCGTTGGTGCGGCGCCGGTAGAAGCTGATCCGCCCAGCAATAAATTCAGGGCAACGCTGCCGAGCCCCAGTCCTGCTCCGCGAAGGAACGTCCGCCGCTGCAAGTCGCGTCGCCAATTGGCCAAAAGTTCAGGTTGGTTCAGCCGCGTGTGCATGGTGGGCTCAGTAACGGGTGATCGTCTCGTGGAGGTTCAACAGCGCGCGGCCGATGCTCGTCCAAGCAGCTAGTTCCGCCATGTCGTAGCGGCTTGGGTCGAGCGAAGGGATTTTTCGCGGCAGCTTGGCAGCGTCTTCCGAAGCGGTTTTGAAATGCCCGCGCTGGCTAGTTAAGAAAGTCGCCAGCGAATCGAGTTCGGCGGGTTCGGGCTTTCGCAGCAGCGTCCGCTCAAACAATCGCTCTAGTCGCTGGCGATCGTCGCCGGGCTCGCCGAGAGCGAGCACCGCCAAGCCGGTTGCGGCTTCGAGGAAACCGGGATCGTTGAGCAAGGTGAGTGCCTGCAGCGGCGTATTCGCTTCGTTCCGAATCCCCGTGCACTCTTCCCGGGGCGGTGCATCGAAGTTGGCCAGCAGCGGATGGAGGAACGTTCGCTGCCAGTGCATGTAGACGCTGCGGCGGTAACGCCGGTCGTCCTTCTGCTCGGGATAATCGCGATCGGGGAACTGCAACTGGGAGTAATAGCCGGTCGGCTGGTATGGAAAGATCGGTGGGCCGCCGAGATCGGGGACCAGCAGGCCCGAGAGAGCCAGAGCGTTGTCGCGAACAATTTCGGCTTCCAGGCGCCGCGCATTCTGATGCGAAAGCCAGAGGTTCTTGGGATCGCGTTGAAGAGCTTCCGGCGAGGGAAGACTGCCGCGCTGGTAAGCGGCCGAGGTGACGATCAGCTTGACCAAGTGTTTGGTGTCCCAGCCGCTTTCGCGAAATTCGACGGCCAACCAATCGAGCAATTCGGGATGGGTTGGGTACTGCCCTTGGATGCCGAAATCATCGAGTACCGCCGAGAGTCCTGTACCAAAAAAATGTTCCCAGAGTCGGTTGACCTGCACGCGAGCGGTCAGCGGATTTTCCGGCGCGATGAGCCAGCGCGCGAGATCGAGTCGCGTGAGCAGCTGTGGCTCATCAGAGTTCGGCCCGCGCGGATTCGTGTCGTTTGCGGCGACCACCACACTCAGAAATTCAGGGATCCCCGGTACAACAACTTCGCCCGTCTCGTTTGTCCAATCGCCACGCGGAAGCACTCGCGTTGTCAGCGGCTTGTCACTCGGCTGGGAAACTTGAACCCAAGCCTTCCCGTCGCGACAGTCGCGGATCGCAGCTTCGAGTTGCCGCAGCGCACCGCGGTCCGAGGGCGAGACGGCGAGTGCGAGTTGTCTTGCCGTGCCAGGAGCTGTCTCTAATGTTTCGCGGTTCACTGGTTGGCCCAGCGCTAAACCAAAATCAAGCGCGGTGCGAGCATCGAGCGGAACGAGCGGCGAGGCGCTCCAGCGCAACTGCCTCGCGGCGGTTCCCTTGAGCGTGATTACCAATTGTTCGCCGGGCTGAAGTTCCAGCGGTTGGTCGAGAACCCAGACAGCGCTAATTCCAGCAGCAACTCGTCCCGGGACGCGCCAAGTGTTACCGATGCCAAGGTGCTCGGCGTTATTGAAGTAGGTGGGCTGCTTGGCCGGCGCATCGGCAAAGTGAATTCGGAGCGGCGACTTTTTTCCATCAGCCGCCTGGCGTTCCCAAGCGAGCGACAAATTCATCCGCGCGCTGGGGTCAGGATGAATCGAATCGGCTCCAGCAACGTGCGGGAGCAATTCCAACCGGAGCGATTGGATTGGGAAATCCGTTTTGGGAAGGGTGAACGTGAACGAGTCGAGTTTCTCGGCAGTCAAACTGACTTGCCCGTCTGCTGCGACGGTAAAGCCCGCAGTTGCATCGCTCTTGGTCGCTTCATCGGGTTTTGAGTTTTCCGCTGTCGCAGTAGTCGGCTTGAGCGGCGACCAACCCGTAGGATGTTGCTGGAGGAATTGGCTGAGCATCGCGAGCCACTGGGCAGCCGCCGCTTTCGAGTCGTCGCTTTGCAATAACCGCTGGGCGGCGGCGATCGCCAGTTCGTCGCGCTGCTGAGCCAGCCGCGCGCTTCGCTGCTGGAGATAAGGAACGTCGACCAGAATTTCCGGCGGGAAGGGATGATCGTTGGACCAGCCGCGGAGGTCCGGGTTTGGCGTGTAGCCATAGTCTTGGTAGACGCCCCACTGCTTCAGGTCGCCAAAGAAGGCCGCCATCCGATAGAAGTCGCGAGTCGAGAACGGATCGTACTTGTGATCGTGGCACTCTGCGCAGCCGAGCGTCGAGCCGAGCCAGGCACCGGCGACGGTGCGAACGCGGTCAGCCGAGTATTTCGCGAGATATTCTTTCGGTTGGGCTCCACCTTCACGCGTCACCATGTTGAGGCGATTGAAGCAGGATGCGGTCAGGTCCTCGGCGGTCGGGTTGGGGAGCAGGTCGCCGGCGACTTGTTTGAGCGTGAACTGGTCGAAGGGCAGATTGCGATTGAAGGCGTCGATGACCCAGTCGCGGTAGGGGAAAACGTTTTGATTTTGGTCGCCGTGGTAGCCGACAGTGTCAGCGTAACGGACCACATCGAGCCACGCCGGCGCCATCCGCTCGCCAAAGTGTGGTGAGGCGATCAACTGGTCGACGAGTTTTTCATAAGCCGCTGCTGAATGGTCACTTCGCCACGCGGCCAGCTGTTCGGGAGTTGGCGGCAAGCCGGTTAAGTCGAGACAGATTCGGCGGAGGAGCGTCTCGGCATCGGCGGGGGCAGCCGGCGTTAACGCTTGTCGCGCGAGGGCGCGATTGATAAACGCATCGATCGGATGGAGTGGGGCTTGGCCGGCAAGCTGGGGGACTTCCGGCCGAGTCGGAACCACGTAGGCCCAGTGCTGCTCATAGGCGGCGCCGGCAACCACCCAGCGGCGAAGCGTCTGCTTGTCGGTTCCCGAAAGCTGCTTCTGCGTATCGGGCGGTGGCATCACGAGGTCGGGATCGTCCGACTCAATTCGAGCCAGCAGTTCGCTGGCCGACCAGTCAGCCGGGTCAAGCGCGCCGCCGGCGATTGCTGAGTCGCGATTGTCCAGTCGCAGGTCGGCTTGCCGCTGTTTCGCATCCGGACCGTGACAGGCAAAGCAGTTTTCAGCCAGCAGCGGACGAATGTCTCGGTTGTACCGCGGGTCATCGGCAGCTTGGGCACTGAGTTGAATGCAGCACAGCATTAGCATCAGTGAGGCCAAGCTACTGCGCAGTATCATCCCTGTCATCGCCGATCGCTCCGCGTTTTCCCGCCAATGACGCGTCATGCTTAGCCTTGATCGATCCCGAGGTCCTCAAGCTTGAACAGCGAGTGCAGCTTAACGCCGACTTTCGCCATTGCTTCTTCGCCCCCCTGCTGGCGGTCGACAATGCAGATGCAATGTTCGATCTTCAGGCCGGCAGCGCGGGCTGATTCGATCGCTTTTAACGAGCTTCCGCCGCTGGTGACGACGTCTTCGAGAATCACTGCGCGGTCGTCGTGATCGAATGGACCTTCGACCAACTGACCCATGCCGTGGGTCTTTGCTTCTTTGCGAACGATGAAGCCGCGCAGCGGGATCCCGCATTGCCAAGCGACGGTGATGGTCGAGGCAGTGATTGGGTCAGCGCCGATTGCCATGCCACCGACAAGATCGGGAATGCCGATTCGCTCGAGTACACCCAGAACGCCATGCGCAATCACGTTGGCCGTTTCGCCGTCGAGCGTCACGCGGCGCAAGTCGAGATAAAACTTTGCCGTTTTTCCCGAAGCGAGGGTGAAATTCCCGAACTTCACAGCCTTCTGGAGAATCAGTTCCTTGAGTCGATCGGCTTGGTACATCGTGATATCCTGAGTGGGCAGATAGTTGACTGGCTGCGGCGGATGTCGCCTGCTTCCGGTTCCCGAGGCGAAACCAGAGTTCCCATTTTGAGCCAAACAGCATGAGTTTTCAACGGAAGGCAATCGTTCTCTCAATCGATGGTTTGGGAGCGAGAGCACTCGGTGCCTACGGAAATAGTTGGTACGAAACCGCACACTTCGATCACCTCGCGGCCAGCGGTCTGCTGATCGAACAGCTTTACGCAACCGATCCACAGTCAATCGCCACACTGGGAGGTGCCTGTGATGCGCTGCTTGATCAGCCCGAGTGCGAATGGATCCTGCTGACGGATGATCGCGAAGTCTGTGAAGCTTTTCGCGATCGGGTCAGCAGTGCGACTTTACTACAGCCCCAGTCTAGTCCCGAGCCGGTCGTAGAGTGGACGGAAACCGGGCTGGCTGGATTTTTCTCGGCAGCGCTCGAGGCGGTAGAAGAGCTGCAGCTCGGGCAATTGCTGCTGCTCCATACGGCAGCGCTCACCCGCTGCTGGGACGCGCCGCTGGAGTATCGCGAGGCACTCCGCGACGAAGAAGATCCCGAACCAAACGTATCGACGGAACCGCCGAGCGTGAGGATCCGAAACGATGCAGATCCGGACGAACTGCTCGCTTGGCAAATCAACTACGGCGCCCAAGTAAAGGTGCTTGATCAGTGCCTCAACGTACTGCTCGATTTAATTGAGGAGCTACCAGCTGAGGAGCGGCCGCTGCTGGTGGTGACTTCGCCTCGCGGGTATCCGCTGGGTGAACATCGCGTGGTGGGGTTTGCTGAGCCGATGCTGTACGACGAACTGCTGCATCTGCCGGGGCTTGTCTGGATCCCCGACAGCCAACTCGCCGCGGTGCGCGCGCCGGAGTTGATGCAGGTAGCAGAGCTGTTTCGCTTGGCGACCGCATATGTGCAAAGCGACGTCAAGGAGTTCAGCCGGTTCGTCGCCGATCCATTGCCGGCGGTGGAGCAGCCGGTGGTCTCTCGCGCCGGTGGATGGATTGCGATTCGCACGCCGCATTGGAAGTTGGTCAGTGATCGCGAGCGGGAAGAGTTGTACGTCAAGCCCGACGACCGCTGGGAGCAGAATGATGTGCATGATCGCTGCCGAGACATTGTTGACGAGTTGCGCGGTCAATTACCGGCGCGGTAGTTGATTGAGGGGCGAAGAAGGTTGAAACGCCAACAAGGGTGAAACACAGAGAACGCAGAGAAAGCGAAAGAAAGAGAAATTAGGGGTGTTTGTTTGCGATTTTCGTTTTGTACGTAGGCCGCGCTGACTACGTACTCTGCGTTTCCCCCTCTTCCGCTTTTCCCGGAAGCTAGCTGCTGCTAGCGGAATTGGGGTTGGTGGGGGGTGTTGGCGGTTGGTAGATTTCCCGGTTACCGATCGTCTGCCGATCGCCAAGCAACTCCTCATAGATAGGAATCGACCTTAAAGAATGATCCGACAAGGACGTCTGGATCCGCGACTTAGTCAGGGAAGACTGCTGCGCGTTGGGCTGCGAAAGCTCTCCGGGGCAAGTCGCTTCTGGTGCTGCGCGCGTCAACTCCTGGTCGCGCTTCTGTTATTTGGTTCGGCAGCTTCCAGCTTTGCCCAAGATCCCGTCGATGGCCCGCATGGAATGCGCGTCCGCATTTCCTGGGGCGGAGGGAGCGAGCAGGCTTGGCAAGTGATGGCTCGCTTGGAAGGCGGCCAGCTGCGTGATCCGCAGTTACTTGCTTTGACTCCCGAGACGCCGGGGTCCGCTCAACTCTCCGGCAATGAATTGCGAATCGTCCAGCCTTTAGCCGCAACTTATGGTGGCGTTGATGTGACGCTTGATGGGCCAGCCGATGCGCGGTTGGCTTTGGAACTCCATCCAGTCGGAGCACCGGAAAAACGTCTTGAACGAACGATCACGCTGAAGGAACTCAAAGCCGGCACTGTCAACGCAGCATTGGATGAAGAGCTGAACCAATTTTCCGTGGCTCGGATTGCGGGCGACTGGCTGCGGGTGAATAGCGACCGCGAGCATTTTGTCTTTGAGCCGGGTGAGTCCTGGAATCTCAAGCTCCTTCCGCACCTTTATCCCCATGAGTCTCGTTCTGTCAGGTGTACGGCCAAGCTGGTTGCTGCGCGAACCAACACGCCGGTTCTTGAGACGCACGCTTGGGATTGGGACTTAAATGAGTACGGCAGTGGCGAACCTGTCGCTTGGGATTGGCGTGTTCCCGAAAAGGAGGGGGTCTACGATCTGATCTTTGAGGTCGAGCCAAAGCGTTATCAGCAAATTTCATTCACCGGCGCAGCAGCTTCGGGACGATTCGTGCGACGCGTGCAGTTTGTCGTCTTGGGAACCAAGCCTCCGCAGCCGATTGAAAACGGAGTTTGGAAAGTAGTCAGCGAGCTCGATGCGGCCGGTTCCGCGCGGAAAGATTGGAAGCTCGGATTTGGAACGCGACCTGCCGGCGGTGGATTTATTGCAGCGGGCAATGCTGAGGCAACGGGGACGCGCGAAGTCGAAGGGCGTACCTTTTTGGAATTGGGTTCGGGACAGTGGCAGACATTGAGTTTGCCGGTGAAGTCGTTCGGCAAGCCGCATCGACTTGAGATTGAGTACCACAATCGCGACGAGATGACGTTGGGATTCAGTTTGCTGGAGCCGGACGCAAGCGGCCGTTATCAGGTCTTTGGCACCGATTCCGGCTTGGTAAAACGCAAAGAGCAAGTTGTCGCTGGAGACCTCGGGCGAGTTGAGAAACAGGTAATTGAGTTTTGGCCGAACACTGCCCAGCCAATGCTGCTGATTCACAATCGCCATGAGACATCGGCTGCGGCAATCGGCAAGGTCCGACTTCTCTCCGGCCCCGAGCAGTTGGAAATTGTTCAGCGGGGCCAAAACTCCGAGGCGGCCGCTGCCCGCGTGAGTTCCCGTGGGCGAATGGCGTTTTATGAATTTCCGCTTTTCCCTGAGAACTTTGGAGCTGAGTTTGCGACCGATCCGGGTAGCGGGCAGTTGCTGACGGATTGGTTGACCTTCTATCAAGGCGCCGATCGTTTGGTTCAGCACTTGAGTGCACATGGATACCGGGGAGCGATGATCGCTGTGGTGGCCGATGGCAGCGCGCTCTATCCCAGCCCGTTGCTACAAGCGACTCCGCGATTTGACAGTGGCATCTTTTTCAGCAGCGGGCAGGACCTGCGACGGAAAGATGTCGTTGAGTTGTTGATGCGAATGTTTTCGCGCGCGGAATTAGAGCTCGTTCCGGTGCTGACTTTGAATGGACGACTACCGAGTTTGGAAAGCTTGATCCGCGAGGGGCAAGCGGAATCGGTGTTGCTCTTGGATCCAGCGGGTCGCGCGCCGACCGATAAGCAGGAGCTTGCTCGCTACAATCCCTTGTCGCGACTGGTCCAGCAGGAAGTAAATAGCGTTGTCGCGGAATTCGTTGATCGGTATGGCGAGCATTCTGCATTCAAAGGAGTGGCATTAACTTGCCAAGCCGAAACTTGCCTGCTCTTGCCGGGACGGCGCTGGGGGCTGGAACTCGAGTTAGTGAACCGGTTCCTCGCCAGTCAGCAGCAAGCGTCTCTTGCGAGTGCTGCGGAACTTTACACAGAGCAGACACAGCAGTATCTGTTTGGAACGGCCCGCGATGCGTGGCTGGCTTTCCGCGCGACGAGTTTGACGACTTGGTATGAAGAGCTACAGGGTCTGGTATCTGCCAGACGCCCGGAGGGAAAGTTGTACCTTGCGGGAATCGACCTCTATCGGATGGGCGACTTGCCGAGTTTGCTCAGCCCATCGCTGCAGTGGTCGATTGATTTGCCTGGCGCGCTGCGCGACTTGGGCTGGGACCTTGGCCAACTCGAGCGTTTACAAAGTACGGTGCTGATGCGACCCAATCGGATCGCCCCGGCGGCTTCGCTCGTCTCCGAGCGGATTGAAATCAACTTAGCTAGTTTGGAGCAGACCCGGCAAACGCTCAGCCGAGGAGCTTACTCGGCGGGGTTGTTTATCAATCGAGCTGCATGGTCGCGGATTTCGCCCCCGGTGAAAGCGGGAGAGGAAAAAGAGACTGGGGAACTGCCGCTGGTCCGCTGGCAACCCTTGTCATTGGTCGGCAATGCGGAGCAGCAGAAGTTTGCGGAGAGTTTGGCACATTACGACACCCAGTTGTTTGCGGAAGGTGGTTGGTTGCTGCCAACTACGGGACAGAGTGACGGCTTTTTCCGCACGCTGGCGCATCTGCCCGATATGAAATTCGAGTTGGTCACACCGCAAAGCGGCAAGTCGACGCTCACCGCGAGGCAGAAATCGATACCGGGCCGTTGGCATGCCTACCTGGTCAATCCGTCGCCTTGGCCGGTTAAGGTGGAACTGTTTCTGGTTGGCCCGCCCGCCGCTCCGCTTCGAATTTTTCCGGAGACGCTGTTGACTCAGCGCCGCGATGAGTCGACGCAGACGTTGCTCTCGCTTGAGTTAGCCCCCTTCGAATTGGCCGTGCTCGAGTCGACTGAGGAACTGCTGAGGATCGCAGATTACCGCGAGAGTATTGCGGAGAGTCAGGGTGAATCGCTGCGGGCTCGGCTT
>Ga0169931_10004491_pt1 | contig 21727 bp, 17 predicted proteins | sample Kivu_15m_20L_FD_129675 | JGI IMG/M metagenome (GOLD analysis project Ga0169931, IMG submission 129675) | Freshwater microbial communities from Lake Kivu, Western Province, Rwanda to study Microbial Dark Matter (Phase II) - Kivu_15m_20L... | ecosystem: Environmental > Aquatic > Freshwater > Lake... | reverse complement strand
CGTCCGGCCGTCGAACCGGTCAGCGCGCTGCTCGTGGCGGATGACGTCGAGCCCCGCCGCCGCTCCGCCGATCTGCTCGGGCGCCTGCCGCACGCCGGGTCCCACGAAGCTCGCGTGCGCGCGCTCATGGTCGAGCGCTTCGGCGTCGAGCCGGACTGGCTGGCGCGCACGGCGCTCGCTCGCGCCATCGGCCTGCGCGGCTCGCGCGACTCGGACGTGATCCCGTGGCGGCAGGCGCTGCAGGCAGGGCTGCTGGACTCGGACCCGGCCGTGGCGCAGGCCGCGACCGAGGGCCTGATCGCGCTGGGGGACGAGCGCGCCATTCCGGTCCTGATCGACGTCCTCGAGCGCTCGGCGCGCGCCGGCGACTATCCGCGCTTCCAGGGCGCCCAGCGCGCCTTGGTCCAGCTCTCGCGGGCGGGCGAGCAGGAGAGCGTCGACGCGTGGCGCGCCTGGTGGGCGAAGCGCGAGGCAGCACTCGCCAATCGCCCGAAAAAACCGTAGGATTCCGCACTCCGCGCGCGATCGCGCGAAGCCCATGACCCAGTGGAAGTTCACCAAGCGTCAGCCCGCCTGTCGGCACTGCGCCCGCGCCTTCGAGAACGGTGAGCCGCATGTCTCGGCGCTGGCGATGCGCTCGGACGAGCTCGCCCGCGAGGACGTCTGCCTCGCCTGCTGGAAGTCCCAGCCGCCGCGCGGCGACCTGTTCTGGTGGCGCACGCGCCACGACGCCGAGCGCAAGCGCGGCATCGCGCTGAACCTCGAGGCGCTCGATGCGCTGTTCGTGCGGCTCGAGGGCTCCAACGAGGGACAGCTCGCCGAGCTGCGCTACGTGCTGTGCCTCGTGCTGATGCGCAAGCGTCGGCTCAAGATCGAGCGCGTGGAGCGCGATGCCGACGGCGAGTCGCTCATCGTGACGCGCCCGCGCAAGCCTGAGGCGTTCCGCGTGGTCGTGTTCGACTTCTCGCCCGAGAAGATCGACGAGCTGCGCACGCGCCTGCAGGAAGTGTTCGAGGGCTCGGAAGGCCTCGAGGGCGGCGCGGCCGCCGAAGCGGCGAGCGAGACGCCCGCCGAAGTGCTCGCGGAGTAGGGGCCGCCGCCCCGCGCTGGGGCGCTCTCGCCGCGGGTACGCGCGGACGGACCTCGAGCTCGATCGCCCGCGAGCGCGCAGATCCTCGCCTCGAGCGAGGTCGAGCTCCGGACGCGCTGGGGTGGAAGGCGGGCCGCTCCTTGGCCAGGGTCCCGCGGCCGCAGGCCGCTCCCGTGGGCCGGGTCCAGCACCGGGGCTGGCCGGCGGTCGCCGGGACCTGCTGGGGCGAGCGTGCTGTGGGACGCCATCCCACCGCGGGCGGGGGGGCCGGGCAGTGCGGGGTGCCGCTGCGGCGTCGGGCGCGGATGCACCCCGAGCGCAAAAAATCTCAAAAAAAATCGGGCCCGCCGCCGAGCGGCCCAGGGCGGACCGAGCCCTGCCCGTGGAGCCACTAGATGTTGTGGCTGAAATCGGGATTTCGCCCTGACGGACACAAGGAATGGATGTGCTCCCGGGTACGGTCGAGCGCCTCGAAACGTCGGAAGTGCCTGTGCCAGCGACACTTCCGCGCAGCTTTCATCACTTTCGCGTTGCAGGGGGCTCGCCGGGGCAGTCAGATGGACTGCGTGGGGCAGATTGGGACTAGGTGGGCTAAGGGCTAGCCGAGGGCTAGGACGGACGCGCGATGTGGCTGGGGGAATCGACCCATTCGCTGGATGACAAGGGACGCCTGTCCGTCCCCCGTCGTCTGCTCGCGGGTCAGTCCTTCGGCGCCGAGGGACGCCTGTCCTTCGTGCTGACGCTGGGCTTCGAGGGCTGTCTGTTCCTGTTCACGGAAGCAGCCTTCGCCAAGGCGGTCGCACGGCTCGAGACGCAGGCCTTCGCCGGCGAGGAGAAGCGCACCATGCAGCGCCTGTTCTTCTCGAAGGCGCAGCACGTCGAGCTCGACGAGAAGAACCGTCTCAACCTGCCGGAGAAGCTCAAGGAGCTTGTCGGGATCGACCGCGAGGTCGCGATCGTCGGGCTGGTCGACCGCGCGGAGATCTGGCCGAAGGCGAAGTGGGAGGCGTTCGACGCGTCCCACGCGCGCGACTTCGACCGGCTCGATTCCGTGCTGCTCGGAGACGGCCCTTCCGGGTCGGGTGCATGAGCGGCCATGGGGGGGGTGGAGATGGAGCGCCGCAACGAGTCGGGGGCCGGGGGAGCCTCGCGGTCCGTGCACGAGCCCGTGCTCGCCGCCGAGGTCGTGCGCCTGCTCGGCGCTGATCGCCCGGCCGAGCTCGAAGGCTGGATCGTCGATGGCACGCTCGGCGCGGGCGGCCACTCGCGCGCCCTGCTCGCCGCGCTGCCGCGCGTGCAGCTGCTCGGCCTCGATCAGGATCCGGAGATCCTCGCGCACGCGCGCGAGAGCCTCGCGCCCTTCGGGCGTCGCGTGCAGGTCCGTCGCGCGCGCTTCTCGCAGCTCGGCTCGGCCCTCGAGGCCGTCGGGGCGCGGCGCGTGGTCGGGATCCTGCTCGACATCGGCGCGAGCTCGCTGCAGCTCGACAGCGCGAGCCGCGGCTTCTCGTTCTTCGCGGACGGTCCGCTCGACATGCGCATGGATCCCGAGCGCGAGCGCACGGCCGCGGACATCGTCAACGGCTGGGACGAGTCGGACCTCGCGGATCTCTTCTTCTACGAAGGCGGCGAGACGCGCTCGCGCAAGATCGCGCGCGCGATCGTCGACTCGCGCCGCCGCGCGCCGTTCCAGCGCACGCTCGCGCTGGCGGACGTGATCGAGCGCGCGGTCGGTGGCTCCGGCAAGACGCACCCTGCGACGCGCGTGTTCCAAGCGCTGCGCCGCGCGGTGAACGAGGAAGGTGACGAGCTGCTCGCCGGGCTCGCCGCTGCCGAGGAATGGCTCGTCGACGGCGGCCGCCTCGCGGTGATCTCGTTCCACTCCGGCGAGGACGCCGAGGTGAAGCGCTTCTTCTCGCAGGGGGCGAGCGAAGGTCGCTGGGAAGTGCTGACGCGCAAGCCGGTGACGGCGAGCCGCGAGGAGCTCCTGCGCAACCGTCGTTCGCGCTCGGCGCTGCTGCGCGTCGGCGCACGCACGCGTCGCGCCCAGCCGGTGCGCGGAGGTGGCGCTTGAACCTGCGCGTCGCGCTCTCGGCCGGGCTGTCCGTCGCGGTGGTGCTCGCCGCGCTGGTGGCTTGCTTCGTGCAGAACTCGAACCACGCGCGCGCCGAGGAACTCTCGCGCATGCAGCGCGAGTGGGAGATGGTCGCGGCCGCGAACGCGCAGATGCGCGCGCGCGTCTCGTCGCACGTTCCGGGCGTCGCCAATGACGAGCTCGATGCCACGGTCGCGGGCCGCGCCGAGCGGGGAGGCGAGCTGTGATCGGCGAACGCGCGCTCGAGTCCAACAGCGGTCTGCGCCCGGCGAGCGCGGTCCTGCTCGTCGGCGTCGTGTTCACCGCCGTGGCGGCGACCGTCGCAGGCACCGCCTTCGGTGTCGACGACAGCGTGCGCCGCTGGGAGCAGGACGAGCAGGATCCCTCGCCCGCCTACACGATCACCGACCGCGACGAGCGGCCGGTCGCGCTGTTCGTGCAGCGCCTCGACCTCGTGCTCTCGCCGAACGCCATGTGGCAGGCGCACACGCCGGAGCGCGTGGCGACGGAGCTCGCCTCCGTGCTCGGCCGCGACGTCAACGAGCTCGCGATGGCGATGATGCCGGACGCGACGGGCGGCGTGATCCGCACGTCTCTGCCGCTCGAGACGGGCGCGGCCGCGCGCATCGCGACTTGGATCCAGACCGGCAGCCCCGCGCAGGGCGAGGTCCTGCGCAGGCCGATCCAAGGCATGTGGATCGGGCGCGACGAGCGCGGTGCCTACGTGCTGTGCTGGCAGCCCTTCACCGTGCTGAGCGGCACGCAGCGCGGCCTGCACGGCAACGACTACGGCGAGAAGCCGCGCAAGTGGGCGCGCCACATCGCCGACGGCCTCGCGCTTTGCCTGCTGGGCGCGGACGCGATCAAGCCGGGCGAGGACGAGGTCGCGCTCGAGGAGCAGCGCAGCGCGGTCTGGAGCTGGCTGATGCCGACGACGTACACCGTCGCCGTGCGCGGCTTCGACGCGGCGCGCGCTCCGCAGCTGATCGAGGTCCTCTCGCGCGAAAAGGTCGCGCACCACCAGATGCGCGTCGAGCGCGGTCGCGACCGCGAATATCCCGCTGGGCGCTTCCCGTTCCTCGGGCTGTGGGGCTACGTGGACGAGCCGGTGGCGCGCCGCTCCGCCGACCGCGCCCTCGAGCTCGTCGCCGACGGCACGCCGAGCGCGACTGCCAACGCCGCGCTGGTCGAGGAATCGCTGGAGCTCTCGTCGCTCGTGGCCGCACTCGGTTCGGTCGAAGACGAAGGCGAGTACGAAGCCGTGATCTCGCAGGTCAACGACCTGCGCGGACGCGCGACGTGGGACCTGCTCGCCCAGCCGCTGCCGCTCTCGGGCCTCGAGCGCGCCTGCGACCGGTTGCTCGCCGACGAGTCGCGCTGGGGCTTCCTCGAGGAGCAGTCCTCGGGCTACCGCTTCCTGCGCCACCGCGCCGTGCGCGCCGGAGAAGCTCGCTCGTACTTCCTCGAGAGCGACGCTCCGAGTGAGCCGCCGCGCGTCGTGACCACGTTCGACCTGATGCTGCAGCGCCAGGTCGGCATCGCGCTCGACGAGCTGATGGACACGCACAAGCCGGCGCTCGCGATGGCGGTCGCGCTCGACCTCGCGAGCGGCGACGTGCTCGCGGTCGACTCGCGCTCGAGCTACCCGCTGCTCGGCTTCCCGCCGCTGTACCACGAGTTCACGCCGGGCTCGACCTTCAAGGTCAACGTGATGGCCTGCGCCATCGAAGCCGGCGCCGTGCAGCCGGAAGACATGTTCAACGTCGGCAACGGCACCTACCTGTTCGGCAAGCGCCGCATCCGCGAAGCGGAATCGAGCAAGACCGGCACGCTCACTGCGGCGCAGTGCCTCGCGCACTCGGTCAACTCCGGGCTCGTGCAGATCGGCGACAAGGTCTCCGACGAGTTCCTGCACGGCAAGTTCCGCGCGCTGCACTACTCGGAAGCCCCCAAGAGCGGCTTCGGCGGCGAGCGGCCCGGCTATCTGCCGAAGCTGCCGTGGAAGCGCGAGTGGACGCAGGCTTCGATCTCCTTCGGCCACGAGCTGAAGGTCACGCTCTGGCAGCACGCCGCGGGCCTCGCCGCGATCGTGCGCGGCGGCCACTGGCTGCCGCTGCGCGTGCTCGAAGCGGTCGAGCAGAATGGCGAGCGCTTCACTCTGCCGCGCTCGCAGCCCGAGCAGGTCTTCACGGCGAGCACCTCGGAGACGATCCGCGGGATGATGCAGATCGGCGCGCGCGCTGGCACCGGCGCGCCCGTCGCGAGCCCCGAGAAGCTCCCCACGCTGACCGTCGGCACCAAGACCGGAACCGCGCAGAAGGTCGGCACGGAAGTGTGCTTGCACCACGAGCTCGCGCACCAGGCGGATCACTGGAAGCAGGGCGACAAGTGCTCGCGCGAGTGCCGACTGCAGCTCGTCAACAAGCCGCGCGAGAAGCACTCGAACTGCTACACGTCGAGCATGTGCATCTGGGGGCGCCGCAACGCCGGCGGCCGCGAGGTGCTCGTGCTCGTGGTGGTCGAGGAGCCGCGCGGCGGGCAGAAGTACGGCTCGCGCGTCGCGGGTCCGACGGCGGTGCGTATCCTGAAGGAGGCACTCGGCGAGACGCGCAACGGCCGCCCGGTGGTCGAGGCGCTCACCGCGGGCTTCGCTCCGGCGCTCGACGCGCAGAGCGAGCGCGGCGTCGAGCAGCCTTGGGCGGAGGTGGGCCGGTGATGGTCACGCTGAAGGAACTCGCTCGCGAGCTCGGCGGCGAGCTGCGCGGCGCTCCGGCCGAGCGCGCGCTCCACGACGTGCAGATGGACAGCCGCACGGTGGGGCAGGGCGACCTGTTCGCCGCACTGCCCGGTTCGAGCGCGGACGGCTCGCGCTTCGTGACGCAGGCGCTCGAGCGCGGCGCTCTCGCCGTGCTCTCGCCGGCGCCGCTCGAGCTGCCCGCGAACGTAGCCAATTGGGTGCACCCGCAAGCGCGCGCCATCGCCGGCGCCGCCGCGGCCCGCGTGCACGGCGAGCCCGGACGCGAGATGTTCGTGATCGCGGTCACGGGCACGAACGGCAAGACCACGACGGCGCACCTCGCGGGCCAGTTCCTCGCGGCCTGCGGCCGCCGTCCCGCCGTGCTCGGCACCGCGGGCAATCGCCTCGCCGATGGCGTGCTGCTCAAGGCGACGCACACCACGCCCGACGCGCCCGGCCTACAGCGCCTGCTCGCGCGCCACCGCGCGCTCGGCGGCGACTGCGTGGCGCTCGAAGCGAGCTCGCACGCTCTCGATCAGGATCGCCTCGCCGGCCTCGAGGTCGGCGCCGCGATCTTCACGAACCTCACGCGCGACCACCTCGACTACCACGGGGACATGGAGCGCTACGCCGCCGCTAAGGCGCGCCTCTTCGCGTCGCTCTCGAGCGGCGCCGCGGCGATCGTCAACGCCGACGATCCCGCTTCCGATCGCATGGCCGCCGTCGCGCGCGAGCGCGGGGCGACCGTGCACACGTTCAGTACCAGGTCGCGCGCCGACCTCTGCGCCTCTCGCCTCGAAATCGACTCACGCGGTACACGTTTTTTCCTCGAAGGGATGGGGATTCAACGGACTGGGGTTTTTCTGCCGCTCGTGGGTCGTTTCAACGTCGAGAACGCGCTGGCAGCTCTGGCTGCGGTGCTCGTGTCGGGGGCGAGCCCTTCCCACGCGTTGGGTGGGCTCGCCCTTGCTTCCTCCGCCCCCGGGCGGTTGGAGCGCGTCGACACGCAATCCAGCGGCTTCGGAGTGCTCGTCGACTACGCGCACACCGAGGACGCATTGCGCAAGGTGCTCTCGACGGTCCGCGAGGGCCTCGAGGCCGAGGGTCGTCGCCGCGGCGACCACGGCGGCCGGCTCCTGTGCGTGTTCGGTTGCGGCGGTGACCGCGACCGTGGCAAGCGGCCCCTGATGGGCAAGGCGGCGGGCGAGCTCGCCGACCTCGTGTTCCTCACCAGCGACAACCCGCGCAGCGAAGATCCTCGCGCGATCGCGGACGACGTCCTCGCCGGCCTCGCCGGCACGAGCGCGCAGGTCGAAGTCGAGCTCGATCGTCGCAGCGCGATTCACGCGGCGCTGCGCGCGGCGCGGCCCCACGACGTGGTGCTCATCGCGGGCAAGGGACACGAGACCACTCAGCAGGTGGGATCGAACATCTACGCATTCGACGATCGCGCGGTGGCGGCCGAGCTGCTCGCGAGTGGGGCGTGGAGGGGGCAGCAGGGATGATGCGGGTTTCGGACATTCTGAACAGCACGGGAGCGGTGCTCCTGCGCGGCGATGGCGCGAGGACGGTGCACGGGGTGAGCACCGACACGCGCGCGCTGCGCCCGCACCAGCTCTTCCTCGCGCTGTCAGGCCCGAATTTCGATGGAAACCTGTTCGCGCAGGCGGCGTGCCAGCTGGGGGCTGGCGCACTCCTGCTCAAGGGGGACTCGTCCCTCAAGCTGCCCGACCTCCAGGGTGACGTCCCGCTCGTGGTGCATGCGGAGCCCCGCCGCGCGCTCGCCGATCTCGCGCGCTGGCATCGCTCGCGACTGGCGGCGCCGGTGATCGGCATCACGGGCTCGTGCGGCAAGACGACGACCAAGAACATCCTCGGCCAGCTGCTCGCCACGCGCATGCGCACGGTCGCGAGCCCCAACTCGTTCAACAACGACGTCGGCGTTCCGCACACGCTGCTGCTCGCGGATGCGACCACGCAGGCGCTGGTGCTGGAGATCGGCACGAACGCGCCTGGTGAGATCGCGGCGCTCGCACGCATCGCGCAGCCCACGGGCGCGATCATCACCATGATCGGCGCATCGCACCTCGAAGGGCTCGGCTCGATCGAGGGCGTGGCGCGCGAAAAGAGCGCGTTGTTCGCGAGCCTGCCTGCGAACGGGTTTGCGGTGCTCAACGCCGACTGCCGCCACGCCGACCTGCTGCGCGCCGCGACGCGCGCGCGCGTCATCACCGTCAGCGTCGACGGAGAGGGCGAGCTCAACGCCACGAACCTGCTGTTCCACTCCGGCGGCTCGACGTTCCGCCTGAACGGGCGCGAAGTCTCCGTCCCGCTGCTCGGCGCCCACAACGTCTCGAACCTCCTCTGCGCCCTCGCTGCCTGCCAAGGCATGGGCCTCGATATCGACGCGCTCTTGCCCGCCATCTCGAGCCTCAAGGGCGGCCACCGCCGCATGGAGCGCCACGAGATCGAGGGCCTCGTCGTGTTCGACGACACGTACAACGCCAACCCTGAGTCGGCGCGCGCCGCTGTGCGCTTCCTGTCCGGTGTGCACGATCGCGGGCGGCGTGTGATGGTGCTCGGCGACATGCTCGAGCTCGGTGCGAGCAGCCCGGAGCTGCACCACGCGGTCGGTCGCGACATCGCGGCCGCTTCGATCGACCTGCTCGTGCTCGTCGGCGAGCAGGTGCAGGCGACGGCGGCCGGCGCGCTCGAGGGCGGCATGCCAGCGCGCTCCGTCGTGTACCTCAAGGATGCTGCGCAAGCCGCCACGGAGCTCGACTCGGTGCTGCGCCAAGGCGACACGGTGCTGCTCAAGGCCAGCCGCCGCATCGGCCTCGACCGAGTGGTCGATCACCTGCGCAACCGGCAGGGAACGGGGGTGGGCTAGATGTTCCCCGCGCTGCTCGAGGAGCTCTTCGGAGCGAGTCTGTTCGGCTACATCAGCTTCCGCGTCGCGGCGGCTGCACTGACGGCGTTCGCGCTCGCCCTGTGGACCGGCGCGCCCGTGATCCGCTGGCTGCGCGCGCACAAAGTTGGCGAAGACGTCACCAAGACCGACAGCGCCGATCTCGCGAAGCTCGGCGATGCGATGGGGAAGAAGAACACGCCGACGATGGGCGGCAGCTTCCTGATCGGTTCGTTGCTCGCGAGCGTGCTCCTGTGGGCGCGGCTCGACAACATCCACGTCGTGCTCGCGGTACTGCTGACGGCGGGACTCGCGGCCGTCGGCTTCGTCGACGACTACAAGAAGCTCACGATCCCCAAGTGCAAGGGACTGAGCAGAGGCGCGAAGCTGCTCGGGCAGACCGTGGTGACGCTCGGCGTGATCGGCGCGTTCGTTTTCTACGCGCACTACAGCGGGCGCGAGACGTTGCTCACACTTTATCCCCCTTTCCTGAAGAACTCCGCGATCGAGCTCGCGCAGTGGGGCGTGCTCGGCATCGGGTTGTTCGTCGGCTTCCAATGGCTCGTCGTCGCGGGCTCGTCGAACGCGGTCAACATCACCGACGGACTCGACGGTCTCGCCGCGGGCTGCACGCTGATCAGCGGACTCGCGCTGATGATCTTCTGCTACGTCACCGGCCGTCCCGACTGGACCGAGTACCTCGCGATTCCGCACGTGAAGGCCGCGTCCGAGATGGCGGTCGTCGGCGGCGCGATGTGCGGCGCATGCCTCGGATTCCTCTGGTACAACGCCTTCCCGGCGCGCGTCTTCATGGGCGACTCGGGCTCGCTGCCGCTCGGCGGACTGCTCGGCTGGATGGCGGTGGTCGCGAAGCAAGAACTCGTGCTGCCGCTGATCGCGCTGGTGTTCGTCGCGGAGCTCAGCTCGAGCTGGATCCAAGAGATCTACTACAAGCGCACCGGCGGAAAGCGCGTCTTCACCGTCGCTCCGCTGCACCACGGGCTGCAGCTCTACGGCGCGATCTTCGAGCTTCCGGCCGACGTCAAGGCGCAGCGCGCTGCGCACCGCTGGCACGAAGTGACCGTCACGACTCGCCTGTGGATCGTCTGCGCGCTGTGCGCGACGGCCAGTCTCGCCCTCTTGAAGGTGCGCTGAGGAGAACGCCATGGCCAGTCGCCGTTCCCTCCTTGCGACCGCAACCGGTGGTGTAGGCGCCGTCCGCGAGCACCAGACCACGATCTTCGAGCGCCTCAAGGAGATCCACACCAAGGTCGAGCGCCACGACCCCGTCGCGCCGTCGGTGGCGATCTTCTGCTGTGTGCTCGCGCTCTCGGCGCTCGGGATGCTCGTGCAGGCGAGCCACGCCGCGACCACGCTCGCGCCGGCGGAATTCACGAGCGAATTGCTCGAACAGGTGGCGTTCCGCACCGTCGGCGTGTTCGTGATGCTCTTCGCCGCGCGCATCGGCACGGCCGGCGTGAGGCGCTACATCCCCGCGCTGCTGGTCGTGATGGCGCTCCTGCTGATGGCCGTGTTCGTGCCGGGAGTCGGCTCGCAGATCAACGGATCGCACCGCTGGATCGACCTCGTCGTGGTCAAGTTCCAGCCCTCGGAGCTCGCGCGCATCGTCGTCGTGCTGTGGGTCGCCGATCGCTGCACCAAGCTCGGCACGCTCGTCACCGACTGGCGCAAGGGCGTCGTGCCGGTGTTCGGGATGATCTGCTTCTACGCGGGACTGGTCGCGATCGAGACGGACTTCGGCGGCGCGAGCCTGCTGTTCCTGTGCGCCGCCGCGACCCTGTGGATCGGTGGCGCCCACACGCGCCACGTCGTGATGCCGCTCTCGGTGGCGGGCACCTCGCTGATGGTCGTCGGCTTCACGCTGATTCCGTACATCAAGAAGCGCCTGCTGATGTTCCTCGGCACGCACAACAACCAGCAGGTCACCGACGCCAAGTCCGCCATCGCGAGCGGCGACCTCTTCGGCGTGGGCTACGCGCACGGTCCGCTGCGCAACCACGGCGTGCCCTATCTCGAGTCCGACTTCGTCTTCGCGCAAGTGGGCGAAGAGCTCGGCTTCTTCGGGATGCTCTTGGTAATCGGGCTATTCGTGGCGCTCCTGTGGTACGGCCTGCGCCTCGTGCTCTCGATCAAGGACCGCTTCGACGCGCTGGCGACGTTCGGGCTGATGATCTCGACCTGCCTGCAGGGAATGCTGCACGTCCAGATCGTCGCCGGGCTGGCGCCGCCCAAAGGCATGACGCTGCCGTTCCTCTCGCACGGCGGCACGTCACTCATCGTCTCGTCTCTCGGCGTCGGCCTCGCCCTCGGCGCGGCGAGGCGCTGGTCCATGGAACGCGAACAAGTCGTCACGGGTCCGTGACGGCTGCCTCTCTCACTCATCCAAACGGAGTCCCTCACATGCAGAAGATCGAACGTTACGGCGTCATCGCCCTGGTCGTCCTCCTCGTCACCATCTTGGCCGTGTCCCTGTGGGGCGAAGGCTCGAGCTGGAAGTTCTGGGAGAAGAAGGATGCGGAGGCCACCACGGCCGACGCCTCGAAGCTGCGTCGCGGTCCCTACGCGCCGCCGTCGGCCGACGGCACGGTCGCCGCGCTGGAGCCCCACAGCGAGCTCGGCGGCCTGCCGATCTCGACCGGCACCGACCCGCTGGTCACGCCGATCGTGCTCGATGGCACCACCGGCGCTCCGACCGGCACCGCGCCCGTGATCGCCCGTGGTCCCGCCCCGATCTTCACTCCGATCCAGCCGCTCGGCGCGCAGCCCGCGGGCGCGATGCCCGTGATCGGCGGCCAGCCGCTCCCGACGAGCACGACCGCTCCGGTCGTGCGCACCGGCGATCTGGTCAAGACTCCGGTCGCGGCCGGCGGCGCCCGCAGCTACACCCTCAAGAGCGGTGACACCCTCGGCGGCATCGCGAGCCGCGAGCTCGGCTCGGCCTCGCGCTGGACCGAGATCCAGTCGCTCAACGCCAACCTCAACCCGAACAACCTCAGGGTCGGCGCGACGATCCAGCTGCCTGCCGGTGGCCGCGCGGTCGCCGCGAGCGCCCCGCGCAGCGAAGGCCAGAAGGATGCGCCGAAGAGCAAGCCCGCCAGCGGCCGCACCTACGTCGTGAAGAGCGGCGACTCGCTGTCGCGCATCGCCAGCCGCGAGCTCGGCGACGCCGGCCGCTGGACCGAGATCCGCGACCTCAACCCCGGCATCAACCCCGATCGCCTCAAGGTCGGCGCCGAGCTCGCGCTGCCCAAGGGCACGACGGTCGCCAAGGCCGAGTCGCGCGAGACCACGGGCTGGAGCCCCCGCACCGCAGGCAAGTCGCTGGTCCAGTGAGCGAGCGCTTCAAGATCCTGTTCCTCACGGGCTGCATGTTCGTGATGGGACTGCACCTCGAGGGGTCGATCCGACTCCTGCTCGAGGGCTGGTTCGGTCCGTACCGCGCGGAACTGCGCGTCGCGGACGAAGGCCCGGCCGCCGGCACCGTCGCGGTGTCGGCGAGCCCGGCCGAAGCGCAGTGGGGGCCGGGCAACGCGCCCGGCCTGTAGTCAAGCCAGCAGGGGACGCGCGAAGGGGGGCCAGGGGAGTGAGCACGGTGCTTGAAGTCGTCGACGCCAACGGGGACGCTGCGTCGTCGCATTCGATGGACCGTTCGCTCCCTGTGTCGTCCGCCGCGCGTCGCTCCGGGCTGCGCATCGCTCTCGCGGGCGGCGGCACGGGCGGACACATCGTGCCGGGCCGCCACCTGCTCGCGCAGCAACCCGGCCACCTCGCCGACGTGCTGTGGTTCTGCACAGGCCGTCCGGTGGAAGAGCGCGCCTTCGCCGGAATCGAGGCCGACCTCGGTGGCGTGAGCATCGAGCGCGTGGCGCTCGCGCTCGAGCCCGACGGTGGGGGCGCGCCCCGTATCTCGGGGCTCGCGCTGCGGACGCTGCCCGCGGTGCGCGCCGCGCGCGCGGCCCTGCGCGCCCATCGCAGCGAAGTGCTCGTCGGTCTCGGTGGCTTCACGTGCTTGCCCTCCGTACTGGCGGCGCGCTCGCTCGGGATTCCCGTCGCGCTGCTCGAGATCAACGCCGTGCGAGGCAAGGCGACGCGCTGGCTCGCGCCGCTCGCGACCCGCGTCTTCCACGCTTGGAGCGGCACCCTGCCGCGCGGTCGCACGAGCGCGAAGGACATCCTGTGCGGTCCGCCGCTCGCGCCGCAGTTCGCTGCCGGTGCCGTGAGCGAGGAGCGCCAGCTCGAGGCCCGCGCCGCGCTCGGCTTCGTGCCGGAACGTCCGCTGCTCGTGGTGCTCGGCGGCAGCCAAGGCGCCGGAGCACTCAACGCGTTCGTCGCCGCGCAACTCCAAGAATTCCTGCGCCAAGGCGTGCAAGTGCTGCACCAGACCGGGCCGGGGCGGAGCGAGCAAGGTGCCGCCGAGCGTCCGGGCTATCGCAAGCTTGAGTTCGTGCACGACGTCCATGGCGCGCTGTCCGCAGCGACGTTGGTGCTCTGCCGCGGCGGCGCTTCGACGCTCGCGGAAGTCGCGGCGCTGCGCCGACCCGCGTGGGTCGTGCCGTACCCGCACCACGCCGATCGCCATCAGGAGCGCAACGCGCGCGAGCTCGGCGAGGGTGTCGAGCTCGTGCTCGAGTCGCGCCTCGACGCGAACTTCGCGCGCGAACTCGTGCAGCGCACCTTGCCGAGCGGCGCGAGCGAACTCGCGCAGCGCGCAGCGGTGCTCGAACGCATGCTGCCGCTCGACGCGGCGCTGCGCATCTGGAAGGAACTGGCGCCTCTGGCGCGTTCGAGCCGCGAATTCGCGGCGCACGCTTGAGTCCGCGCCCCGCGAAGGAGATATCTGGCCCGATGCTCGAACAAGGCATGACTCGCCCCGATCCGTTCCTCGCGCGCCTCGCCGACTTCCGGCCGCGCGCTCCGCGCCATGGCCGCATGATCTCGGTCTTGCCGAAGCGGATTCACCTGCTGGGCGCGGGTGGTGCTGGTGTCTCGGGTGCTGCGCGCGTGCTCGTCGCGCACGGTCACGTGCTCACGGGCCACGACCGCTCCGAGAGCGAGCATGTCAAGCTGCTGCGCTCGCTGGGCGTCGAGGTCGAGGTGTCGCCGCAGGAGACGGCGCGCCTGCCGCGCGACGTGGAGTTGGTGGTGCGCTCCGCCGCCATCTCGCTGCAGACCCCGGCCGTGCGCGAGGCGCTCGAGCGCGGTGTTCCCGTGCTGAAGTACAGCGAGGCCCTCGGGCGCATCACGCCCTTCGGTCGCACGCTCGGCGTCGCCGGTACCCACGGCAAGACCACCACGAGCTGGATGCTCTACCACGCCCTGCGCGGTCTGGCGCTGTCGGTCTCCGATGGCTCGCTGCCCCAGCCGGGCGCGATCGTCGGCGGCGTGTGCCGCAAGGTCGCCTCGAATGCGGCCATCCACGACGACGGCGGCTGGTTCGCCGTCGAGTCCTGCGAGTACGACCGCTCGTTCCTCAACCTCTCGCCCCACGGCTCGATCGTGACCAACGTCGAGGCCGATCACCTCGACTACTTCGGCGACTTCGAGCAGATCAAGAGCGCCTTCGCGCGCTTCGTCGAGCGCGCGCCGGTCAATGGACTGCTGGTCCTCGGTCCGGACGTTCCGCGCTCGGTGGAGCAGGCGGCGCGCGCGCCGGTGTGGCGCATGAAGCGCGACTTCGACGTCGACTTTAAGCGCGAGCGCAGCGGCTACTTCACGTTCGACATGCGCGGCCCGGGCTTCAAGGTCGGCGGCGTGAACCTCGGCGTGCCCGGCAACTTCAACGCGCTCAACGCTGGCTGCGCCATCGCGCTGGCCGTCGGCCTCGTGGCGCGCGAGTGGAAGCTGGATCCCAACGAGGCCGCGTTCTATGCGGCGCGCGGGATCGAGCAGTACGTCGGCAGCCAGCGGCGCTTCGAGTCGTGGGGCTCCCACGGCGGCGTCGAGGTCGTGCACGACTACGCTCACCATCCCACCGAGGTCAACGTCACGCTCGAGGCCGCGAGCCGCGTGTTCCCCGGCCGCAAGCTGCACGTGCTGTTCCAGCCGCACCAGCACAGCCGCACCGCGCGCTTCTTGGCGGAGTTCGCCGACTCGCTGCGCCGCGCCGACCGCGTCGTCGTGGCCGACGTCTACGGCGCGCGGGCGCACGTCGACGGCGAGAACGCCGCGAGCGCCTCGGACCTCGTCGACCGCCTGCGCGCGGCCAACGTCGAGGCGCAGTGTGGGGGCTCGGGCCGCTCGGCGGTCGAAGCTCTGTGCGAGGGGCTGCGTGGGGACTGCGCCGTGCTCGTGCTCGGCGCTGGCGACATCGTGGACGTCCGTGACGACCTCATCCTTGAACTGGCCCGTCGCCGCGCTGCGTGACGCGGAGCTCCGCGACCGCACCTACATGCGGGTCGGCGGACGGGTGCGCTGGCTGCTCGAGCCGGCGAACCCCGAAGAGCTGCAGCTCGCCATCGCGACGGCTCGCGAGCGCGGCTTCGTGCCCCGCATCCTTGGCGGCGGCTGCAACCTGATCATCGAAGATGGTCTGCACGACTGCCTTGTGATCACGACCGATCGCATGAAGCGTTGCTTCCGACCGCTGCGCGGCTCGGCGCGCTTCGACGAGCAGACCCAGCGCAGCGAGCTGGTGCACGTCGATCCCTCCGAGGATCCGCGGCTGGTGGTGTGGGCCGGGACGACCCTGCAGAAGCTGTGCAGCACGGCCACCGACCTCGGGCTCTCCGGCATGGAGTGTCTCGCGGGCGTGCCCGGCCAGCTCGGTGGCGGTATCGCGATGAACGCGGGCGGTCGCTACGGCGAGATGTGGGACTCCGTCGAGCTCGTGCGCATCATCGAGCCGGACGGTCGCATGCTCGATCTGCCGCGCCAGGAGTGCACGCCGCGCTACCGCAACGGCGGGCTCGGCGAGCGCGTGGTGGCGGGTGCGATCCTGAAGCTCGTGCCGCAGACGCGCGCCGAGGTGCGCGAGCGCGCCAAGCAGTACCTCAAGGAGAAGAACGACGTGCAGCCGGTGACCGAGTGGTCGGCGGGCTGCGTCTTCAAGAACCCCGACAAGCAGCGCTCCGGCGGCTTGTCGGCGGGGCAGCTCGTCGAGCGCTGCGGCCTGAAGGGGCGCGAGCGCGGCGATGCCTACGTGAGCCCGCAGCACGGCAACTTCGTGATCAACCGCGCGCACGCGAGCTCGGACGACATCCTCGGGCTGATCGAGGAGGTCCGCGCCGAGGTGGCGAGCCAGACCGGCGTCGAGCTCGAGCTCGAGGTCAAGGTCTGGCGCCGCGAGCCGCGCTAGGACGGCGCACAGCGACTTCGGGACGACACGCGAGGGGGGCTCGCCGGTCCGTGCTCCCCGGCCTCTTGTGAGGTGGTCCGCTGCTCCTCTCTGCGGGATTTTCACTTCTGGGACGCGCACTCCCGGGGCGCCCAGTTTCCTCCTGCTGCGGCCGTGACCCGCCGAAAAGGTGCTCACGGCCGTCGCAGGCCTCCGAAACAACGCAACGACTCAAGGGCTGTCTTCTCCCCACCCTCTTCTTCCGCCGATTCCCCATCGGTATCGCCCGGGTCGAAACGCTGGTTCGCGCATGCGACGGCCTCTACTCTTTTCGCGGCGCTTCCCCCCGGAGGATGCGCCCCGTCGCGAGGCCAGGTCGGTCCCGAGGACGTGTTGCCCCTTAGGTCCGGGAGAGGCCGTCGCAGGTTGCGGCGGACACGCCCCCGGGAAGACCCGAGGGAAGGAGTCAGATTGCATGTGCTCTGAGCACGATCCGCGCGACAACGGCCCGTTCCCGCTGTCCACCCTGCGCCACTCGGTCTCGCACCTGATGGCGAGCGCCGTCCAGAAGCTCTACCCCGGCGCGAAGTTCGGCTTCGGCCCCGCGATCGAGCACGGGTTCTACTACGACATCGAGCTCCCCGAGCCGGTCGAGGACAAGGACCTGCGCAAGATCGAGAAGGAGATGGAGCGCATCGCCAAGCGCACGCCGGAGCTTGTGCGCGAGGAGGTCTCGCGCGCCGACGCCAAGACGCGCCTCGGCGCGAAGGAGCAGACCTACAAGGTCGAGGCCGTCGACCTGATCCCCGAAGGCGAGACGATCACGTTCTACCGCCACGGGGACTTCGAGGATCTGTGCGAAGGCCCGCACGTCGATCGCCTCGACCGCGGCTTCCACTTCAAGCTGCTCAACATCGCGGGCGCCTACTGGCGCGGCGACGAGAACCGTCCGATGTTGCGCCGCATCTACGGCACGGCCTTCTGGAAGAAGGAAGAGCTCGACGCCCACCTCGCGTGGCTCGAGGAGGTCAAGCTGCGCGACCACCGCAAGCTCGGCACCGAGCTCGATCTCTTCAGCACCCATGCGGAGGCCGGCTCGGGCTTCGTGTTCTGGCATCCGCACCTCGGCGCCGTGCGGCGCGCGATCGAGGAGTTCATGTTCCAAGAGCAGACGCGGCGCGGCTACGACTTCGTGTACACGCCGCACGTCATGCGCGAGGACCTGTTCAAGACCTCGGGCCACCTCGAGAACTACGGCGACATGATGTACGAGGGCTTCGGCATCGAGAACGCGCGCTACCGCGTGAAGCCGATGAACTGCCCCGGGCACGTGATGATCTATGCGACGCGCTCGCACAGCTACCGCGACCTGCCGCTGCGCATGGCGGAGCTCGGCACGGTGTACCGCTTCGAGCGCTCGGGCGTGCTGCACGGGATGATGCGCGTCCGCGGCTTCACGCAGGACGACAGCCACATCTTCTGCACGCCCGATCAGCTCGAAGAGGAGATCGCGGGCGTCGTCGAGCTGATCGACATGGTGCTGCGCACCTTCGGCTACACCTACACGGCGTACCTCGCGACGCGGCCCGAGAAGGCCATCGGCGATCCGGCCATCTGGGAGCGCGCGACCAAGGCGCTGCAGGGCGCGGCGGATCGCGTCCAGCTCAAGCTCGAGCTCGACGAGGGCGGTGGCGCGTTCTACGGCCCCAAGATCGACTTCAAGGTCAAGGACTCGCTCGGCCGCGAGTGGCAGATGTCGACCGTGCAGTGCGACTTCAACCTGCCGGAGCGCTTCAAGATCCACTTCACCGACTCCGACGGGCAGCAGAAGCGGCCGATCATGGTGCACCGCGCCATCCTCGGCTCGCTCGAGCGCTTCATCGGCGGCCTGATCGAGCACTTCGCGGGCAAGTTCCCCGTGTGGTGCGCGCCGACGCAGGTGGCGGTGATTCCGATCCGCGAGGAGCACACGGCCTACTGCAAGCAACTCGAGAAGCAGCTGCGCGGGGACCTGTACCGCGTCGACTGCATGGACGCGCCCGGGCACATGAACAACAAGATCAAGGATGCGCAGCAGCAGCAGATCCCGTTCATGCTGATCGCCGGCGAGCGCGAAGCCGCGGAGGGCACGGTCGCCGTGCGCCGCCGCGGCACGCGCGAGCAGCAGGTGATGCCGTTCGCCGAGTTCAAGGCGCTGCTCGACCGCTTGCGCAGCACGCGCTCGCTCGGCCTCGAGTAAGTCACTCTGCGCGCGTCGCGCGCTCGAACGCGGCCCGTCCGGACATGTGCCGGGCGGGCCGCTCGTGTACCCGGCGCGTCAGCGCAGCTCGATCTCGGAGAAGCCGCCGACGGGCTGCAGGCTGCCCTTGTCCCACGCGAGCACGCGCAGCCGCAGGCTGCGCACGACCGCCGGCTTGGGCAGCGCGAGCTCGTGCTTCATCAGCGCGTCGCCCGAGAGGTCGAACTCGATGGCCGTGCTGTCCTTGTTGAGGTACAGCGCCACGCGCCGGATGCGTCCGAGCTCGCCCGCGGTCGCTCGACTCGCGTCGTACTGGCTCAGGATCACGAGCTTCGTGCGCTGGGCTTTTTCGAGCTCGAGCGTGATCGACGGTTCCGCGTCCGTGGGGGCGAAGGCCCAGCCCGTGCCTTGGTAGCCGTCGCAGATCGCACCCGCGTTCGTGAAGCTTGCGAGCTGCGACGAGCAGCGCGCGCTGACCTCGGTCTGCTCGAGCTTGTTGCTCGCGGCCGCGCGCGCGTACTCGAGCATCCACGGCTGGAATACGTCGCGGGCCACGACCTCGAGCCGCGCGGACTCGAGCACTTCGGTCGCGTGCCCCTCCGTGGCGATCTCGGTCGGGAGCGCGACGTGCACGCGCGCCTGCAGCGTGTGGGGGCCGTCCGTCTCGAACGCATGCTGCATCGAGAAGCGCTCGCCCTTCCACGGTACGAGCTGGTCGACGTCGCGTGTCTCGACGAGCTTGCCGTCGACGAGGAACTCGACCTTGTCGACGTGCAGGGCCGCACTCGTTCCTGCGCCGTGACCGTAGGCCTCGACCGTTCCCGGAGCGAAGCCGCTGATCCAGCAGCTGATGCGCGCGCGTCCCGCCGCGCGCAGCCAGACCGGCTGGTCGGCGGGCTCGGAGGCCCACGTATCCTGCACGCTGCTGTCGCTGCCGGAGCTTGGTGCCGTCGCCTTGGTGAGGAACAGCAGCGCGAAGCAGGTGTTCGAGAGCGGCAGCGGCTCGGCGGGCCAGTCCACGGGACCGCCGGTGCGCCACTCGCCGTTGTCGCGCTGCTCGCGCACGAGGCGCGCGGCGCCGAGGCGGTACCAATCGTGCTCGCCGATGCGCTCGACCTGCATCAGGGCGCCGACGCGCTCGAGCCCGTAGAGCCAGTAGTAGTGCCACGCGGCCGCGCCGTGCGGGTTGCCTTCGACGGAGAACTCACGCTCGATCCACGCGAGGCCCATGCGCTGCCCGCGCTCGAGCGAGCGTCCGAGCGGGGCAGGCAGGTCGCGTCCCGCGCCTTCCTTCGCGATGCCGAGGATCGAGATCCCGGCCGCCGTCATCGACGCGGACGGGCTCTCGCGCTCGCCGTGCATGTAGCCGAAGCCCGCGACCTCGCGCTTGCCGGTCGAGCTCTTGCCGCTGCTTGCCGCGACGTCGATCTCGCGCGGAGTCTGCTGGTACTTCAGCGTGCCCTCGACGAGCTCGAGCCAGACGTCCTTGGGAATCTTGAGCCCTGAATGCGCGGCCGCACGCAGCCCGAGCGCTGCGTACTGCGTGTTGGAGAGATCGATGTAGACGCCGGGATGATTGGGATACCCCCAAGTTCCCTCGCCGCGGATGCGCGTCGAGAGCAGGACGTCGACGAGCTCCTTCATGCGGTCCTTCCAGCGATCCGGCGGACCGAGGGCGTCGAGCGCGAGCAGCTGCGTCGAAACCGAGTAGTTGTGCGTGGGGAAGCCGCCTTCGAGGAACGCTGCCGCGCGCAGCAGCGCGGGATGCTCGGCGCTGACGCGGCACTTGCGCAGGGTGTAGACCGCGAGGCCCGTCTCGCCGTTGCGTCGATCGAAGTGCGCCACGGGCTCGCGCAAGTCGCTGCCCCAGGAACCGTCGCGATTCTGCAGGGCGAGCAGGCGATCGACGCCGCGATCGATCGCCGCATTGACGCCGGCCTGCAGCTCGCCGAGATGGGCGGCCGCGCGCTCCTGCGCGGCGACGCACGGCAAGAGCGCGAGCAGGGACCACGTCCACGGGGCCATGGGATCCGATGCTAGCCGGCTCGCAGGAGTCGGCAAGGGCTCGCTCAGCCGCTGCCCCAGTGGAACGCGGCACAGACCAGCGCCCCGATCAGCGCGTACTTGCAGGCGTAGTAGAGCTTGCGGTTCATGCGCGCCTTGACGCCGCGGAAGAAGGCCTTGAGGTGGAAGAAGACGGGCGTGATGTAGTTGAGCAGCCCGCGCTTTTCGTGCTTCTCGTTGTGGCTCGCCGTGATGCCGTAGCCGTAGCGGATGAGAAGCTGGTTCAAGGCCCGCACGATGGGCGTGTGCAGCGGACGCGTGAAATCGACGAACAGGATCAGGCGCGGCTCGTCGGTCGTGTTCTCGGCCCAGTGGATGTAAGTCTCGTCGAAGACACAGTCCTCACCGTCCTTCCAGGTGTACTCGATTCCATCGACCCAGATGCGGCAACCCTCCGTGCGTGGACACAAGAGTCCGAGGTGGTAGCGCAGCGAGCTTGCAAAGGGATCGCGGTGACGACCGAGCTTCGAGCCCGGCGGCAGGAGCGTGAACGCCGCGGCATTGAGGTCGGGGATCGAGCGCAGGAGCTCGACGGTCTTCGGACAGCTCGCGAGAGCGGACGGCAGGAAGTCGCCGTACCATTTCATGTGGAAGCGCTTCCAGCCGAGCTTCTTGAACGAGACGAAAGCTAGGTCCTGCTGCTCCGCGTTGTAGTCGATGCGTCCTTCGCTGTAGACCGCAATGGCCTCGTCGCGAATCGTCTTCCAGTTTTCCCGCAGCTTGGCGAGCTGCGGGAATCGGCTCGGAGCGAGGAACGGGTCCTTGGGAACCGCGGAGAACAGATAGAAGAGCGTGTTGAGCGGCGCGAAGAGGCCGGAGTGTTCGGTGAGTTGGCGCTCGAGCCGCATGCGCACTCGCCCGCGGAAATGCACGAAGAGCGCACAACCCAGCCACAGCGCCAAGAGAATCGCAACAGGGTGGGTCAGAATCGCGCGCACGCCTTCCATGGGAACTCCGTGACCCACAAGATTCCAGCCTGCGGGCGGCGGGGCAAGAGTCACGTCAGCTAGGTGAGCTCGGACGCGGATCGGAGCGAGGCAACCAGACGGACTGTGGCTGCCTCGAGGCTCAGGGGCTCGCGGAAGCCGAAGTCGCGCTGGGCGGGCTCCATGGAGTAGGAGTGCGAGCGCGCCAGCTGCAGCGCGACGAAGCGCGTCATCGGCGGCTCGCCCGCGAGCCGAGCCAGCCACCACAGGGCCTCGCACAGCGTTCCGGCGGCATAGGCGAGCGCGAAGGGCACTCGGCGCTGCACCGGCGGGATGTCGAGTGCGCGCAACAAGCTGTCGATCCAGTCCCACAGGCG
>Ga0169931_10004490_pt1 | contig 21728 bp, 12 predicted proteins | sample Kivu_15m_20L_FD_129675 | JGI IMG/M metagenome (GOLD analysis project Ga0169931, IMG submission 129675) | Freshwater microbial communities from Lake Kivu, Western Province, Rwanda to study Microbial Dark Matter (Phase II) - Kivu_15m_20L... | ecosystem: Environmental > Aquatic > Freshwater > Lake... | reverse complement strand
GCGCGACATCGCCGCGCGGTGGCGGGCGGCCGGATATCGGGCCATCAAGTTCGGCTGGGAGCCGATGGGGGTCAGCGAGCAGCTCGACGTGGAACTGGTCCGCGGCGCACGGGAAGGCATCGGCGACGGCACGCTGCTGATCGACGCGGGTTGCGTGTGGGACGCGCGCACCGCCCTGCAGCGCGCGCGACGGTTCGAAGAGTTCGGCGTCGCGTGGCTCGAGGAGCCGCTGCGTCCCGAAGACGTCGAAGGCTACCGCTGGCTGCGCGACCGCTCGCCCATCCCGATCGCCGGAGGCGAGGAGGAATGCGGTCGCGAATCGTGGCGGCAATTGATCGACCGCCGCGCCCTGGACGTCTACCAGGTCGACCTGTCGCGCAACGGCTTCACCGACGCCGACTACGTTCGCCACCGCGTCCAGGAAATCGGCGCGCGGCTCTGCAACCACTGCTACACCAGCCCGGTGACGGTCGCCGCCAGCCTGCACTGGCTGTCGACCTGCCGCGACGCCTTCATCTTCGAGGACAGCGTCGAAGACTCGCCGCTGCGGAACGAACTCACCCACGAACGGATGCAGGCCGTCGACGGCTGGATGACCGTCCCCGACCGTCCCGGCCTGGGCGTGACCCTCGACGAAGACTTCATCGCCCGCTATCTCGTCGGCGAGTCGGGCCGCGGCGGCGGGCCGTCCGCCGGCGGGGGCCGCGCCTCCTGAAGCCTGGCCCCGCGGCGCCAGCGTCGCACCCGCTCGCCAGCCCCCCGGAAAAGACGGTCCAGATCGCCGCAACTGCCTGCCCGACCCGTCTTTGCAGCGTTGGCGTCGGCGCGCCGAAGGGACCGCTGCGCGCGGCCTTCACCGCGGCCCGAACCGCGGCCGCAGGTCGCTCGCGGAACCGGAAAAAGGATTGCCGATCGGTCTTCCTCCGCTCTATCATGGGGGCTCGCGAGGAAGTCCCATCACCGTTTTCATGTCGAGGAGAATCAGGTTATGAAACGCCCCGTTGCCGCAACCGCGGCCGCGCTGTTCGTGGCCGTCGTGTGCTCGGCCGTCGTCGTTTCGGCTGCCGTCAAGGCGCCGAAAGAGGCCAAGTGCCCCGTGTCGGGCAAAGGCTGCAACCCGGAAAAGAGCGCCGAGTTCGCCGGCGGACAGGTCTATTTCTGCTGCGGCAACTGCGCCGGCGCCTTCAAGGCCGATTCCAAGAAGTTCGCCGCCAAGGCCCACCAGCAGATGGTGAGCACCGGCCAGTTGGTGCAGAAAGGCTGCCCCTTCAGCGGCAATCCGGTGAAGGAAAACACGACCATCAGCATCGGCGACGCCGAGGTCGGCTTCTGCTGCCCCGGCTGCAAGGGCAAGGTCGAGAAGGCCTCGCCGGAAGAGCAGGTGACGATGGTCTTCGAGAACATCGAGAAGGGCTTCTCGCCGCCGGACAAGGGCTGAGCGGCAGTCGCCCGGAAATCGCGGGCCGCGTGAAGGCGGCCCCTCGCGCCGCGTCGCCGCGGCGTCTGCCACGTCGCTTCTTCGGAAGTCTCGAGGCAGCACCGCGGCGCGCGGCTTTTTTCTGCGCCCGCGAGCCGCGAAGACGCCCCGCGCCGGCGGGACCCCGCACCGCCCCGCGCGGTCGGCCACGGCGGCGCCGACGTGCGGGCAGGGCCGACGTGCGGGCAGGGCCGACGTGCGGGCAGGGCCGACGTGCGGGCAGGGCCGACGTGCGGGCAGGATCGACGTGCGGGCAGGGCCGACCTGCGGACAGGATCGAGGATCACGGCGAGCGAGGCCTGTCCCCGCGACGCGCGGCCGCTGCGGCTGCGGGCCGCCCTCGACGCGCTGGCCGCCGAGCAGCGGGAGGCGGTGCGGCTGCGCGGGATCTCGTCGAGCTGCCATCCCCCGAGATCGCCGAGAAACACGGCCCATCCGCCGGCGCGCCGCGGGCGATGCCGTCGCGGTCGCCGGCGAAACTGCGGGGGCTGCTCGCCGAACCCGAGGAGCCGTGACGCGGCTTGCGTCGCGACGGCGCGAGACGCGGGCCGAGGCCCGCGGCGCCGACGAGAACAGCCCCCGCAGAACCCAGGAACCGCGCGTATGGAAACCGCTTCTCCCTCGTCGGCGGCGGGACGGCCGACGACGCCGCGGTGGTGGCCGGCGGTCGCGATTCTGGCCGCCGTCGCGGCAGCCGTGGGCGTTTCGCTGACGCCCTCGATCAACAACGCCGTGCGGTTCGGCTGGATGATGCTCGGACCGGCCGTGGGCCTGCTCGCGTTTCTGGTCTGGCTGCTGGCCGCGAGCCGGCTGCCCGCTCGCGAGCGCCTGCTGGGCGCGCTGCTGCTGCTGGGCTTGGGGTTGGCCGCCAGCGCGGCGTGCCATCCCTCGGTGCGCGTCGCGCTGTTCGTCCACGGACTGCCGCTGGCGATGGCGGCGACCGTCGCGGCGCTGGCCGCGGGGCGCGAGCTGCCGGCGCGGCGCCGCGCCGGGAGGCTGGCCGGTCTGCTGGTTCTGGTGTGGGGCGCGTTCTGCCTGCTGCGGCTCGAGGGCTTCGACGGGCAGTATCTGCCGGAGTTTTCGTGGCGCTGGTCGGCGACTCCCGAGGAGCGTTTTCTCGTCGACCGGCCGACCGCGGCGCCCCCCGCGCCCCCCGCGACCGCTGCGACCGCTGCGGCCTGGGAGATGGGGGAACCGCAGTGGCCCGGCTTTCGCGGCCCGCGCCGCAACGGAGTCGCGGCCGGCGTCGTCGCACCGGCCGACTGGCGGCGGACCCCGCCGACCGAGGCGTGGAGGATTCCGATCGGCCCCGGATGGTCGTCGTTCGCGGCCGCCGGGGGCAGGCTCTTCACGCAGGAGCAGCGCGGCGAGAGCGAGCTGGTGAGTTGCTACGACGCCGCCACGGGAAGCCTTGTCTGGCAACGCGCCGATGCGGCGCGCTTTTCGGAGGTGGTGTCGGGCCCGGGACCGCGGGCGACGCCGACGTTGTTCGCGGGACGGTTGTACGCCCTCGGCGCGCAGGGCTTGCTGTCGTGCCTGGAGGCGCGTTCGGGAGCCGTCGTCTGGCAGCGGGACCTCAGGGCCGAGTTCGAGGCGTCGCTGCCGGTGTGGGGTTTCGCCTGCTCGCCGCTGGTGCTCGAGGGCGCGGTGCTCGTGGGCGTCGACGGCTCGCAGGATCGCGGCCTGGCCGCCTTCGACGCGGCGACCGGAACGCTCCGGTGGACGCTGGCCGCCGACGGCATGAACTTCAGTTCGTGCCAGCCGGTCGAGTTCGGCGGACAGGTGCTGGCGGTCTTCGGCTCCCGCGACGGTCTCGTGGCGGCGGACCCGCGCTCGGGGACGGCGGTCTGGCGGTTCACGCCTTCTCGCTGGCGGGGACCGGCGGTCTGCCAGCCGCAACAACTGGGGGCCGACAGCCTGATCGTTCCGCTGGGAGACGGCGTGGGCGTCGCGCGGCTGGAGGTCTCGCGTCAGGGAGACGTCTGGAGCGTGCGCGAGGCCTGGACGACGACGCGGCTCAAGCCGTCGTTCAACGATTTCGTGGTCTTTGAAAACCACCTCTACGGCTTCGACCAGAACATCCTCGCGTGCGTCGATGCGGCCACGGGCGAACGCCGCTGGAAACAGGGCCGCTACGGGTTTGGCCAGGCGGTGTTGCTCGAGCCGGCGGGCCAGTTGCTCGTGCAAGCGGAGTCGGGCGAGGCGGTGCTGGTCGCCTGCGATCCGCAGCGGTTCACCGAGCTGGGACGCACCGGCGGCCTGGGGGGAAAGACCTGGAACCATCCGATCGTCGTCGGCCGGCGGGCGGTGCTGCGCAACGGCGAGACCGCCGTCAGCCTCGATTTGCCCGCCGCCAGCCCCTGACTGCCAGCCCCTGACTGCCAGCCCCTGACTGCCAGCCCCTGACTGCCAGCCCCTGACTGCCAGCCCCTGACTGCCAGCCCCTGACTGGCAGCCCCTGACTGGCAGCCCCTGACTGGCAGCCCCTGACTGGCAGCCCCTGACTGGCAGCCCCTGACTAGCAGCCCCTGACTGGCAGCGCAGTTTGGCGGGCGCCAGCGCTGCGGGGGCCTCAGGCGTGCGGCGCGAGCTGCAGGTCGAGAACCCCCGGCAGCAGCGCGACTTCGTACACCTCGTTGCCTCCTTGGACGAACTCCAGGAGCCCGGTCAGCTTGCCGGAGGCGACGTCGACGAGGGCCACGCCGGCCAGGGGCTCGGGGCAGCGTTCGCGGATGGGGGGGGCGTCGAGGATGTGCTGGGCGCGAATCCGCGAGAGCCCCACGAGCGCACGCTGGCCGGCGAAGTGGAGTCCGCGGGTGAAGCCGGGGAGCTCGGCCGCCACGACGCAGCGGCCTTCGCGTTCGTCGAAGCGGCAGAGCAGTCCGCGGCCCGAATCGCACAGCCACCACGCCCCTCGGTAGCGTCGCGGCGAATGGGGCATGCAGAGTCCGTCGGCGACCACGGCGTCGCGGGCGACGTCGAGCAGGACGCCGCTATGGTAGCGGTCGAGAGACTTCCAGCTTTTCGGCTCGGAGCCCTGGCAGAAGGCGGTGGCCATGGCCGGCTGGCCGCCGCGCATGCCGAGGCCGTTGAGGTGGCAGCAATCCTTGGCGACCGGCCGGTCGATGAATGGCGGGCGCCAGGCGCGCACGAAGCGCCGATCGTCGCTGGGGCGTGCCAGGCAGTTGTGGCGGGTGTTGACGAAGACCAGGCCGCAGCGTCCGAAGGCCAGATCGTGGGCGTCGACGCTGCCGGTCGCGTAGCGGCGGGCGAGGCGGTAGGCTCCGGCCGGCGGCGCGTCGGGGTCGTCCGAGGGCGCGGCCTCGTAGACCAGCAGTTCCTGCCGCACGGCCAGAGCGATCCGCGGCCCGTTGACGGCGAGTCCCATCGGCCGGGCGAACCTGAAGAACCGCGCGGCGAGCTTGCCTCGCCGGATGGAGAACGCCGCGAGCTTGCCGCTGTTGTAGGTGGTCGCCAGCAGGGTGGCGCGGGCGGCTTCGAGCCAATCGCGGAAATCGCCCGAGGTCCGCACGCGGATGCGAGGCAGCTGGGCGGAGGAGTCCGGAGGCGACATCTCGGAGGCTCGCGGCGGCGGTTCGGGAAGCGGGCCGCCGGGGTCAGGCGACGACCTCCCGGATCGGCTCCACATGTTCGACGCCGACGAGTTTCTGGTCAAGTCCGCTGAAAAAGAAGGACAACCGGTTGGGATCGAGCCCCATCTGGTGGAGCACGGTGGCGTGCAGGCGTTTGACGTGCATCGGCTGGTCGACGGCCCGGGAGCCGATTTCGTCGGTGGCCCCCACGCTGACGCCGCCGCGGACGCCGCCGCCGGCCATCCACATGGTGAAGCCGTAGCTGTTGTGGTCGCGACCGCTGCCCACGGCGTATTCGGCGGTCGGCTGACGGCCGAACTCGCCTCCCCACACGACGAGGGTTTCGTCGAGCAGTCCCCGCTGCTTGAGGTCGACCAGCAGCGCCGCGATCGGCTGGTCGGTCGCACCGGCGTGGTGGTTGTGGTTCCGCTCCAGATCGCCGTGGGCGTCCCAGTTGTCGTCGTTGTGGGCTCCTCCGGAGTAGACCTGGACGAAGCGGACGCCGCGTTCGACGAGCCGTCGGGCGAGCAGGCAGCGGGCGCCGAAGTCGCGGGTCCGCGGCTGGTCGACGCCGTACAGGGCGCGCGTTGCGGCCGACTCCTGGCTGAAGTCGACCGCTTCGGGGGCCGACTGCTGCATCTTGTAAGCCAGTTCGTACGACGCGATCCGCGCGGCCAGATCCTGCTGGTCGGGGCGCAGCGCGCGATGCCGCTCGTTGAGCCGCGCGAGGGCGTCGAGCAGGTCGCGCTGCGCGGCGTCGCTCATCCCGGCCGGGAGCGCGAGGTCGTTGATCGGCGCGCCTTCCGGCCGGAAGACGGCTCCGGCGTAGGTCGCCGGCATGAAGCCGCTGGACCAGTTCTTGGCCCCGCTGATCGGTCCGCCGGTCTTGTCGAGCATCACCACGTAGCCCGGCAGATTGGCGTTTTCGCTCCCCAGTCCGTAGCTGACCCACGAGCCGAGCGCGGGGCTGCCGCTCTGGAGCTTGCCGGAATTCATCATCAGCATCGCCGATCCGTGGATGGGCGACTCGGCGGTCATCGAATGGAGAAAGGCGATGTCGTCGACGCAGCCGGCCAGCCTCGGGAACAGATCGCTGACCCATTTGCCGCACTGCCCGTGCTGGCGGAACTTCCACCGCGGTTCGACGATGCGGCCCTGGTTGCGGTGTCCGCCGCGGCCGAACGTCTTGACGTCGATCGTCTTGCCGTCCATGCCGACCATGGCCGGCTTGTAGTCGAACGTGTCGATGTGGCTCGGGCCGCCGTACATGAACAGAAAAATGACGCTCTTGGCCTTGGCCGGCAGCAGCGGCGCGCGGGGCACAAGCGGATCCTGCCGGGCCGCGGCCTGGGCGGAGCCGCCAAAAAAGCCGTCGGCCGACAGCAGCGACGCCAGCGCCGCGGCTCCGAAGCCGCACCCCGTCTCCCAGAGGAATTCGCGCCGCGTGCGTCCGCAAAAGTCGTGGTTCATCGCCAGTCTCCGTCGGCCGTCAATCGACGTACAGCAGTTCGTTGAGGTTGAGCACCGCCAGGCACCAGGTCTTCAAGGCGTCGTCGTCGGTCGCGCCCGGCCGCGCGACGACACGGCGCCAGAATTCCCAGCCGGTCGCGATTTCCTCGGGATCGGCGGGACGCTGCAACGCCAGTTCCACCGCCCGCTCGATGCGCCGCCGCGGCTCGGGAGGCGTCTCGCGGGCCACGCGAAGGGCGAACTGCGCGGCCTGCTCGTTGGCGAACTGCCCGTTGATCAGGGAGAGCGCCTGTCCGGGCTGGGTGGTCAAGAACCGCGCCTCGCAACTGACGTCGGTGTCGGGGAAGTCGAAGGCGGCGAGCATCGGCGTCACCAGCGACCGTTTGACGTGGATGTAAACGCTCCGCCGCGCCCGTTCCTCAGGCGTCGACTCGCCCCAGTTGTGGCCGGGCCGCGACTGCGTCGCCTGCGCCTCGGCCGAGATCAACGAGAAGAACGAGGGACCGTAGGTCCGCCGGTTCAACTGGCCGCTCACCGCGAGCAGCGTGTCGCGGATCTCCTCGGCCCCCAACCGCTGCAGGTCGTACCGCCAGAACAGGTCGTTGCCGGGATCGCGGGCCAAGGCCGCGGCGTTGCCCTGCGACGAGCGCTGGTAGGCCTGGCTGGTCATGATCAACCGGTGCAAGGGCTTGAGCTGCCAGTTGCGGTCGATCAGCCACAGCGCCAGCCAATCGAGCAGCTCCGGATGCGTGGGAGGCGTCCCCAGCACGCCGAAGTTGCTGGTCGATCGCACGATGCCGCGGCCGAAATGATGGTGCCACACGCGGTTGACGATGACCCGCGCCGTCAGCAAGTTGTCGGGCGAGGCGATCCACTCGGCGAGCACGCGGCGGCGGCCCGCCGAACGGGCCCCCGGCGGGGCCGCGGGCAACGCGGGGGTCGGCTGTTCGAACAGCGACGGAAACCGCGGCGGCGTCTCCGCTCCGGGGGCGTGGGGATTGCCCCGCGCCAGCAGCGTGACGGCCGGCGGATGGGGGTCGCACCGCGCCAGGGCCAGCACCAGCTCGGGCGGCGGCAGCTCGCCCAGCTGCCGCTCGACGTCGGCGAGTTCGCCGCTCGCCGCGCGGTAGGCGTCGCGCTCGGCGGGGGTCAGGTGCGCGTCGAGTTTTTCCTGGAGCAGCTCGGCGCGCTGGTGCGTCTCGCTCCGCCGCTGGTCGGGCGCCGGCATCCGCTGGACGCCCGCCTGCTCGATCGCGTGCTTGGCCTCGCGCAGCTGCTGCTGGCGCTGCTCGAGGTCCCGCCGCCGGTGCTGCTGGTCGGCGGGCGACGCATCCCACTGGCTGCTCGAACCGGGGACGGCCTCGTTGCTGTAGGGCGTGACGTCGGCGAAAAAGGCCAGCATGCCGTAGTAGTCGGCCTGCGGCATGGGGTCGAGCTTGTGGTCGTGGCACCGCGCGCATTGGATCGTCAGGCCCAGAAAGGTCTTGCCGGTGGTGGCGATGATGTCGTCCCACGCGTCGTAGCGGCCCTGCAGGGGGTCGGCGGGCTCGTCGTCCCAGATGCCCAGGCGGTAGTAGCCGGTGGCGGTCATCGTCTCGACGGTCGGCGCGTCGAGTTCGTCTCCGGCGAGCTGCTCCTTGACGAAGACGTCGTACGGCTTGTCGTCGTTCAAAGCGCCAATCACGTAGTCGCGATACTTCCAGGCGTTGGGCTTGGGGTCGTCGCGTTCGAAGCTGTTCGATTCGGCGTACCGCACCGCGTCCAGCCAGTGGCGTCCCCACTGCTCGCCGTAATGCGGCGATGCGAGCAGCCGATCGATCCACCGCGCGTAGGCCTCGGGACTGGCTTCGGCCAGAAAGCCCGCCAGTTCCTCCTCGCTCGGCGGCAGCCCGGTCAGCCGGTACGCCGCGCGGCGGGCCAGGGTCCGCCAATCGGCCGGCGGATTCGGCTCCAGCCCCGCCTCCTCCAGACGGGCCTCGAGAAACGCGTCGATCGGATTGGCGACGCGGTCGGGGCGGGCGACCTGCGGCGGATCGCGGCGCTGCGGAGGCTCGAAGGACCAATGCTTCTCCCACGGGGCCCCGGCCTCGATCCAGTCGCGGAGCACCGCGACTTCGCGCGCGGTCAGCGCGGCGCCCTCCGGCGGCATCCGCTCCGACGCGTCGGCGGCGGTGACCCGCGCGAGCAGCGCGCTGCGGCGGGCGTCGCCCGGAGCCACCGCGCGCCGTCCCGATTCGAGCGCCGCCAGCGCCGCCTCCCGTTGGTCGAGCCGCAGGCCGCCTTCGGCCGCGTCCGGTCCGTGGCAGGCGAAGCAGCGGCGGGCCAGAATCGGCTTCACGTCGCGCGAGAAGCTGACCGCCGCGCGCGCGGGAGCATCGCTCGCCGGCCCGACCCACGCGGCCGCCAGCACCAGGAGCAAGGGGTGCGAAATTCGAACCGCGCGCATCACTCCGCCTTCCTCAACGAGGCGAGATAAGCCACCAGATCGGCCAGTTCCTGAGCCCCCAACGTCCGCTGCAGACCGGAGGGCATCAACGAGACGGCCTGGGGTTCCAACGCCGCCAATTCGGACCGGGGGATCTCCCGGTCGACGCCTTTTGCGTTCCGCAACGTCACGGCGTCGTTCGTCCGGCTGGTCAGAATGCCGCTGAAGGCCGTCCCGTCGACGGTTTGGGCGAGGTACGTCTCGTAATTGTGGCTGATCGCCGCGCTCGGATAAAGCACCGCTTCGTAGAGTCCGGCGCGACTCAGTTTGCTGCCGATCTCGGCCAGGCCCGGTCCCACCTCGCCCCCCTGCCCCCCCGCGCGGTGGCAGGCGTTGCAGGCGGCTTTGCCGACGAACAACTCGCGTCCCCGCGCCGCGTCGCCCGCCTGCCGCATCCACGGTTCCAGCGGAAACGGCTCGGACTCGGCCTCGGGGAGCGGCGGCAGGTGCTTCGCGGTGCGTTCGGCGAGGTCGGCGAAGGGCGTCAGCTTGAGGGCGACCGCCAGCGCGCTGCGGCCCGCGTGGTCGAGCAGCCGTTGCTCGGCCAAATCGACCAGCTGCTCGGCGCCGTCGCGATTGGCCGCCACGGCGCGGAGGGCCTCCTCGCGAAATCCCGCCGCGCTCTGCGGGTCGAGGGCGATCGGCAGCAGCAACTCGACCGCGCCGCGGCCTCCCGACGCGGCCAGCAGCTCGACCAGGCGCGTCCGCCGAGGCGTCGACTCCGACAGCGCGCCGCGCAGCAGATCGTACTGCCGCTCGCGCAGCAAAAACTGCACCCCCCGCACCGACTCGTCGGCCGGAGCGTCGTCGGCGAGCGCCTGCTGCAACAGCGCCGGATACCGCTCGACGAAGCGGAAACGCTGGATGAATTCGACGGCCCGTGCGCCCGCTTCACCGCGCTGGAGCACCGTCTGCGCCAGCTCGCGCTCGGCGGCCGTCGGCTCTCCGTGGAGCCGCAGCAGCGCCTCGGTCATCAACAGGCCGCGGCGCGGCGCGTCCCCCCGCGCGGCCTGCCGGGCGAGTTCGATCAGCCGCGCCGGCTTGTCGGGAGAGTCGCTGAAATCGACCGCCCGCAGCAGCCGCGGCAGCTCGGCCTCGGGCAGCTCGGGATCGGCCAGCAACTGCGCGACATGGGCGAGCGCCAACGGCCCCCGTGCGCGCCAGACGATCTCTCTTCCGGCGGGTTCCCTCCACGCCTCGCTGCCGGCCAGCGCCAGCCAGCTCGTCAGGCAGGCGTCCCACAGACCGTCGGCGCCCAGCCCCAGCGCCTCGAGAGACCAGCGGTCTCCGGCGGCGTACCGCGCCGCAAGTTGGGCCCACAGCCACGCGCGCAACGGATCGGTCGGCTCCAGCCGCCGCAATTCCACGGCCGCCTCGCGGCGGACCAGCGGCGAAGCGTCGTTGACCGCGGCGCGCAACCGCGGCGGCAGCGTCCCCGGGCCGCCGTCGCGCGCCGCCCGCAGCGCCACGACGCGCACCCGATCGTCGGCGTCGCGGGCAGCCCGCTCGAGAAAGTCCGCGGTTCGCCCCGGCAACCGCGCAAGCAGCCACAAGGCCCGAGCGCGGCGGCGCGGGTCGGGAGATTCGAGCAGGGTTTCCAGGGCGGTCTGGGCGGCGGGGCCCAAGGCCGCCAGCCGCTGCCACGCCTGGCGACGGAGCGCGTCGTTCGGACTGTCGAGCACGGCGGCCCACTCCTCCGCGGCGTCCCCCTGCGGAAGCGGCGCCCCGTAGGCCATGCCTCGCGGAGCGATGCGGTAGATCCGCCCGCGCTGGACGTCGGCCTGGCGATGGCCGCCAATGCCCGGATCGTACCAATCGGCGACCATCAGCGAACCGTCGGGAGCCGCGGCGACGTCGACCGGCCGGAACCAGGGGTCTTCGCGGCCGTCGACCACCACGCTCTTGTCGAGACGGATTTCCGCCCCCGCCCCGCGGGGCACGTACGCCCGCACCTCGTGGCGCCCCGGCTCGCAGTGGAGCAGGGCGCCGTCGAGATCGTCGCCCAGCAGGGGGCCGTCGTAGTTGGCGATGCCGGCGGGAGAGCCGCCGCCGGCGAAAAACGCGTTGGGCACGACGCCGGGATCGTTCTGGAACCAGTGGCGGCGGGGGATCTCGTCTTCGACGTTCGTGCGCGGGGCGGTCCAGCGACGCCCGGTCAGTTCTTCGGTGTAGCCGTAGTTGCCCCCTTCGAGCGCGTAGCAGATCCGCGTTCCCTGGTGGCCGTCGTCGTCGTTGTCGGAAAACCACACGCCGCCGAACGCGTCGACCGTCAGTTCGTAGCTGTTGCGGAGATTGTGGGCCAGCACCTCCGCGGCGGAGCCGTCGAGCGGCGAGCGGAGGGCGAGGCCTTGGCGAAACGGCCGCCCATCGCTGCGAATCGCGCGGCCCCAGCGGTCGTGCAGCGGTCGGCCGCGGCGATCGCTGGCCCCTTGATTTTCGTTCCCCAGATTCCAGTACAGCTGGCCGTCGGGTCCGCACACGCACGCGTGGACCGAATGGTCGTGCTGCGGCTGGCCCGCATCGGTGAACAGCGCCTCCCGGCGGTCGGCGCGATCGTCGCCGTCGTCGTCAAAAAACATCCAGACGTTCGGCGAGCAACTGACCAGCACGCAGTCGTCGAGCAGGCAAATGCCCAGCGCCGAATCGACCTCCGGACCCTGATAGAACACCGACGACTTGTCGGCGCGGCCGTCGCCGTCGACATCCTCCAGAATCACGATGCGATCGCCTTCCGGCCGCGTCCCCTGGTTGTGCCGGTAGTTGGAGACGTCGCACGCCCACACCCGACCGCGCGCGTCGACGGCCAGATTCGTGGGATTGCCCAGCATCGGCTCGGCGGCGAAGACCGTCGCTTCAAGACGCGGAGGGAGCCGCAGGCAAGCGGCCGTGGCCTCCGGTTCCCGCGGTTCGTCGGCCCGCAACCCGCCGCCTGACGGCCACCCGCTCGCCCAGCACGCCCAACAGGCCGCACACCAAGCCGCCCACCGTCGGCCGGAGCCGCCCGGGCGGCAGCGCCCACGACCGCCATCGCGCCGGACAGCTTGTCGTGCTTCGTCTCGCATCGGGCGCCCTGCACTCCAGGAAAACGGGGCCGTCCGACCGCCGCGCGGCACGGACCCGCCGACCGCCGCCGCCAACCTCGTGCTCGTCCGCGGCCGCTGCCCCCATTGTAACCCAAAAGCGATCGGCGACCCGCCGGCAGGCGTTTTTCCGCGCCGCCGACGCCGACGCCGGGCTCGGCTTCTCAGGGATTTCGCAGCATGCTAGGCTGGCGGCCGCGGCGGTCCCAGGAGTCTCTTCGGGCCGCCCCCTCCGACAGCCTCGCAGGCTCTCGCTCGTCAGACCGTGCTTTCGGGTTCGCGGCCCTGCTCCCCCCGGGATCCGCCTCCCGCCCCTCAGGAACGCCCCCATGGCCCCCGATCGCGCCGACCGTCGCTTCGCCGTCGGGGTCGATTTCGGCACCAACAGCGTGCGGTCCCTGGTCGTCGACGTCGACACGGGCGAGGAGATCGCCACGGAGGTCACCGAGTACCGGCGGGGGGAGGCCGGCGTCCTGCTCGATCCGCGCGACCCGAACCTGGCGCGGCAGAGCCCGGCCGACTACGTCGACGGTCTGTTGGCGAGCCTCGAGTACGCCGTGCGTCAAGCGGCGGGAACGCGGGGGTTTTCGCCCCGGCAGGTGACGGGCATCGGCGTCGACACGACCGGATCGACGCCGCTGCCGGTCGACCGCGACGGCACGCCGCTGGCGCTCCAGGAGCCGTTTCGCAACCATCCCGCGGCCCAGGCCTGGCTGTGGAAGGACCACACGGCCCATGCCGAGGCCGAGGAGATCACGCGGCTCGCCACGCACCAGGGCCGGCCCTATCTGGCCACATGCGGCGGAACCTACTCGTCGGAATGGTACTGGGCGAAGATTCTCCGCTGCCTGCGGACGGCCCCCGAGGTGGCGGCCGCCGCCCATTCGTGGGTCGAGCTGGCCGACTACGTGCCGGCCTACCTGACCGGCAATCGCGACCCCGACGCGCTGCCGCGCAGCATCTGCGCGGCGGGCCACAAGGCGCTCTACCACGCCGACTGGGGAGGGCTGCCGGCGGCGGACTTTCTGGACGCGCTCCACCCGGGACTGTCGCGGTTCCGCTACGCGACGCGGGCCGTGCCGTCGAGCAGGCGTGCGGGGGGCCTGACCGAGGCGATCGCGGCGCGGGTCGGCCTGCCGGCGGGCACGCCGGTGGCGGTCGGGGCGTTCGACGCGCATCTGGGCGCGGTCGGCTCCGGTTGCGGCCCGGGGGTGCTGGTGAAGATCATCGGCACGAGCACCTGCGACTGCATGGTGGCTCCCTTGGATCGGCCGCTGGCCGACGTCCCCGGTTTGTGCGGGATCGTCCCCGAATCGATTCTGCCCGGGATGTACGGCCTGGAGGCGGGCCAATCGGCGGTCGGCGACATTTTCAACTGGTTCGTGAAGCACTTTGCGGCGGCCGCGGAGGACGACCCGGCGGCCGTGCACGCGCGGCTGAGCGCGGCGGCGGCCCGACTGCGGCCGGGCGAATCGGGACTGGTCGCGCTCGACTGGAACAACGGCAACCGCACGATTCTGGCCGATCCGCTGTTGAGCGGGCTGCTGCTGGGCTCGACGCTGCAGACGACGGCCGCCGAGACGTACCGCGCGCTGATCGAGGCGACGGCGTTCGGCGCGTTGACGATCATCAACCGACTGGAGGAATACGGCGTCCGCGTCGAACAGGTCGTGAACTGCGGGGGCATCGCCGAGAAAAGTCCGCTCGTCATGCAGGTGTACGCCGACGTCTGCAATCGACCGATGAAGGTCAGCCGTTCGGCGCAAACCTGCGCGCTGGGCGCGGCGATCTTCGGATCGGTCGTCGGCGACGCGCATCGCAGCGTGCCCGAAGCGCAGGCCCGCATGTGCGGGGTCAAGCAGGCCGTCTACGCGCCGCACGCGGAGCATGCGGCCGTTTACGCGCGGCTCTACCGGATCTATCGCACGCTGCACGACGCGTTCGGCACGCGCGACTTCCACGGATCGTTGGCCGGAGTGATGAAGGAGCTGATCGCCTTGCGGCAGGAAGCGCGGAACGCCGCCTGACAGCCTGCAAGCCCCCGGCGCGGGCGGCGCGGATGGCCGGATGCCGCCGCGCCGCGGGGGACTTCCGCCGCACGCCGCCCCCCGCCGGCCGCCCAAGACCGCGGCGCACGAATCGACTGCGAGATTGCCAGGCATGGTCCAATCCTTGAAGGCCGACGGCCGCCGCCTCACGACGCCGGTCACCCGCCCCCTGACGCCGGCCGAAGTCGCCGACGACGACGCGTCGGCCACGGGTCGGGCGATCGGCGAGCGGTTGGCGGATCTCGATCCGGGGGGGGTTCCGGGCGTGCCGGCGGCCTGCCACGGTCGCTTCGCCGGGGGAGCCGACGTCGCCGACTCGATGCGGCACGCCGCCCCCCTCGCGGCGGTTTCCCCCGCGTTGCCCGCCCCTTCCGTCAACCTCTGCAGGTGACCGCATGGCTCCGCTCGATTGGGCCGTCGTGGCCGGCTATTTTCTGGGACTGCTGGCGCTCGCCTGGTGGGTGATCGTGCAGGGCAAGGACACGGCCGACGACTATTTTCTGGCGGGTCGGCACCTCTGCTGGCAGATCGTGGGGGCCTCGATCTTCGCCTCGAACATCGGCTCGGAGCACCTCGTGGGACTCGCCGGCTCGGGAGCCGCCGACGGGGTGATCTTCGCCCATTTCGAGCTGCACGCCTGGTGCCTGCTCGTGCTCGCCTGGGCCCTCGTTCCGTTCTACATGCGGTCGATGGTGTTCACGATGCCCGAGTTCCTCGAGCGGCGGTTCTCTCCGGCCGCGCGGTGGATGCTCTCGGTGATCTCGCTGGTCGCCTACGTGCTGACCAAGATCGCCGTCGGCATCTTCGCCGGCGGCGTCGTGTTCCGCTCGCTGCTTCCCGACCTCCAGTTCACGGCGGGCGGAACGGTGGTCGACAGCTTCTGGATCGGTTCGGTCGCCGTCGTCCTGCTCACCGGCGTCTACACCGTGCTGGGAGGCTTCCGGGCCGTCGCCTACACCGAAGCCGTGCAGACGCTGGTGCTGATCGTCGGATCGTTGCTGGTCACCCTGTTCGGTCTGCAGGCCCTCGGCGGCTGGACGGTCCTCCGCGAAACGTGCGGCGACGCGATGTTCAATCTCTGGCAGCCGCTGATGCCCCCGGGAGTCGCCGCCACGTGGGAGCCGGTCAAGGAACCGGGCCGCGCGGCGTGGTACTTTGACAACGGGCACTTTCCCTGGATCGGCATGCTGTTCTGCGCGCCGGTCATCGGCCTGTGGTATTGGTGCACCGACCAGTACATCGTGCAGCGGGCCCTGGGCGCCCGCAACGAGACCCAGGCGCGCCGCGGCTGCATCTTCGCCGCTTTTCTCAAGCTGCTGCCGGTCTTCATCTTCATCATTCCCGGCATGATCTGCTTCGCGCTCGCCAAGAACGGCACGGTCGCCGAACTGGCCGCGCTGGTCGACGACCAGGGCCGGCCGGTGCGGGCCAACGCCCAGGCGGCCTTCCCGTTGATGGTCCGCCACGTGCTGCCCGCGGGCGTTCGCGGCGTCGTCGTGGCCGGTCTGCTGTCGGCCCTGATGAGTTCGCTGGCCGGCGTGTTCAACGCCTGCTCGACGCTGTTCACGATCGATCTCTACCAGCGGTGGCGGCCGCAGGCGTCGCAGCACCGGCTGGTGTGGGTCGGACGCATCGCCACCGCCGCCATGGTGGCGATCGGCCTGCTGTGGATTCCGGTCATCAGCGGCAACGACGGACTCTACAACTACCTGCAAGGCGTGCAGAGCTACCTCGCGCCGCCGATTTTCGCCGTCTTCTTCGGCGGCGTCTTCTGCCGGCGGCTGACGTCGGCCGGCTGCGTGGCGGCGCTGGTCGCCGGCTTCGCCCTCGGGCTTCTCCGCCTCGCCGTCGATACGCCGGTCAGCCTGAAGCTCGCCGGCTTCGAGCAGGGCTATCCCGAGGGCTCCTGGCGATGGATCCTCAACAACGTCTACTTCCAGTACTACAGCATTTTCATCCTGCTGGTCTCCGGCGCGGTCCTGGCCGCCGTGAGCTGGCTCACCCCCGCCCCGCACGAGCGGCAGCTGGCCGGCCTCACCTACGGGTCGCTGACCGCCGAAGAACGCCGCCACACCCGAGCAAGCTGGGATCTCCGCGACGTCGCCGCGTCGCTGACGGTCGTGGCGCTGATCGTCGCCGCCTACTTCTTCTTCAGCGGCTGACGCCCTCGGCCGCGGCGGCGCAGCGGGCGCCGGGGGGCGGCCCCCGCTCCCCCCCGCGGCAGGACGAGCGGGGTTCTCTTTCCCGACGCACGCGGTAAATTTGGGGAGCCTGGCGACCGAAGATAAGGCAGGCGCGGCGCGTGGCGGCGGCCGCAAGCCGCCTTCGCTCGGCCGACCGCACGGCGCCCGCCTGCACGGCGCGCCGCTCCCGCCACGATCGCCCAGGAACTGCCATCATGCGCGTGCTGTTGACGGGCGGAGCCGGATACGTCGGTTCCCACGCTGGACGCATTCTCCGCGCCGCCGGCCATGAGGCGTGGGCGTACGACAATCTGACGTACGGCCATCGAGCCGCGGTGCCCGACGGCTGGCTGATCGAGGGCGACCTGACCGACCGGCCGCGGCTGGAGGCGGCGTTGCGCGCGCAGCGGATCGAAGCGGTGATGCATTTCGCCGCCTTCTGCTACGTCGGGGAATCGGTGACCGACCCGGCCAGGTACTACCAGAACAACGTCGTGGGCACGCTGTCGCTGCTCGATGCGATGCGGGCCGCGGACGTCCGGCGGATCGTTTTTTCCAGCACCTGCGCGACCTACGGCGAACCGGAAACGACGCCGATCACCGAGTCGGAAAAGCAGCAGCCGATCAACCCCTACGGCTTCACGAAACTCGCCATCGAGCACGCCCTGGCCGACTACGCCCGGGCTTACGGGTTCGGCTACGCCGCGCTGCGGTACTTCAATGCGTCGGGAGCCGCCGAAGACGGCACGATCGGCGAGGACCACGACCCCGAAACGCACCTGATCCCGCTGGTGCTGCAGGTGGCGCTGGGACAACGGCCGGAAATTCTCGTCTTCGGCGACGACTATCCGACGCCCGACGGGACCTGCATCCGCGACTACGTCCACGTCGACGATCTGGCGACCGCCCACCTGGCCGCCCTGGAGCGGCTGGCGCCGGGGATCGAATTGAAGCTGAACCTCGGCACGGGGCGCGGAGCCAGCGTGCGGGAGGTGATCGAGGCGTGCCGCCAGGCGACGGGCCATCCGATCCCGGAGCGGATCGTGGCGCGGCGGCCGGGAGATCCGCCGCTGCTGGTGGCCGACGCGGCGCTGGCGCGGCGGACGCTCGCCTGGGAACCGCGGTACGCGGGCATCGCGCCGATCGTGGCCAGCGCCTGGCGGTGGCATCGCACGCATCCCGCGGGCTTCGGCGACCGCGCATGACCGCTCTCGATTTTCGCACGTACCGCGCCGACGCCCCCGACGCGCAGCAGGTGCACGCGGAGTACGACGCGCTGGAGCGGGAGGCGCGGGAGGCGTCGTCGGCCGGCGAGGCGCGGGCGGCGGTCGCGCGGTGGGACGCCTTGCGGCGGCGGCTGGCGACCTGGCAGAGCCTCGTCGGCATCCGCTTCAGCCAGGACACCCAGGATTCCGCGGCGAAAGCGGCTCTTGAGCAGCGCGACGCCTTCGCGCCGCAACTCACGCGGCGCGACGTGCAGTTGAAGCGGCTGCTGCTGGCCAGCCCCTGGCGCGACGCGCTGGCCGCCGATCTCGGACCGCAGGCGCTCGCCCTCTGGGAATGCGACGTCGCGTCGTTCGATCCGGCAATCGAAGACGATCTCGTCCGGCAGGCGCGGCTCGCCGCCCGCTACACCGAATTGCTCGCGTCGGCGCAGTTCGATTTTCAGGGCGAGCGGCTCACGCTGTCGGAATTGGGCAAATTCGCCGAACATCCCGCCCGCGACGTGCGGCGCGGTGCGGCCGAGCTCCGCTGGGGATGGTTCGCCGACCGGCAGCGGGAACTCGACGATCTGTTCGGCGAGCTGGTCGGGCTGCGGCACGGAGTGGCGCAGAAGCTGGGGCAGTCGCACTTCACGCCGGTGGCCTACCAGTGGATGCGCCGCACCGATTACGCGGAGGCCGACGTCGCCCGCTTTCGCGACGAGGTGCGGCGGCACGTGGTTCCCCTGGCGACGGAGATCCGACGCCAGCAGGCGCGCGACCTGGGCGTCGATCCGCTGATGGCCTGGGACGAGGGGCTGCACGATCCGCGGGGCAACCCGCGTCCGGTCGGCGACTACGACGGCATGCTGCGCAGCGCCGCCGCCCTGTTCGCGGAACTCGACGACGAACTCGCCGCCTTCTTCGCGCAGATGGAACGCTGCTGGCTGATGGATCTGCGCGCGCGTCCGGGCAAGGCCGGCAGCGGCTACTGCGATGCGCTGCCCGACCTGGGGATGCCGTTCATCTTCGCCAACTTCAACGGGTCGAAAGGCGACGTGGAGGTGTTCACCCACGAGATGGGGCACGCCTTCCAGGCCTACTGCAGCCGCGATCTGCCGCTGATCGACTACCTGTGGCCGACGTCCGAGGCCTGCGAAATCCACTCCATGGGGCTGGAGTTCCTCGCCTGGCCGGCGATGGAGCAGTTTTTCGGGGCCGACGCCGAGCGTTTTCGCCGACTGCATCTCGTCGGCGCGCTCGTCTTTTTGCCGTACGCCTGCGCGATCGACCATTTCCAGCACGAGGTCTACGCCCGCCCCGACGACAGTCCCGCGGAGCGCGCCGCGACCTGGCGCGCGATGGAGCGGCTCTATCTGCCGCATCTGCAGTGGGGCGACCTGGCCCATCCGGCGAGCGGCCGCCGCTGGCAGTCGCAACTGCACGTGTACCTCCACCCATTCTACTACATCGACTACGCGCTGGCGCTCACCTGCGCGCTGCAGCTGTGGGTGCTGGCCGGCGCCGACCGCCCCCAAGCCCTGCAGCGCTACGTCCAGCTCTGCCGGCGGGGCGGCAGCGAACCGTTCGCCGCGCTGGTCGCCTCGGCCGGGCTGCGGTCCCCCTTTGCCGCCGACAGCCTCCGCGACGCCGTCGCCCGGGCGGCCGACTTCCTGGGGCTGGAGCCGGCGGCCCGCTGACCCGCCGCCGTCGGCACGGGCGGCGGCGATCGCGTCAGCTCACCAGCCCCTGGGTGACCATCATGAAGACGTCTTCCAAGGTCGGCTCCTTGTCGGCGAACGAGACCAGACCGCAATCGGCCTCCACCAGGGTCCGCAGCAGACGCTGCACGTCGCGGTCGTCCCCGTCCAGCTCCACGACGCAGCCGCGGGCGGTCGGTTCCACCGCCTTCGCCTTGGGATCGCTGCGGATCAGGCTGACGCCCCGCTGCGGGTCTCCCGCAAACCGCGCCTCGAGGGTGCGGAGCCGCTGGATCTTGCGGTAGACGCGGTCGATGGGGCCGCTGAGCAGCAGCCGCCCCCGCTCGATGATGCCGATGCTCGTGCAGCAATCGGCCAACTCGGTGAGGATGTGGCTGGAGATCAAGATGGTCTTGCCCATCTTCCGCAGTTCTTTGAGCAGCGCCTTCACCTCGAGGCGGGCACGGGGATCGAGACCGCTCGACGGCTCGTCGAGAATCAGCACGGGCGGATCGTGCACGAGCGTCTTCGCCAGGCACAGCCGCTGCTTCATGCCGCGCGACAGCCCGTTGACGTAGTCGTCGCGCTTGTGGGTCAGATCGAGCAGCTCGAGCACGTCGGACAGCACCGTCTTCCGCCGTTCGCGGGGGACCTCGTAGGCGACGGCGAAGAAGTCAAGAAACTCCCACACCTTCATGCCGTCGTACACGCCGAAGTTGTCGGGCATGTAGCCGACGCTGCGGCGAACCGCCAGCGGGTCGCGGGTCACGCTGTGGCCGTTGACGGTCGCCTCGCCGTGCGTCGCTCGCAGCAGCGTCGCCAGAAAACGGATCGTCGTGCTCTTGCCGGCGCCGTTCGGGCCGATGAACCCGAACATCTCTCCGGCGTCGATCTTGAGATTCAAGTTCTCGACGGCGGTGAACTCGCCGTAGCGTTTGCCAAAATTCTTGATTTCGATCATGCGACAGGGCCGGCAGGTTGCGAGGCGGCGCGGAGCCGCGAGGATCAGGGCTCGACGGGCGGCTGGGCGTCGGCGCCCGCCGCTTCGCCCGGCGACTCCGCGTCCGACTGCCGGCGCCGGTCGGGAACGATTTCGGCGGCGCTGTTCGCGTCGGCGTCGGCCGGACCGCGCGGCCCCCACCGCAGATGCGCAAGCACGACCGCCGCGCCCCTCTCCTGCGAGGCGGCGGGCTCCGCCCGGACCCCGGGCAACACGCCGTCGCACCGCGCGACCAGCCGCACCTCCTCCCGCCCGCCGTGCAACGGATCGTCGGACCGCACGAACTGGCCGGCCAGCCGCAGCAGCGTCTCCAGCTCGAGCCGTCCGCTAGGGACGCTCGCCGGCGGCGCGGCCTGCAACTGCTGCGCGAGGGGCGTTTGCCCGCCGAGGTCCAGCGGTCGCCACGGAAGCGGCTGGATCTCGCCGGGCCGCAAGTGCCCGATCCAGGAACCTTCGTGGCGGAGGGCTCCGTCGCGACCGCGCGTCCGCCGCAGCACGATCGCATCGGCGAGCCCGAGGCCGGTGCGGTTCTCGATCTGCTCCACCCCGCCGGTCGACCGCGTCAACCGCACGGGGCCCGGCAGCGGCAACATCTCTTCGCTGTGCAGCAGCAGCGTGCTGGCGGAGGTCACCGCCAGATCGCGCAGCCGAGGGCGAGCGAACTTCTCGAACGCCACGGGGGTCGGCTCGTCCCCGAGCGGCAGCGCGAACTGGGCGTCGGCCGGAAACGGCATCGCCACCGCCGACGCGTCGGCGAATTCCAGATCGAACTCCGAGGACAGCGAGGTGTAGAGCGCGACGTACCGCGACAGGTGGCCGCGCGGGTAGTCGCCCTGCAACTCGAGCACCGCCACGTCCGTCCGCGCGCTGACGAATCCGATGTCGAGCTGGGCGAGGTGCACCACCGCCGCGGCCCCGCACACGGCAATCAGCGGCGCGGCAATCCAGGCCCACTCGACCCGCCCCAAGGCGTGGAACGCCATCCAGTTGAGCGGGACGAGCACGAACAGGTAGGCGGCCAGCACCAGCAGCACGAAACCCGCCCCGGGCACCCGCACGCCCGCCGCCTGGGAGAGCAACTCGCGCGCGGCCGACGCCACGGGGCCGAACTCGTTCCAGGCGCCCAGCCCCCCCGGCCGCTCGGCCGCGGCCGCGGGCGGAGCCGTCGCCATCCCCGAGGCCGCCGGGGACGCGGCGCCGCCGTCGAGGGCCATCGCCGCGGCCGGACCGACGTTGGCCGACCTGCCGAAATCGCGGGCGAACCACCGCAAGGGCGTCGTGAAATGGGCGTCGAACGGGCGGTCCGGAAAGGCGTCCCACCCCGCCCGCAGCCCCGACCACGCCTCGTCCCGGAACAGCGCGAACCGCCGCGGCGGGCGGCGCAGCAGGGCCGCATTGAAAAAGGGGTCGAAGCCGGCCCAGTTGACGAGCTCCGGTTCGGCCAGCGACACCCCGGCGACCACCACGCTTCCCAGACCCACGTCGCGCTC
>Ga0169931_10004488_pt1 | contig 21731 bp, 21 predicted proteins | sample Kivu_15m_20L_FD_129675 | JGI IMG/M metagenome (GOLD analysis project Ga0169931, IMG submission 129675) | Freshwater microbial communities from Lake Kivu, Western Province, Rwanda to study Microbial Dark Matter (Phase II) - Kivu_15m_20L... | ecosystem: Environmental > Aquatic > Freshwater > Lake... | reverse complement strand
TCGGAGGATTTTGGGAATGAGTTTATCAAACATGTGCTGCCTGAATTATTGAAAGACCAAAGTGAAATTTTAGACAACGCCACAGAAGCACGTGATGGGGCCCTCACTCCCCTTTATCAGTATTTAGCAGATTACGCCAAAGGCTGATCAATCCCAAATACGAGCGCGTTTCAACTGTACTTCTTCACCAAAAAATATTTTAGTGGAATGATTGAAAGCTTTTGTATAATCTGATACTACGAAAAGATCTTTTTTAGCCCCTTTACTCTTGTTGAGCAATGATTTTTTTTCCAATATTTCTTTTAGAGCATTGGCCGCTACTTCGCCATTGTCAATGATGGGGATTCTCTTTTTATAGTACAAATCCACTTCTTTGCGAATGAGCGGATAATGCGTACAGGCCAAAATCAATGCATCGATGCTTTTAAAGGTCGGCTTGGACAAATAACTGTTGATGATGGTTTGCGAAATTTTGTTGTTATAAAAACCCTCCTCAATCATAGAGGCCAGCAATGGCGTGGCATTGGAAATAACCTTTAGCGACTTATTTCTTTTTTCAATTCTGGTGACATACACCCGAGAAGCGATGGTCCCCTTTGTGCCAATTACCCCAATGCGCTTTTTATTGAATTGTTGACTTACAAATTCCGCCACCGGATCAATTACATTGATCACTGGAACAGACGGTCCCGCGATATCTTGAACAATTTTAAAGGCATGCGCTGAAGCAGTATTGCAAGCGATTACAATTGCCTTGCACTTTTTCTCAATTAAAAATTGCGTGATGCGTGCAGCATAATGCCGAATACTTTCAGGCGACTTATCGCCATAAGGTAAGTGAGCGGTATCGCCAAAATAAACGAAATGTTCATTGGGCAATGCCTTTTTAATGGCATGCGCCACTGTCATGCCCCCAATTCCTGAATCAAAAATTCCGATGGGTTGCTGTGACATGGATTCCCTTACTTTTTAGGAGCTGGAGTGGGTGCTGGAGTTTCAGTTGGAGGAGCCAATGGAATACCCAATTTGGTTTTGATGAGATCGGTCACATCATCACCACCGCGATATAAAAGCACTCCCGTGCTTGCATCGATGATATAAGAATATCCGTTTTCTTTGGCCACATCTTCAATCGCTTTTCCAATTTTGTCGATCAATGGCTGTAGCATGTCATTTCTGCTTTTCTCCAATTCACTATTGGCTGTTTGCTCAAAATCAGACATGTTCTTTTCCAAATCCATGATGGCTTTGTACTTGCTTTGCTTAATAGCATCTGGCCAGGTTGCCTGGTTAGACTCAAATTCAGTGGCCTTGGCTTGATAATCCTTTTGCATCTCATTCATGGTATTGGTGAAATCCTGTGAGATCTTTTCTAAGTCTGTATTGACCTTGGTAATTTCAGGCATGGAGAAAAGCAACACTTGACCATCTGTATGTCCAATTTTTTGCGCATTCATCATTGTTGCAAGGGTGATCATCATCACCGCCATCATCATCTTTTTCATTGTTGTATTATTTATCAATTTTATGGATTTCGTTTGGGAGCTGTTTTTCCACTTCCTCCCTTTCCTGTGTTGTTTCCTGGTTTGCTTCCTGGCTTATCCGATGGTTTTTTTTCCTCTTCTTCTCCTTCTGCCCCCTCATTGGTATCTCCCGGCTTCAACCCCATTTTCTTCAGTACCTTGTCACTGATATCGTGCTTGGGGTTTGAGTAAAGAATATTGCTATTGGTGGCCTTGTCAAACACCACCATCAACTGTCCTTGCGAAGCCACTTCTTGGATAGCTGCATAAATTTCATCTTGAATCGGCTTTACCAACTCTTCCCTTTTCTTGAACAAATCTCCTTCTACACCAAAGCGCTTCTTTTGCAATTCCCTGGCCTCCTTTCTTTTCTGCTCTATCTCCGCCTCTCTGTTTCGTTTCATTTCCTCTGTCAACAAAATCTTCTCTGCTTGGTAGGCCTTTTCCATCTTTTCTACCGACTCATACTTCGATTCAATTTCCTTCTGCCAATCGGCACTCGCCTTATCAATCTCCGCTTGCGCATCAGCATAGGCCTGCACATGATTAAGAATGTACTTGGAATCTACATACCCAAATTTCTGTGTCATACCGGCAAGGGGAAACGACATCATCCAAATGATGATTGAAAATCGGAGGGGCCGTAGTATCATTTTCATTGAAGTTCGAAAGTAATAAAAGTTCATTATAGTTCTCCTAAATTCATGCCAATAGAGAAGTGAAATTGCCCTTTGGCCATATTGGGTGCGCGCTGTACATCATCAAATCTCCAACCATAATCAAAACCTAACAAACCGAACATGGGTAAAAATATTCGTACCCCCACACCTCCAGATTTGTATAAGTTAAAAGGATCATAATTAGAAAAATCTGCCCATGTTCTTCCAGCCTCAAGAAAAGTCAACGCATAGATGGTAGCACTTGGATTGGTGGTCAAAGGATATCGCAGTTCAACACTGTATTTGCTAATGACAGGTGCCCCGACACGATCAGAAGGTGTTGTCAATGACAAATCATCATACCCTCTCAAATTGACAATCTCCCTTCCATCCAGAAGGAATCCACTCAAGAAAACGCCACCGAGATAAAATCGCTCAAAAGGGGATTGACCTAAATTCTTGTTATAGGTTCCTAAAAATCCTAATCCTACGTTGGTATTTAATACAAATTTGTTGGTTTTGTGTTTGTTCAGTGCCGTGTACCAATGGGCTGTGAACTTGATCTTGTAATATTCCACCCAATCAAAACGCTGCTGATCCGTCATACCTGCGTAATCATACTTCTTTCCTTGCACCTTTTCTCCCCAAAGAGAATAGGGGAAAGTAAACTTGGAAGACAATGTTATTTTTGATCCCCAAGTGGGATAAATGGGATCAGAAACAGAGTTTCTTTCAATCGTAAAGTTACCTGCTAAATTGTTGGAATATCCTTGGGTGAAACTGAAGAAAGATCCATATCGGTCCAAATTGAAATGCTGGTAGGAAATACCCGAATAAAAGTAAAACCAATCATCAGGCTTTTGCCATTTCTGACCAAAGGAGAATGAGGCCCCAGTTATTTCCAAAGATTGTCTGAGTGGATTCAACACATCATTGACATACTTTTTCTGTCCATTGGTTTGAACTGAATGGTAGACGGAATAAGTGAGTGAGTTTGGTTTTTTACCTCCCAACCAAGGTTCTGTGAATGACAAATTATAGGATTGAAAGAACACTCCGTTGGACATGGCGCTGATCGAGAAGCGCTGACCATCTCCTGAGGGAAGGGGCGTCCAAGCATCGCGTTTTCCGATATTGCGAATCGAAAAATTATTGAAGGTCAAAGAAAGCGACCCCACTACACGACCGCCACCCCATCCGCCGCTGAGCTGGATTTGATCACTCGGCTTCTCTTCTACGACATACTCCAAATCCACCGTACCCTTATCAGGATTCGGATTGGTTCTTATGTCAAACGCCTCTGGATTGAAAAATCCCAACGCGTTCAATTCACGCTGAGAGCGCATGAGATCGGAACGGTTGAATAAATCACCAGGACGTGTTCTGATTTCACGATAAATGACATGGTCATTGGTTTTAGAATTACCACTCACACCTACTTCTCCGATTCTAGATTGTTTACCCTCTCCCATTCTGATTTCCACATCAATGGTATCCGGTAATACCAAAGTCTCGACAGGATAAGAATAAAAATTCAGATACCCATCATCCGTGTACAATGAACTTAAATCACGTCCGTTGGGGTTGTAATTAAGTCTACTATTTAACAACTCTAAATTGTAAAGATCTCCACGCTTCAGATTCAAGACACTATCCAGCGTACTTCTCTGGTATTTGGTATTTCCTACGAAGGTAACATCACCAAAATAAAATCTTTTGTCCTCCTCTACCTTGATGATGAGTCCAATTCTGTTTTCAGATAAATGGCAAATGCTATCTTTCAAAACCTTGGCATTTCTAAAACCCTCCTTGTTGTATTTTGATACAACGCCCGCTAAATCTTCCTCGTATTCTTTGGCTATATATTTAGACGCTTTCCAAAACCTCCACCATGTCTTTTGCTTTGTGTTTTTAAGCGTTCTCCTGAGCTTTTGATCTGTTAATTGATCATTTCCTTGGATATCAATCCATTCAATTTTTACCCGGCCTCCCTTCTTCACTTCAAAAGTAAGTTGAAGAGCGTTGTTTACTATTGGATCTGGGATTTCACGTATTTCGACATCTGCGTTGAAAAACCCTTTTTCCACATAGTAATCTAAAATTGAATTTTTCGCGGTCATCTTCAAATTCTCATCACAAACTCTTCCCGACCTTAAATCCAATTTTTCTCTGATATTATCTGCTTCTCCTTTTTTAATTCCTTCAAATCGGAAGGTTCCCAGGCGCTCCATCTCCTTCACTTGGATAACTAAAAAAACATCGGCACCTCTGATTTCAGCAATTTGAATTTCTACATCTTTAAAAAGATGTTGTTTCCATAATTTTCTTACCGCTTCGGTAATGTCTTCACCGGGAATTAAAATCTCTTTCCCTTCCACCAAACCGCTGAAGAGTTTGATCGCTTGCGCATCTGTAAATTGGGTGCCCAATACGGTAATTCCTGCTACTTTATACTTGAGTGGATCTTTGTAACTGAGTTCACCTCCGATGGTCTTTTGACCCCATGCCTCGAGAGCTGAAGTGACATGACTGACAAGAAAAATTACAATTATAAACCAGCTTCTTGTCATTTCTACTTACTGTATTTGCTCTGATGTTTTTCCAAAACGTCTTTCTCTACTTTGATAATTTCTGATGGCCTCAAAAAACATTTCTTTATTAAAATCCGGCCATAATTGATCCGTGAAAAATAGTTCCGCATACGCTATCTGCCATAGCAAAAAATTGCTAATTCGCTGTTCACCACTCGTGCGTATTAGCAACTCGGGATCAGGAATGTCAGAAGTTTCTAAATATTGCGATATCAGATCTTCTGTAATTTCACTGGGCGAAATGCCGGCTTCAGTGATTCTTCTTACCGCCTTTGCAATTTCCCATCTGCCGCTATAGCTGAGCGCCAAGATCAATTGAAGCTCTTTATTCTGCGCCGTCAATTGCTCAGCTTCTTCAATGGTTTGAATACATTTTTGAGGCAACAAGTGACGATCACCAATAAAACGAATGCGTATTCCTCTTTCATTCAGGGAAGGCACTTCCGCCATAATGGTATCCACTAAAAGCTCCATGAGTGCATTGACTTCCTCCTGTGGTCGGTTCCAATTTTCAGTTGAAAATGCATAGAGCGTAAGGTATTTGACACCCAATTCAATACTTGCTTGAACAGATTCTCTAACAGACTCTACTCCCTGAAAATGCCCAAAGATCCTTTCTTTGCCTTGTTGTTTTGCCCAACGACCATTGCCATCCATAATAATCGCAACGTGTTGAGGAACACGTTCAGGAATGATATTTTCGGGCCAATTGTCGATCACCACATTTTTTAAGAACGGCAAAAATAACGATTATTTCCCAACTATTTAAAGCAATTTGTGGCAGGTCTATCCAGACGAAAGTTGAGCGAAATCAAGGCAAATCCATAAAAATCATTATCAGAGGGATCTCCTCGCATCATGCCCTGGCTATTTTTCTTATTGATATCACCCGGATTATTGGAATCCAATCGAAACTGATCAATGGAAGGGTCCGATAAAGTCAAACTCAATTGCCCCTGATTATTCACCTGCTCTTTCGGATTGGTATATACCGTGCTTGCATCATCAAAATAATCTGTCCAAGTTTTTCTAATTCCCCATTCAAATGATATTCCTGCAAATCCAAACATATTCATTTTCAGACCCAACCCAAACGGAATAGAGAAGCCCGCCAACTTATATTGATCTCCTGAATTACTCCATTGACCTTCCGTACCGAGCGTCTGCAAAGAGATCCAATTTCCTTGCGTGTACCCTTGTGGGTCCATTCGATAATAGCAAATACCTGAGAACAAATAAGGAGAAATTTTATCTTTACTATTCAACTGATAATCAAAATAATTGACTTCCGTAATAAATGAAAATTCATAAAAATCATTACGAAAATTGAGATTGCGGTTGGCTCGCCAAGGATCACTGCTATTCTTATCCCAATACTCCGCCGATCCGTACATCACACCCGCCCTAAAACCAATCCTACGTGATATATTATTCCGATACGTAATGCCCCCCGATAGTTTAGCATTGTTGCCCAAGTGCTTGTTCGGGTTGAGCTCTCCTATGTAGTAACATCCGCCGGAAACCAAGCTCAATTCATGACTCTTATTTTTTTTATGAAGCTGTCCAAATACCACATGGGCATTCCAACCGAAAATAAAAGCTAGAGATAAGAAAAATCGAAGCATCTGCATCTCAACGAAGATATGCAATTTTTATTTCACTAATTGCGTTTATCAAAACCCCAATTGAGCTTGGTTCGGATGGACTTAAAAAAATGTTCGTTTTGTAATCGAACCAATCGTAAATCCACATCTGATTTGGCAAGAATTATTTTCACTTCGCGGTCTAAAAAATGACTTTGACCATCTATCGCCATCATCAATTGCCCCTCTCTGGTTTCTGGAATAAACGTAACTTTGGAGGACTGAGGGATGATCAGCGGACGAACATTAAGATTGTGGGGGGCTATCGGAGTAATGATGAAACTTCCCGTATCTGGAGAGACAATGGGTCCGCCACAACTCATGGAGTAAGCAGTGGAACCGGTAGGAGTAGCGAGCATCAACCCATCGGCCCAGTAGGTGGCCAAGAAAATATCATTGACAAATGCATGGACAGCAATCATGGTATTGTGAGGATGACCCAACAACGCTACTTCATTCAAAGCATTTGGGAATTCGGTATCCGCATCTAAAATATTCACCTGTATTTTAGACCGATGCTCTATTTCAAAATTACGATTTACAATATCTTCTATCGCTTGCTCAAACTCAACAAAAGACAACTGTGACAGAAATCCTAGACGACCCGAATTCAACCCTAATATAGGTACTCTTATTCCGCTGAGCAATCGTGAAACCTCCAAAATAGTACCATCGCCACCCACGCTCAGTACGATGTCCATCTGTGCTAATTCCGACAAATCTTCCAAAACAATCAACTGATTTCGCCATTCGAAGCTAAGGGGTATATAGGGTAAAAAATGCTCCTGAATAAACAGCTTTGCACCTCGTCTTAACAAATGATAGAGTAAATGTCCCAAAGCCTCTTGTTGATCAGACTCTACTTTTCTGGAATAGATAAAGACATTCATAGGCTAATGACTAATCTTCATCTAAAAAACGCATCAATGTATCATACCGATCCATGAGATCAATATTGGAGTCCTTGTGCTGAAAAGTGGCTCTAATCCGATAATTAAATCGCTCTAGACTTTGCACGATAGCATTGATGTCTTTGTTATCTACCTTAATGCAAATTTCCATCAACCCTCTCTCATTCTGATAGCTAAAGAGCGTCATTACTTTAGCATTGTTCTCTTCAATGATTCTGATGATTTGTTGAAGGGTGTAATCTCTTGGATGCATTTCCATGAGCAAAATACCCCCGTCAACATGAGCCGCGGTCATCTCGCTCACCGCATCCAACAAATCTTCTCGAGTTACACAACCTAAATAATGTCCCTCATCATCCAAAACTACTGCAATGCTTGATTGAAACTCAGACATTTTGTGGATCATGGTAAAAAAATGATCGTCCGGCCGGATACTCCACTCAGCTAAGACAGGCATTATAAAGGGCTCGATTTCTTGAATATCCAATAGCTGATTCTCACTTACCAAACCTTTGAAAACATGATTGACAATGACAGGCAATTCGTTCACTCGATTTTCGTTCATCCAATCTAACGCCTGCTCAATGGTAAAGTCCTCCTTTAAAAAGGGAAATTGCACATCTACTATTTGTTTTGCCGTCACCATGTTTCGATGCAAAGAAAGGAAAAGTTCCCTTCCTCACACCTATTTTGATATTAAAAATAACAAAGTTCAGCAAGTGGTCGTTTTTACGCGCATTTTTGCAATCGCATGGCATTACTCAGCGTCAACATCAATAAGATTGCTACCCTACGAAACGCCAGGGGAGGCAATATGCCCAACCTACTTCAAGCGGCATTGGACATTGAATCTTTCGGAGCAAAAGGAATAACGGTTCATCCTCGTCCTGATGGGCGACATATCCGATATCCCGACGTATTTGATTTAAAAAACAACATTACCACTGAACTGAACGTTGAGGGTTATCCCTCTGATGAATTTATGCAAATGGTTTTGGAAGTTGTCCCTCATCAAGTAACCCTCGTTCCAGATCCTCCTGATGCGCTCACTTCCAATGCAGGTTGGAATGTTCGTGAACATCAATTTGAACTGCGAACTTTCGTTGAAGTTTTAAAGCAACAGAATATTCGTACCAGTATTTTCGTTGATCCTAACGAAGATCAAATACAAGCAGCAGTGGATACCGGCGTAGATAGAATTGAGCTGTATACTGAAAACTACGCAAAACAATTTCCAACAAACCGCGATACTGCTATAGATCCATACAAAAGATCCGCTCACCTAGCCAGCCAATTGGGCCTAGGGGTCAATGCAGGTCATGATCTTTCATTAGAAAACCTGGCTTATTTTCAGCAACAAATCCCAACACTCCACGAGGTATCCATTGGCCATGCATTGATTTGTGACGCACTGTATTTTGGACTTGAGAATACTGTGAAAATGTACTTACACCAGCTTCAAAGATGATATTGTTTCACAGGCAAATAGGAGAAACGGGGAAGGCCTTGGTCATTTTACACGGTTTGTTTGGCTCTGGCGACAACTGGCAAACACATGCTAAAAATTGGAGTGGAAATTTTCAAGTATTCGTCTTAGATAATCGCAATCACGGGCATAGCCCGCATGATGAGGAGATGAATTATGATGCTATGGCCCAAGATTTAAAGGAAACTTTGGATCAACTCGGCCTGAATAAAGTGTATCTATTGGGGCACAGCATGGGAGGTAAGATGGCCATGCGCTTTGCTCAGATTTATTCAGAATACTTGGAGAAAATGATCGTAGTGGATATGGGGATAAAAGCGTACCCTCCCCACCATCAATTAATATTTGAGGGATTAGAAGCCATTGATGTTTTAGATTGCCCTTCAAGAAAGGAAGCAGAAATTAGATTGAAACCCTTTGTGAGTGAAATCACTACACAACAGTTCTTATTAAAGAACTTATACTGGCAAACAGAAGATCAACTCGCATGGCGATTTAATTTGGGTGTTTTAAAAAGCAATATCCATCAAATATTGACCTCAATTCCAACCATCATTTGCCCCATACCTACATTATTTTTATTTGGGGGAAAATCCAATTATGTCTTGCCATCAGATCATGATGCTATCATTTATTGCTTTCCCAATGGGTCTTTCCAATGCATCGAAAGCGCGGGACATTGGGTGCATGCTGAGGCGCCAATATTATTTCATGAAGCTATCATAAATTTCCTTGATAAAAGAGAAGAATCATCTACATAAAACAAATTCCCCGTATTTTTGACAAAACTTTCGAAATGGAAAAGAAAATCATCACCCCATACGATTTCACCAAGGTAAGTGAAATCGCTTTGGAGCATGCGCTTGTCATGGGTCAAACCATCAAAGCGACAGTATACGTTACACACATTATTGATAATAAATACCAGGTAGCCGAGGCCAAGCATAAATTACAATCTTTGAAAGATTGGGTGAAGGCCGAAAAGGGCGTAGATATCGAAACCATCGTGAGAATTGGAAACATCTTCGAGGATATTGATAAGGTTTCGTCTGAAATGGAAGCCGACCTGATTATCATGGGAACCCATGGAATTAGAGGCATGCAATTCTTAACAGGAAGCAGAGCTTTGAAGATTGTTACCGAAAGTTTGGTACCCTTTATCGTTACTCAAGAAAGAACCATCCGACCTCAAGGTTACCACAAATTGGTGGTTCCAATGGACCTCCACAAAGAGACCAAACAAAAGCTCGCCTCTGTGGGGAACATGGCCAAATATTTTAATTCAAAAGTATACTTGGTTTCTCCAGATGAAAAAGATGAGTTCTTGAAAAACCAGCTGGATAGAAATCTCGCCTTTGCCACTGAATACCTAGAAGGCAGAGGAATCGACTACGAAATGGAGATGATTCCCGCCAAAAATGATTTTGTGAAATCAATGCTCAAATACGCTGCTGCCATTGAAGCCGACTTGGTTTGTATTGTAAATTCTCACGACAGCGGATTCATGGGAATGTTCAGTTCTTCAGAAGAGCAGCAAGTAATCAATAATGACGCTCAAATACCTGTGCTGTGCGTGAACGCTGTTGCCACAACGATTCCAGACATACCATAATCTTTTAAAAATAGTCATTAAAAAAGGGATTTTCATCCCTTTTTTTATGCCTTCGCAATGATGGTTTCATTGCCCACAGTCTTATCTCCGATTTTACAGATGATTTGAGTTCCTATTGGAAAATATAAATCTACTCTGCTTCCAAATTTGATAAACCCAAATTCTTGCCCTTTTTGCAAAGTCTCATTTTCCTTCACGTAGTAACAAATTCTTCTGGCCAATGCCCCAGCTATTTGACGAAACAGAACTGGCTTACCGTCCGCTCTTTCTACTACTATAGAAGTACGCTCGTTCTCCGTTGAACTTTTAGGATGCCAAGCCACTAAATATTTTCCAGGATGATACTTCGCATATTTCACCTGCCCAGCACAAGGTGTCCAATTGGCATGGACGTTCAAAGGAGACATGAAAATGGACACCTGGATACGCTTATCCTTGAAATACTCTGGCTCTTCCACTTCCTCAATCACCACTACTTTGCCATCACAAGGCGCCACCCATTGATCTGCTTCCGCGGTGTTTTTCCTAGAAGGCAATCGAAAGAACTGAACAAATGCAATCCAAAAAAAACCTCCAATCAATAAAACCAACCAGAAAATCCATGGATAATGGGATAAATAATGATCGGAAATAAAAAGCAAAAGCCCAACTATCAAAGTTGTCATTAAAATCAACGCGCGTCCTTCTTTGTGAATGGTCATATTTGATGAATTAAGTACACAAAGGTATAGACCATTGGCAAAGCCAACAAATAACCATCAAATCGGTCCAATACCCCTCCGTGTCCCGGTATTAAGATTCCTGAATCTTTTACATTGGCCGTTCGTTTCAAATGCGATTCCACTAAATCTCCCAATGTTCCAAAAACGGCTACCAATAATCCAATCATCAACCAATGCCCCGTGCCTAACATCACCAAATCTTGTTTAACCAAAGATACTTTTGAAAAGAAAAATGCGGCCAATACCGTGGCTATTGTGCCTCCAATCATACCCTCCCAGGTTTTCTTAGGAGAAACCCTTTCAAATAATTTATGCTTTCCGAAAGCCCTTCCCATGAAATAAGCCCCCGAATCATTGATCCACAAAAAAAGGAAAAATCCAAAAGGCAACCAAGGGGTGTATATACCTGGGATGAATGAAAACGTGGTAATCAAAGCCATCGGTAAAACCACATAGACCCACCCCATCAATACTCTCGCAAAATCCAATGCGAAATGAGGACGAAGAACAATCAATTCCAATGAAAGTAATATTACCATCACGGGAAGCAAATACACCAAATGAGAGAAGTTCAGCACATCTACGCTGATCAGAAAAAAGAAAATATACAATCCTGCCCCTAATCCAATTCCCCACCACGCTCTGTGTGGCGAGGCTCCTGTGAGTTGATAGAATTCATAAGACCCTACAAAAGTCCAAAGAAAAAATAAAAGCGCCGTAGCCGTAGGACCCCAAAAGAAGGCCCCAATCATTAAACCACCAAAGATGAGGCCTGTGAGGGATCTAACGACCAAATTACTCATTACTGATTCTCCTCGTTGTTGGTGTTATTTTCTGTCTCTTCCGATGCCGGTGTTTCCTCTGCCGCAGGAGCTACTGTGTCGATCATAGGAGAAGCAAGAATGTTTTCCACCTTCATCTCCTCTCCCCATTGGCGAGGACCCAAGATAGCTTCCAAATCATCCTTGAAAATGACTTCTTTTTCTAACAAAATGGCCGCCAACTGATCCAACTGATCTCTATGTTTGGAGAGCATTTCTTTGGCTCTGGCGTAAGAAGTCTCGATGATTTTACTTGTTTCCTCATCAATGATGCGGGCTGTTTCATCGCTGTATGGTTTTTGGAATTGCGACTCTCCCGAACTATCGTAATAACTTCTGTTTCCAATTTTCTCGTTCAATCCATACACGGTCACCATCGCATAAGCCTGCTTGGTTACCTTTTCCAAATCAGAAAGGGCACCGGTAGAAATTTTTCCAAAAGCCACTTCCTCCGCTGCTCTTCCACCCAAGGCCGAGCACATCTCATCCAATATCTGTTCTGTGGTGGTGATTTGTCTTTCCTCTGGCAAATACCAAGCGGCACCCAAAGATCGGCCCCTCGGGACAATCGTCACTTTTACCAATGGAGAGGCATATTGTGATAACCAACTGACAATGGCATGCCCACTCTCGTGATAAGCAATGGTCTTTTTCTCTTGAACCGTGATGATCTTATTTTTCTTCTCCAATCCTCCAACAATTCTGTCCACTGCATCCAAAAAGTCTTGCTTGATAACAGAGGCATGACCTTTCCTTGCCGCAATCAACGCTGCCTCGTTACAAACATTGGCTATGTCAGCACCACTAAATCCGGGGGTTTGTCTCGCCAAGAAATCAATATCCAAACTATCGTCCTTCTTCACTTTGGCCAAATGCACATTGAAAATTTGCATCCTCTCCTTCACATCTGGCATGTCCACATATATCTGACGATCAAAACGTCCGGCTCGCAATAAAGCTTTGTCTAAAATATCGGCTCGATTGGTCGCAGCCAAAATAATCACTCCTGAGTTAGTCCCAAATCCATCCATCTCCGTGAGCAACTGATTCAAGGTGTTTTCTCTTTCATCATTGCTACCGAAATTCAAATTTTTACTTCTTGCACGACCAATGGCATCAATCTCGTCGATGAAAATAATGGCAGGGGCCTTCTCTTTTGCCTGACGAAATAAATCGCGCACTCGGCTCGCACCCACACCCACAAACATCTCCACGAAATCAGAACCTGATAAGGAGAAGAAAGGAACCTGGGCTTCACCCGCTACTGCCTTTGCCAATAGCGTTTTACCTGTTCCAGGAGGGCCCACTAGCAATGCGCCTTTAGGTATTTTTGCTCCTAGCTCAGTATATTTCTTGGGATTTTTTAAAAAATCAACAATCTCCTGTACCTCTTCTTTTGCCCCTTCCAAACCAGCGACATCATTGAAGGTGACTTGCGTGCCTTTTCCTTTTTCAAACAAAGTGGCCCTTGACTTTCCAATATTAAATATTTGACCACCGCCGCCGCCGCCGCCGCCCATTCTGCGCATGATCAACATCCATCCCAATATCATCACTCCCAACATCACGATCCACCAAATCAATCCTTGCGCCGTTTCATTGGGTGGTTGATAACGTGTAGGGAATCCACCCGCTACTCCTGAGGCCTGGATATCTTTGATAAAATCATCGCCAGGAGGAATGTTGAACCAAAAATCGGCGCTTCGTGAAAAACCTCTTTTAGCTCCTCCTTGGCCAATTTCCTCTTTCAAGGAATCCAAACCAAACTGATTCAAATAAATAAGCGCTACACTTCCATCGTATTCCAATTTTTCAATCATTCGTCGTTCAGAGAACTGCTTGAAACGAGCGTAGTCTGTTTCTTTACCGTCTCCTGAACTATTGAAGAACATCATACCAATTAAAATCGCCGCGATGATCCCATATATCCAATAAAAATTGAATCCTTTGGGCACCTCTGGCATTTTTGGCTTTCCCTGATTGGGCGTTTGATTTGACATGTAATCTAATTATTGATTAATCTTGAATTTCTTTGATTTTCGCATCGCCCCACAATTGCTCAATTGCATAAAAAGAACGCGTCTCCTCATCAAAAATGTGTACGATAATATTGAAATAATCCATCAATATCCACTTGGCATTTCTCTTTCCCTCAATGCGTCTGGGACTCTCCATCAACACTTCCTCTGTGCATTTATCCACTGAGTTGCAAATACCTTCTACTTGAGTAGAACTGGTTCCTGTGGCAATGACAAAATAATCAGCCACGCTATTTTGGACTTCTCTCAAATCCATCACCACAATATTTTTAGCTTTGAGCTCTTGCATGCCTTCAATAATGACATCTAGGAGGTCTTTTTGTTCTACTTTTTTGATTTTCTTTGCCATTCGTTCTATATTCTTGCAAATGTACTACTAACCCTTATCATATAAATGTAACAACGATCCCAAAAAAATGGAATTTTGCAGAATACATCTCGATGAGGTAGACTCCACCAACAACTATGCGGCCAATTGGTTAGATGTGACAAAATCTGTTCATGCTGCTGTCATTACGGCACGACATCAACACCAAGGCAGAGGTCAAAGGCAAAACCACTGGATCAGTGAGAAAAATCAAAACCTCACCTGCTCTTTCATTGTATTTCCTCAAAATACAAAAGTTGAAAAGGCTAGCTATCTCAATAAAGCAATTGCCAACGCTGTACACCAAACATGTTTGCATTTTCTCACTTCTAAAGTGGATATCAAATGGCCCAATGACATTTGGGTACAAGGAAAAAAAATTGCCGGTATCCTAATTGAGAACAATTGGCGATCGCAAATCCTCCAGCACTCCATTATTGGCGTTGGAATGAACATCAATCAAAATTTTACACCTCATGACCCTTGGTGCTCCTTGCATTCTATATCTAAACAATATTTCGAAATTGAAATCATCTGTAATTATCTCGAAAGTCAAATCTGTAATCAACTTGCGTTAATGGAGCAATTCAATTTCCAAATCATAGATGAATACTACCATGATCATTTACTAAAGAAAAACGCACTGGTTTCATTTCAAATGAATGGCAGTCAATTCACCGGAACTATTCAAGGGGTGGATGAGTGGGGTAGAATCATTATTCAATCAAAGGATGGAAAAAACGCTTTCCAGCAGGGAGAGGTCGTCATTCAATACCACTAAAACAAAAAATCCCTTTCGGGATTTTTTTATTCTTTATGTCCTGCGACGATGGTAACACATCCTTGATGGACAAGCGTGCCTCCAGTATCAGGAACTTTAACCCTCACCTTCAACTGCTGCGTATTGACCATTCTAAAATCAAAAACAGTTTTGTTCTCGGCGTTTTTGTTAGAATAAAGTAATTCATCATTAGTGTCCAATACTTCAAATTCTACATCCGGTAAAACTGGGTGACCCATCACTACCAAACGATAGTTCTTTCCGCCATAGAAAGTCATTAATACCTCAGACTCATCACCCTCCATGAAAAGTGCCGCATTATAATTTTCATTTTGGATATAACCGGATAAATTGGGAAGGACTCTATTCTTTGTAAACGCTCTGCATTGGGCCTGAGTTGTTATACCAAAAGCCAATAGAGCAAATATTACGATTGCAAATTTTTTCATGTCGATCTTATTTATGAGATATACTTTGTTCTGATTTGTTTCACCACATCCATTAAAGCTTTCATGGTGTCGTCTTTCATACTCGCTTTTCCACCATTACCAATCACCATCATTCCATCATCGGCCTTGGTAACCGTTGTTTTTTGTGAGGTTATCTCCACTTGATTCAATACTTTTTGAATCGCAAGCAAATCATTTTTCATATCGTTCAACACAGGACGATCAGCGAAACTTGAGTAGTAATTCAATAAATTCTCAAGCACCATTTTTTGCTCCGCTACACGTGTTTTAATGGCAGCTCCATTCGACTTTTCTGCATACGTCAAACTGAGATACAAAGCCTCTAACCAGCCACCAGAAATCACTAAAGCCGAAACTTCTACACGATTATTTTCTTTCAAATAACCATTCAAGTCGGCATAAGCACCAGTGACAATTTTTAATATGCTGTCGCGATTTTCCTGCTGCTCAGCCAATTTGGCCACTATTGAATCGTTGATTCCACCATCAATGGACATGGCTGTAGCCAACTTCTTGGCAGCTGCAAAATACTTCATGCACTCTTGCTTCTGGTCGAAAATGGAAGCGTAACTCAAATCAGCTCCATATATCCCCAAATTCACTGCCTGTTTGGCCTCTCCCACATAAGTGTCAACGCTTTCAACTTTGTTGAGCAACTTTTTATCGTAAGAAAAACCTTCCTTCTTAATCAATGAGGCCATTTCCACTGGTGAAGGAATATTGAAGAAAATCTTCTTCAATTGCTCCACTCTCGCTTGATCCATGGAATCCTTTTTATTATCCATAGCGGGTTGATCCTGCTTGGTCTTTTGACACCCGGAACATGAAGTTAAATTCATGTAACCGGCCAAGATCACCACGACCATCAAAACACTCAAAATTTTTGTCTTCATCTGCTATTGATTTTAATTGTGGCTATTTTAACGTCATAAAGATAAAATAGTTTCAGCAATTTCAATGATTTTTCTATCATTCCCCCTTCAAATGAAGCAAATTATTTAAAAATCCCTTCCATTTGGAACGCTCAAGGGGAGTTCCCTTCACCATTTTTTTAAAAACTTCCTCCTCCATACTCAACCATAGCTCTCGATTATTTTTCTCCCAATACTCTTTAGGTGCAAATCGCATTTCAGTGGTAGGTTTCGAAAATCGATTCCATGGACAAACATCTTGGCAGATATCACAACCAAAAGCCCAATCCTCCCATTTCCCTTTCCATTCCGAGGGAATCTGTTCTTTCAATTCTATAGTAAAATAAGAGATGCACTTACTTCCGTCTACCTGCACAGGCGCGTAAATGGCCTGTGTGGGACATGCATCAATACACTTGGTGCAACTGCCACAATGATCCTTCACTTCATGGTCCGTTTCCAATTTTACATCCATCAATACTTCCGCTAGGAAGAAAAAGGAGCCTCGCTTCTTTGACAGTATATTTCCATTTTTTCCAATCCAACCCACACCTGATTTCACAGCCCAAGCCTTTTCTAGAATAGGTGCGCTATCCACAAAAGAACGCATTTGAACATCTCCCCATGCTTCATTTATTTGACGCATCAATATTTTCAATTTGTCTTTTATGACAACATGGTAATCCTCTCCATAGGCATATTTAGAAATTTTATAGCCTTCAGTTTGAATTTCCTCCTCAGGAAAATAATTATACGTAAGTGTGACAACAGTCTGTGTTCCGGGCATCAATTTCCTTGGATCGAGACGCAAATCAAAATGATTCTCCATGTACAACATGCTCCCATGCCGTCCTTGTTTCAGCCAACTTTCCAAGCGATTGGACTCTTCCTCTAAATACTTGGCGTGGCTGATACCACACTGATCAAATCCCAAATCAATGCTCCATTGCTTGATTTGTTTTGCTCGAGTATGCTCAATCAAATTCATTAAAACAATCGTCCTGAATCCATCTTAGGGTTTCTACCCAGATGTTGATAGGCCTTGTCTGTGATTTGCCTTCCTCTTGGTGTTCTCATCAAAAAACCCTCTTGAATCAAAAAAGGCTCATACACCTCCTCAATGGTTCCTGCATCTTCTCCAACCGCCGTTGCTATAGTGGTGAGTCCAACAGGACCTCCATTAAACTTATCCAACATCGTCACCAAAATCTTATTGTCCATTTCGTCAAGTCCCAAGGTGTCCACATTCAAGGCATTCAAGGCACTTTTGGTAATGTCGATCTCAATCGTTCCATCTCCCTTTATTTGGGCAAAATCTCGCACCCTTCGCAATAACGCATTCGCTATCCTAGGAGTACCTCTACTCCTTCGGGCAATTTCAAATGCGGCATCTTCATGTATGGGGATATTTAAAATTCCCGCACTCCTGCAGACAATATCTGTCAGTAATTTGGCATCATAATAGGCCAATCGTGCGTTGATTCCAAATCTTGCCCTCAACGGAGAGGTCAATAATCCAGCGCGCGTTGTGGCTCCCACCAAAGTAAAAGGATTCAATGTAATCTGAACAGAGCGCGCGCTAGGACCGGTATCTATGACCAAATCAATGGTATAATCCTCCATGGCTGAATACAAATACTCCTCCACAACAGGACTTAAGCGATGAATCTCATCGATAAACAAAATATCGTTGGTTTCCAGATTAGTGAGCAAACCCGCTAGATCGGCTGGCTTATCCAGCACAGGGCCTGACGTTGTTTTGATACCCACTCCCATTTCATTGGCGATGATATTGGCCAATGTCGTTTTACCCAATCCTGGTGGGCCATGCAACAACACATGATCCAAACTTTCACCTCTCAACTTCGCTGCAGAAACAAAAATCTGAAGATTCTCAAGGACCTGTCTTTGTCCCGTAAAATCATCAAACGCTTTGGGCCGAAGGGCTCTCTCATAATCCTTATCCCCATTTTGCTCGGCTTGCTCCCGAATATCAAACTCAGACATATGACAAATTTAATCCCTTTGCTCTCTCCACGGTAATATATAGCGACTATATATCTCATCAAACAATATTCGTGCTCGCAGAACATAAATGGGAGCATAAAAATTTTGATCAATTAGTCTATTGTTCTTCAACATGATTCGATAGCCATAACCAGCCCCTATGGCTAACCATGGGCTGAATTTATACTCGATACTTATACTTGGTTCGTACAGGCAAACCGAACCCATAAAAATCTTATTACCCCCATTTTTCAAAAAAGATTTTCCCACACCCATTTGAACAGGAATCACCCCCAACCAATTATTTCTTTTAAAAAAAACATATTCAGCAAAGAAAGAAAAGTATTTCATTCTAATGGGCGAGGAATCTTTAAAACCATCTAAAACATAATCTTGAAAATTTCTTGAATTGATCCAATGAAAACCAAGCCCTAAGGTTACATTCTGATTAAATACCAATCCCATCTTGATGGATTGAATCTGAATACTTTTTCCCGTAATAAAAGAATTCTGAGTGTCCCACTTACCTGTGAAATAAGGCTTGCTATGAAAATGCTTTTTTAAAGAATCAGTCAAAGACACCGTTTGAGAAAATGCACTTGTTGTTATACATGACAACAAACAAAAAATCCGCAGCAAGCCGCGGATTTTTTCGAAACGATTTAATCTTTTAGTGACTATGTTCACCTGTCTTCAACGGAACAATTTGTGGGACAAAATCTTCCTCATGCTCTGGATTGGAATAATCATAAGCCCAACGATGAACCTCTGGTAAAGCACCAGGCCAGTTACCGTGAATGTGTTTCACAGGAGTAGTCCATTCCAATGTATTCGAATGCCAAGGGTTTTGTGTGGCCGCTTGACCATAGAAAATACTGTGGAAGAAATTCACAAGGAATAATATCTGAGCAGCACCGCCAATGATCGCAAAGATGGAGATCATCGGATTAAGATCCAACACCGCATTCAAATATTCAAACTCAGAATAATCGTAATAACGTCTTGGAGCTCCGGCGATACCCACAAAGTGCATTGGGAAAAATACTCCGAATCCGCAAACCATGGTCAACCAGAAATGCGCATATCCCAACTTGGAGTTCATCATTTTACCAAACATCTTTGGGAACCAATGATACACCCCACCTAACATTCCGAAGATGGCAGACATCCCCATTACAATATGGAAGTGAGCCACTACGAAGTAAGTGTCATGCACATTCACATCCAATGCCGAGTCGGCCAAAATAATTCCTGTCAAACCACCGGTTACGAAAGTGCTCACCAAGGCAACAGAAAACATCATGGCTGGGGTGAATTTAATATTACCCTTCCATAAGGTAGTAATATAGTTGAAGGCTTTTACAGCGGATGGAATGGCAATCAATAATGTAGTGAAAACGAAAACAGATCCGATGAAAGGATTCATTCCTGTTACATACATGTGGTGACCCCAAACGATGAAGGACAAGAAACCAATCGCTAAAATGGATCCAATCATTGCCTTGTAGCCAAAGATAGGCTTGCGAGAGTTGGTAGCAATAATCTCAGAAGATATACCCAATGCTGGCAATAGAACGATATAGACCTCAGGGTGTCCTAAAAACCAGAACAAATGCTGAAACAAGATGGGAGATCCTCCTGTTACATCCAATGCTTCGCCTTGAATGAAAATATCAGACAAGTAAAACGCCGTTCCCATTGTTCTGTCCATCACCAACAATACGACGCAAGAAACTAAAACGGGGAATGACAGGACTCCCAAAATAGCGGTCACTAAAATTGCCCACATTGTCAGAGGCATACGTGTCATCTTCATTCCTTTCGTTCTTAGGTTGATAATGGTAACGATATAATTCAAACCACCCAATAAAGATGAAACGACAAACAACACCATTGAAATCAACCAAAGTGTCATACCGGTTCCAGAGCCAGGCATTGCTTGTGGCAATGCAGATAAGGGGGGATACACTGTCCAACCACCCGAGGCTGCTCCACCTTCTACGAACAAGGATGCCACCATAATGATACTTGAAACCAAGAAGAACCAATACGAGAGCATGTTCAAAAAGCCAGAAGCCATATCACGAGCTCCAATTTGCAATGGAATCAAGAGATTAGCAAAAGTTCCAGACAATCCACCTGTCAATACAAAGAATACCATGATGGTACCATGAATAGTAACCATCGCCAAGTAGGCGTTTTTATCTAAAATACCATCCGGAGCCCATTTATCTCCTAAGAAGGTATTCAGAAGAGCGAATTTCTCTCCTGGCCAACCCAATTGTAGTCGGAAGAAAATAGATAGCATTACTGCTATTACCCCCATGAAAATCGCAGTGATCAAGAACTGCTTGGAAATCATTTTATGATCTTGAGAAAAAACATACTTGGAAATGAAGCTTTCCTCATGATGTCCGTGGTCGTGTCCGTGTGCTCCCATAATATCTTTTTTTACTACCTTACCTTAATTAATGATTTGATGCCATGGTCAATGTATCCGCCTTAGGGGCTTCAACACCTGTGGAATCTGTCTTTGCTTCTTTTGCTCCTCCAAAAGTTTTTTGCTCCGCTAACCATGTTGCATAATCTTCTGGTGTGTCAACGATCACGGTCATTTTCATATTAAAATGCGCCGCTCCACAAACCTTATTACACAACAATACATAATCAAACTTATCATTACCCAATTTCTTTCTCATTTCCGCCGTTGTTATGGTTGGCTTCATTTTGAATCGCGTTGGCATACCTGGAACCGTATTCATCTGTGCACGGAAATGAGGCATGTAGGCCGAGTGAATCACGTCTTGCGAGCGAAACACAAACTCTACCTCCTGACCGACGGGAATATGAAATTCTCCCTTAACAATTCTATCATCATTGCCCGCTTCCCATTGGCTCACGCCATTCAACTCATTCTCCGATAAATCCAAAATTCTCTGCTTGTGGCGCTGCAAACGATACAACTCATCTTCCAAAGCAGCAACATAATCAACAGTGGCACTTCCTTCGCTTGGGAAGAAATTAGGCATCAACCCATTCAACATGTTGGAAAGAATGCTACTGGAATGCTCACGATGTTGTATTAAATTACCATTTTCTTTTTTCACTAGCTCAATTGCCGCCTTCACGTTTTCCATTTCTGTATCCAATTCCTCTATCTTGGATTGAATACCCTCTTTGGTGACAAT
>Ga0169931_10004487_pt1 | contig 21736 bp, 22 predicted proteins | sample Kivu_15m_20L_FD_129675 | JGI IMG/M metagenome (GOLD analysis project Ga0169931, IMG submission 129675) | Freshwater microbial communities from Lake Kivu, Western Province, Rwanda to study Microbial Dark Matter (Phase II) - Kivu_15m_20L... | ecosystem: Environmental > Aquatic > Freshwater > Lake... | reverse complement strand
TTCATATATTTGTTTAATATTATTATCTATAATTTCTTGTTTTAAGAAATATTCCTTATCACTAGGTGATATTATATATTGATCTAAATAAAAATCATATTTTAAATTATCATATTCTATTTTATCTATATTTAATTCTATATCTATCCATTGTTCATTTATTAATTCTTGCATTTTTATTAATTTATTTATATTATTTAATTTATATGCAATATTTATAGATTTTTCTAATAAAAAAAGTTTTAGATAGGTTCTAGTATCTAATGTCATTGGCCATGGATGAATTATTTTTTTCTCTTTGAATTCTATGGTTGTTTCCCAATTATCATTTAATTTTGGTATTTTCTCTGATTTATTATAAAATAAATAATAAATTAAAATATCTCTGGGAGTAAGTGTAAAATTTATATCATTAACTTTCATAATTGCGGATGAAAAGAAATTAAGAATAGCAAATTTTTCCCAAGATATTCTTATATTATCTTTAAAATCTTTTTTAACATTTATTTTTGGTAATTTAACAATACAATTAATTCGACCTAACAAATCATATGTATTATCTATAATCAATGATATAATATCAGAAATTATAGTATGTTTATTATTTGTTACAAATTTTAATGCTTGAGATACATCATTTTTATCTTGCTTCCAGAATGATATAGAAGAATCATTATTAAATATATTTATAAATTTATGACTATTAAATTCTTTAGATATGACTTCTTTTAATGTTTCATTATTTTCCATTTTTAACAATAATTATGTTTAATAAAAAAATAATTTTAAAATAAAAAATGAAATTGTATTAAAGGAATAAAAATACTATAAAAATGAGTCGCAGAACTTTCACAACAAAGGCGAAGAAGGACTCTCTTAGTCCTCTTGACTTTACTCCTGCCACGGTTTCGGGGACTCCTGCTGAGCAGAAGAAGACTCGTGTAGCCAACTATGTTGGTCAACTTTCCAGATATTGCCTCTTAAGTAAAAAATTACTTCAGGCCGCCGTAGCTCTCGCTAAAAAACCTGGCAAGAAGGAGGTTTTTATGAGCGGTCAAGATATTACTCTTGCTGATATCGTTCATGCTCACGACAGAACTGTCGCTGATTTAAAGAGACTTGCCAAGGGTGCTAACCTCGTTTTCAAGAGTGCTGGTAGTGGCTCAGCTACTCGCCCGAGCAAAATTTCAGCTGTATTCCTCGCTTTCGTCACGGATATTCTCGATAGGTGGGAAACTCTTGATCACAGAATAAGAGATAGAGTTCGTGCCCTTGTTAGTGATCGTGTTCTTTCTCGTGCTTTTATTCTTGCTTTTGTTGCTGCTTATAATAGAGCTACCAAACAGTCATGTGGCAGAGTTTATACACCCGATCTTGGCTCTAAATTTGGGGAACCTTTTAGAACTTACATCTCTCCTATTATAGAAGGTATCCCAGATGAGATGAAAGTCGAACTTAATCGCTCAAAGGGTAATACCAATAATGTCATGAGAATTACAACTCCTAAAGCATTTGGTCAGCAGTTTATAATGACTCTGTTCTCGATAATGACTGTGAAAGAACCAGTTGGTGAAAGAATTACTATTTATTCAAATGAACTCCTCGAACTTTCAAGGTATTTCAAAACTTATGAGAGAACTAAAGTTTCAACTACTAGTGAGGAGGAACTTCTTAAGCTTAAATTCGGAGACGAATATGATCAAGTTAAGTTTAATTCAATTACTCCCCTTGAATACGAAGATCTTAAGAATGCTAAATCTAAGGCTACAGACAAATTTAAAGAGCGCGATGGTTATGGGAGTATTTTAAGACATTTACCTTTGCCTCGCACTCGATCCCCCACCAGACGTACGACAAAGAGATAGATATGTAAAAATAGAATCTTATATCATAAATATGATATAAAATTAAAGTAAAAATAGAATTTTATATCACATAATTAAAATGAAACTATTTAAATTAAATGCTCATGAGGCAGTATTATATTGGGAGATATATAAAGATGAAAATTTTATAGTAATTCGTAGAGGTCGATTAAATGGAAAAGAGATGATAAACAAAAAAAAAGTACAGATAAATAAATCTGGAAGATCTTTAGATGAACAAATAGATTTAGAGATAAAAAGTCAGATAACTAAGAAGAAAAGATCTGGTTATACAGAGGAAATACCAAAAAATAATTTATGGGTAAATGGAGTACCAAATAATGTTATGTTAGCAAAAACCTGGGATTTTGATAAGTATTCTGATTATTATCCAGTCATAGTTCAACCAAAATTAGATGGTGTAAGAGCTATGGCTATATTAGAAAATGATAATATTATATTAAGATCAAGAAATAATAAAGATTATGATAATTTACAATTTTATCATCTAATAAAACCTTTAAAAAGAATAATAGAATTGGTAGGATGTCCTATAGATGGAGAATTATATAGTCATTCTATAAATTTTGATGATATTAGTGGTATAATGAGAACTAAAAATTTTAGACATGAAAAATCAAGATATATAGAATTTCATGCATTTGATCTAATCATACAAAATATGTATACAGAAAAAAGATTAAAAAAATTAAAAAAAGCAATAAAAAATATTAATTCTAAAAAAATAAAATTTGTTTCTTATTATAAAGCTAATAATAAAGATGACATATTAGAGCAACATCAAATAATTACATCTGATGGATATGAGGGAATAATGATTCGACTTATTTCTTCATCATTATCGGAAAATAAAAAATCATGGTGTTATTATACTAATAATAGGAGTGATGGTTTATTAAAATATAAAATATTTTATGACGAAGAAGGAATTATTATTGATGTTGTAGATGGTAGAGGATTAGAAGAAGGATTGGCTATATTTAAAGTTCGATCTCAAGATGGAGCAGAATTTATGTGCAGACCTAAAGGAACACATGATTGTAGAAGAGAATGGTATAAAGATAAAAATAATTTAATAGGTAAAAAATTAACATATAGATTTCAAGAGAGAGAAGCTAATGGAAAACCAAGATTTCCAACTGCATTTGATATAAGAGATTATGAATAAAATAATTTTTTTTTATATAAAATAATTTATATAAAAATGAGAAATAATGAAATAATAATATTTTCAATTATAACTATAGGTATAATAATATTTTTTCTCATATTTATATTGACATTTTTAATCATATACATAACTAAAAATAAAGACTTTTCTGAAAATGTTATAAATGTGTTAATTATTTCTATGTCTTCTGGATTTTTAATATCTGTTATAATTACATCATTAATATCTCTATTTTTATAATTTTTTCGTTATAGAAAAAATATCATAAAAGAAATATATGGAAAGTGGAAAAATTAATGAAAAAAATATGAGTTTTAATATAGATGATAATAAAAAATTAAATATTAATGGACACGAAATAAATCCTTCTTTATTGGGTCAAGTTGGTGATGGACAAGAGATTTCTCTCATAAAAACTAAAATAGATAAATTAATATCTAAGTCTGAATCAAAAACAGAAATAGAAGAAAAGAAAACATCAAAAAAAATCGATACAAGTCTCATTAATGGAGAAATAGAAAATCTTAAAGATGTCAATAGAGAATATACAAATATTGGAAAAAAATCAAAAAGTAAAAACAGAGAATCTAGATCTAAACATAAAAATAAAGAATTTCCAGAAAATGAAAATATAAAGATTAATATGAAAATTGAAAAAGATAGGATTTCTAAGAGTATCGTAGTAGATGATGATAAAGTAGAATCACCTCTTAAAAATGATGATAAAGTAGAATCACCTCTTAAAAATGATGATAAAGTAGAATCACCTCTTAAAAATGATGATAAAGTAGAATCACCTCTTAAAAATGATGACAAAGTAGAATCACCTCTTAAAAATGATGACAAAGTAGAAACACCTCTTAAAAATGATGACAAAGTAGAAACACCTCTTAAAAATATACATATAGAAAAAATAAATCCTACTCCTCTATTATTTCCATCTATAAAAAAATCATTCATGCATGAAGAACAAAAAGATAAACGATCAGAAAAAATTAATCCATCGATAAGTAGTAGTATTAAAAAATTAAGAGAAGAAAGAAAAAAATTAAAAAAAATACCAATAAATGAAAATACTTCATCAAATATAAATATTAAAATAAATAAAAAACATACATCTAATGAGGAAAGTTCATTAAATAAAGATATTTTAAGAGGAACTAAAGATGAATTAGCAAGAACTATAGTTGATCCTAGAAAAATAAGACCAAAATTTGAAACTATGACTGAAGCAAAAGAAAAAAAATATAGAGAAAACATAAATTTAAGATTACAAGTATTAAAAATATGGTATCCTAAGTTAAAATTTGAAATACCACCGGAAGATACTCCAGCAAAACAACAATGGAAATTATATAAGACTGTACATAAAAATATGTCTATAGCTAAATATGGAACAAGTTATAAAAATTATATTGTTTTGGGATTTTTGGCTATAGAAATATTTTTTTCAAGAGTTTTTGATATAGATATGGAGGGAATGACAAAATATCAATTAAAATTCATAAGTATATATCAAGAATATATAGGTGAAATAAGTTTTAAAAAATATTTATCAATTGTAGATGAATGGTCTCCATTTACAAAGTTAAGTCTTTTATTATCTATCAATACGGCTGTTTTTGTTTTAACAAAGTGGTTATCACCCAATAGTAGTGATATGGTGGGAAGTATAAATAAAGTTGTCGTGGATATGTTAACAGATAAAGGTATGATAGATGATGATAATGGAATAATGGGATTATTGGCTAATTTAACAGGTTTTGGAAAGAGTAAATAATTTTTTTTTAATATATTAAAAATGCCAGATACAAAAGATTTTTTAGCTTCATTTAATTTAGTTTCAGGAAATATTTTTGAAAATTGTAAATTAATATCTGTCAAAAGTCAACATATAGAATTAGAAAGATATAGAAAATATAAATTTATAATAACTGCTGTATTTGAATCAAAAAATACAGGCAGATTAATTAAAGCTTTAAATAATCATTTATTACATCATACGACTGTCAATAGTAGATATGGAAATCCATATGATTGTTTTATAGATACTATAAATATTAATAGTAGATCAGAAGGAAAATATGTAGTAGATATTATAGGATTAGCTAGTAGAATTTTTAAATAAAATATTTATAGAAGGATTAATTATTTTTTCCATAATATAATCTTCAGTTAAAACTTTTATATTTTTATTCCAATCTACTGTAAGAACATTTTTTTGATCTTTCAAAGTTATCTTATGTTCTTGATTAATATCTTCTATATATTTATTTTCATAAGTTGATACTTCCATAAATGTTCCTCTAGTTTTAATTCTATCCATTATTATATCTACATCTCCATCTAAGTGTAATATTATATCTGGAACAAAAAATCCATTATCGGAATAATATTTCATATAAATATTAAATTCTTCTGCAGTTATTAATTTTTTTTCAAAATGATATTTACAAAAGATATAATTACCAATTATAGATCTATCTATTATTGCTACACCTCCTTTTTTTATAAATTTCATCGCTTTTTCATATACACTTATACAATTTAATAACATTATAAGTTGAAAAGTAAAAGAATATTTATCTATATTTCCAAGATACATGTTTAAAAATATAGATTGTACTTTTTCTGGAAAGAATTTTGCCTTTATATTATTATGTGTAAAAAGTTCTTCTAAATTTTTACCTAAAGTAGTTTTACCAATTCCTATATTTCCTTCTATACATATTATACAACTTTTAAATATTTTGAGCTTATTATAAGTTCTTGTTGTCTCGAACATTTTTGTTATAATAATATTTTTTCATTTTTATAATAAAAATGAAAAAATATTATTATAACAAAAGGATTAAAAAAACTGATGATTTAAATAAAACGAATAAATGTTCATTTATACTGAGTATGTAGCATTTATATATGCTATAAAATCTCAGAAATATTGTTTTTAACATAGAATATTAAGAATGTTAAATATAATAAACATAAATTATATGTAAATATTCAAATTGTAATATGTTAGATTGTTATAATAATATAATATGTAAGAAATCTTTATATTGTTTATCATATAAATAAGAAAATAGTTATTTATAAATTTTATAAAGATCATAAAATAAAAGTAATCGTAAGTAGTATTTTTAAAAGAGATCTATATAATCATTCTGAAGAAAGATTAAAAAATTATTGTTTTTTAATCGTCAAAACTATTGTTTACTTATAAAATTAATTATATCCTCTTTATTATCTATATTTTCATTATTTTTTAAAGCATATGTAATTTCTATCTTATCATTTGATTTTCTATAATTACCAGAAAATATATTTATATTATTATCTAAAATATATAATAGTATTGGGACATGTGATATTTTAAATCCCATCTTTCTTGCTTCATCTACAGAAATTTCTTTATATATAATATTTTTTGATGAACAATAATTTTTTACAAATTTAGACATATTAGTTAAATATTTAGTACAATGACCGCATGTATTACTAAAAATAAAAATTAGTGTTCGCATTTTAAATAATAATTTTTTTAAAAAAAAATAATATTATTTTTTTTATGAATAATATTTATTTATTGGATTAATTATAACTTTTTTATCATCATTATGAATAATATCATTTTTATCATTTTGTCTATATACAAAGTCTCTATTATCTATACTATTTTTTATAGTATCTATATCAAAGATTAATATATTTTTAACAAATCTAGCAAATTTATTAGTCTTTTTCTCGAAATGATGCTAATATTTTTTCAGGAGAAGTATACCTATTAGAAGAATCTTCTTGTCTCATTGTAGAATTAGATTCAGAATTTCTATCATTGGATTTTTGTGTTGATATATTTTCTAAGGTTCTCATTCTTTTAAGTAAATCTCCCGAAACTTCTGCTATGCCATTTTTCATCGTATTTAACTCTTTAATACTAGATTCAGTTTCTACCTGTTTTTTAATAGATACCGCATATATAGATTCTAATGTTTCCATTCTAGTAATAACTGCTGCAAATTTTCTTGCAACATATATGAATAAAATTACAACTAATAAAATAAAAATTCCGACTAAGTAAATCAAATATTGCTGCATTTTATAAATCATAATTTTTAAGGCGATTTTTTGTTAGAATCATCTATTTTTTGATCTGTCAAAATTAACTCAAATACACCATAATATGTAATGGGTATAGATAATTTGAGATATCCACCTCTCATATCTTCGTCTACATATATATAAATAATTCCCTTTGTACAAACGTTATGAATTTTTGATAATGTTTTTATTATTTTTGATGGTACAGTTATAGTTATAGAATTATTTTTTGTATTTACATATCCGAATTTTTTTTCTGCTACAGATTTATCTGGTCTAACAAATCCAGATATATTAAATCCATTTTCTGATGATAAAAATCTGAAAAAATCACATTTTACATTTTTTGAACAAAATTCTGAAAATATTTGTAATGGAATTTTAAATATGGGCTCTTTACAAAAATTAATTGGAACAACTATAGTTTCATGAGATTCTTCTTCAGTAAAATCTTCAAAAATTATAGGATGATGTTCATTATCAGCAGTTATTATATCCATTGATTTATTTTTAAAAATATCTATATAAATTTTTGAATCAACTTTTTTAACATCTTTAACAATATTAGATAATTTTTTAACTACCGTACACACACTAAATTGTTTTTTCTTATGAGAATAATTATATGCTAATGTTCTAGATCCATAAATCTTTAATCCTATTCCTATTATTCTATTTGTATTTGTCTCAAATAATTCAAATCCTTCCTGTGTAAATGTAATCTTTATACTTGTACAATTTTTCGCTAAAATATCTATAACGTGTCTAAAGCTAAAACCATCTAATATTTCTACATGTATGATTGGCTTCTCATCTTTTTCTTTTTTTTCACCAAGAGACATTTTTTATTTTTTTATTCTTTAGTGCCAAATATTTTTTTAATTATCGGAGAATCAAGAGTCATAATTGTTCTATATTGATCATTTTCTTTTTGTATAACAAGATCATAACTTTCATCGCCAGATTTTTTAACTAATAAGAAATTAACTATACCATGATCAATATCTTTTTTTCTTGGAGGAAATATTAACTCATAATTATTCTCTTCTAATAAAATAATACCTATATTATAAATTAAACCTATAGAAAATAGTGAAAATTTATCATCAGCAAATTTTTTCTTTAAAGCAGTTAATATATTATTTTCATCTACAACAGTTTTATAAATTTTATTATTTTTTATATCTCCCCATTCGGTATCTAATAAATTATCCAATTCATGATTATGCGTCATAGTAGTAATTGTTGATGAAATAAATCTCTTTATTAATTTTGGTCGTATATATGCATTTTCTCTATATTCCTCCATAAGTGCCATTAAAAAACATCTCTGAACAGAATATTTTTCCTCCATCTTAACGATAACAAATTTATATTTTTCATTTCCTATTTTAACCTTAAATTTAAATAAAATATCGTTAGTTTTTTTCATAAATCTAGATATTTCATCATATGATAAATTTATAGACGATTCTAACATCTGAACATTTGTAAATTCGTATGGTTTTACCAATGGTCTTATTATACTAGGAACTTTTGTTTCTTTAGTATTTATATTATACCTTATATCTATACTATGATCATCATTTTTTTCTGTAATTTTTGTACTTAGTAATCTAGAGATAACTAGTTCTTTTTCTATATCTAATTTGGTAGAATTTTTTGATGAACTATTTTTCTCCATTTTGTTTTTTATAATTAAAAATTATTTTTATTATAATCGGAAAAAAAACTTTAAAAAAAAAAATTAATAAAATTATTAATTTAAATGTCAAATTCTAGAATTATCAAATTAAATAGACTTAGAGAGTTTGTAGATGAATTAATAGAAATTATAGAAAAAATAATACACAGAATAAATATAACAGAAGATTCTGGGATAACTTTGGGACATATAAGTGCCATAAAATTATATCTAATGTCTATAACAGATGAAGAATTATTTAAATTAATAATAAAAAATATAGAAAAATATGAGGTGGGAATAAAAAATAATGATACTTTAATAATGCGTTCTTATATAATAGAAATTTTTAAAATTAATGATAAAATATGTCAATCAATAGTACACATTATAGATGAAGAATTATTATCATCAGATGAAAAAAAGCATATTTTTTTGTTACTTACTAGAATAATTAATATTTCGAAAATTTGTATAATATAAAAATAAAATTTATATATTATGTAAAAAATGTCGCAAGAGTATCCTATTCTTGGCAAGGGGCATATTAAAGAAAAGAGATTGGGTGTTAAACCTCCCCAAGATCGTAAAAATGGTGCTAAATTTTGTGCAGCAACTTATAAAGATGGAAGATTAATAGTTAGACTTCCATATAACCGAAGTAATATGGATGATCCTCTTAACTTTTTTGTGATGGCTCAAAGATATGTTCATAAAGCAGATAAAGTTGGTGGTAGTTCTAAACCAACATATTCTTTATGTATTAAATTAGATATAAGAATTCCTGAACATAAAGCTATTATAGATGAATTAGACATAATATATAATACCTTGTTGAAAGAAGTAGATCCTCATATTGCTTCTCTTGGATTTAATCTTAAGAAATTAAAAATAAAGTCTATGTTTGATGGTTCTAGTGAAACTGTCGCTGGTGCTAATAGTATGTTGCCGAAAAAATATTATGAATTAGGAAATCCAAGTAGTGATAGATACGATGAAAATATATATTATTTTTCGATCTCTGTAAAAGTCAATGAAGATGAAATACCATTTATAAATGATTCTATAACTTTTCCTATTTTTACAGATAAAACTCCCTGGGAGATATTAAAGACTAATTATTGCAGCGGATTTATAGATATCGACTTTAGTATGTTGCAAAAGAAGCCTAGTGCTGACGAATTTAGTTTTAGACCATGTTTGTCGGCGATGCGAATTTGTAAGATAAAAAAGTTCGCGAAGAATTCTCAGGAAAATTTGGATGATGGTCTTACTAATGAAGATAAGGAAGAATTAGCTAAAGAACTCGGAAGTATTTCTATGAGTGGTTCTAAGTCTTCTTCTCAAACTGTACCAACAATAACTAACAATAAAACTCAAGGAAGAGGTATGATATCTCTTAAGAATAAAAAATCTTCCTCTGATGACGATAATTAAACAAATCGTAAATATTTATATGTTTTAAAACATATAAAATTAAAAATAACAATATTAAAAAATGTTTTCGACAAAAATTCCGAAATCTTGTGCTCCTGATAAAAAAGATTTTTTTTTACTTAATAAAGGTCATACTCCTAAAAAAATTGCTAACGATTTAAAACATGTTAGAATAATATCTATAGATCCAGCAATAAAAAATATAGGAATAAGAATAGAAACAAGATATGATGCGGATATGATAGTTACAGAATTTATGGACAAAATATCGATAGGGACCGATGAAGAATCATTTTATATAGAATGTAATAAATTTTTTGATACATTATGTGATTTAATATCTACATGTCATATAATAATAATAGAAAGACAACTACCCGTTAATTATAAACCCGTGAGAATTTCTCAACACATAATAACTTATTTTATGGTTAAATATTCACATTTATATGTTATTGAATTAGATTCCAAAATAAAAAGTAGAATGTTAGCAAATAAAAAAATGAATAAACATGAATTAAAAAAATGGTCTGTAGAATTAGGTATTAAAATATTAAGAGAAAGAAATGATAATAAAGGTTTAGAAATAGTAGAAAAATTTAAAAAGATGAAAAAAAAACTAGATGATATTATGGATACAGTTATACAAATAGAAGGATTTTTAAAACTAGATAATGAGTTAGTAAAAAAAATTATTAATTATCAGTTATAAAATAATAATATAATTTATCTCTAGTAATTTAAAATATATCTACTACATTTCATAAACCGATTTCATTCTAGTTAATAAAAAATATAAATATTTATATAAATCATACTTAATTTCATTAATATTACTAATATTATTAAAAAAATCTTTTAATTTTTTATCTATACCCGAAGAATTTAATATTTTTTTATATATATCATCATTATTATCATATATTTTTTGTTCATAATTTTCTCTAGTCAAATTTTTACTATCAGTAATTTTAGTTAATATCATATATGCACAAAATGCAATCATTTTTGGATTAAGTGTTATATCTCTATCGTCAAAAACAAACGTAAAACCGTGATTATTTTCTAAATTATCATCTTTCATTAAATTATTTAATGTTGTTAAAAATATTTTCTTTCCCTGTTCTCTAAGGTTTTTAAAGAATAATGATAGCGGTTGATTTATAAATGTATTTTTTTCTTCCACCATTTTTACATTAAAAATGAAAAAATAAAAAATGACAGAACTTAAAATTGATACTAATTTGCATTTTACAAAGCTAATTGAGCTACTCGAGACTATTAAAAAGAAATTATCTTTATTTAATAAAGAAGAACGAGAAGCTTCAGAGAGTTTTGATGCATTTATGCAACTGTATACAAAAAATGGGTCAGCATTAAAAGGAATAATGTTATCTAGATTTAGAAATTATTTTAAAAAACATACTGGAGAAATTCTTTCTGACGAAGATTGGTTAGCTACTAATGAGGAAAAAAAGAAAAATAAAAATATATTATATCTAGTTCCAAATGATGAATCTGCTAAAATATACAGAATTCAGTTTTCTACATTTTGTAATAAGATAAGAGAAATATCTGAAATTTTCATTTCCAATGGAGTTACTGGAGATAATGATGAACATAAATTAGACTTATATTTTAAAAAATGGTTTTTAGGAACTATGATAAAATTCGCAGCGACAGATTTAGCGATTAATACTATTAAAAATATATACATAGATGTTTTAATTAAATTGGGTGAATATAAGAGAGAAGAAAAGTTAGATTTTATGCAGCTTCTTAAGAATCCTATGGAATTTTTATCTAAGATAAATATTAAAAATATTTTACCATTAGTTAAACAGTTATTATCGGCCGCTAAATCTTCAGGATTCTCAGTTCCATCTAAAGTTATGGAGATAATAGAAAGTCCAGAGATGGTTTCAGAAAATATAAATAAGATAAAAGCAGGGGATTTTGCAATTTTATTTGAAACATATAACGATATGATAATAGGCGATCACAAATCTCTTAAGAAGATACGAGAGATAAGAAATACAATGCTCGAAAAAGGATTTGTAAATGTTTTAAGTAATCCTGGAGATTATAAAAAGGTTGTTATGGAATTAGGAAATGTTTTAACTTTTATTCCTCCCAAATTAGTTGAAGTTGGAGCCGATTTATCATCAAAATACGTGATTCCGGCGATAGAAAAAAATCCAGAACTCCCCGAAAAGATTCAAAAAATAATAGATGTTTTATGTATAGGCAAACCATTAAAGCCTGGAGATATATCAGCAGATCTCATGTGGTTTGCTCCAAATGATACTCCATCTATTCCTGATGAAGAGTTCTCAGATAGTGATGAAGAAGCTACATCAAGTAAATAAAAAAAATTAAAAATTATTTTTATCTTTAAAAATGGAAAATATAGAATATTCTAAAAGATACGTTGAATCTCTAAAGAATCCCAATAAAATAGGTCCAGGGTTTTGGGTGGCATATTTTATTTTAGCATATAACTGTTTGAATGAAAAACAATCTACTAAATCTAGAAATAGACAAATTTCATCTTTGTTAGATATTATAATTGTAACACTTAATAATTTTCCATGTCAAGAGTGTAGAAATCATGCTAAGGAATATTTACCTACATTATTAAAAGATTTTTTACATGCATTAAATAATAAGAAATTGTATAAAGAAAAAAATATGGCATTAGTTGATATATTTATAAAATTCAAAAATATTATAGCATTGAGAATTAATAGACAAATACTTATACACACATATGTTTATGAATTTCTTATAAAAAATGCAGAAGAGGGATGTACTAAAATATGTACAGATATATAATTACTGATAATTATAATAACTATCTAGTTATTATATTTTTTATATTTTTTTAAATTTTATTATTATTATAACTGTAACAATAAAAAAATAAAACTGCTTTTTTGAACTTATGATTTTTTTGACCAATTTTCATTATAGTATTATTTTTTGCTTAAAAAATCATAGTTATGAATAATATTGGTTTTAGTACTCAATATTAGGTTTGTAATATTGAGAGATATTTTTAATGATTTTTTGTACTAGTATATAGAGAGAACTAGTCATATGATTTATAAAAAGCCGTATTTTTTTTTAATATTGATCATCAGAAGTCGAAAATTATAGTATATAGAAGCTATTAAAATGTTGTTAGTATGACTTTTTTAACTTTAGCTAACTTTTTTTCAAGTGATTAACTTTTGTTATTTTTTGTTTCGTGAGTAAAAGTAGCTAAAACTCATTTTTTTCTGATATTTTGTAATTTTGTTATCGCTAGACAGAAAGCTAGAAAATTATCATATTTTAAGAATTTTGCTATATCTATTTGGGAATTTTTGTAAGATTTAAATATTTAAGAGACATAAGTCCCCATATATAAAATATACTGATTGGAATAAATGTTAGTGTTGTTATAAATGATGTTGATAATAAAAATAAAAAATTTATAAAACAAATAATAATCAATATAAAACCATATATATTATATGTTTTTGGATCTATATAAAATGTCAAAAACCATATAAGTGAAAATAATATAAAAAGAGATAATCCACTAGCTGCATATCTTCTTCTATAATGTTTAGTTAACCATAAATATGTCATTCCACAATAGTATATTAATAGTGTTATTCCTAGAATAGCAATTATTATATTTATATTTTCTTGAGGTAAAACAAATCTAAACAAAAAATATATTATTATACTAAATACTAAAAAAATAGATAAAAATATTGTTCCCATTCCTAGACCAAAACTTATTTGACTAGTAAATACTTGATCATATATATGTTTGTGAATTTTTTCATTTTCCATCTGTTATGTTTTTAGGAATATCAATTAAATTTTTATAGTTAACAAAAATTAATTTATTTTTTTTTAATTCTTCATATATCAGTTCACATATTTTTTCCTTTTTTTCTCTATTTTCTTTAGGAGTCCATAATAAAATAAATTTTAATTCATCAATGTCGTCTATTTCTGATAAAAATGTCTCTGGAATGCTTCTTTTTTTTAGTTTTTTTATAATTTTATCTTTATTAGACATATCTAATTCTTTATAAGTTTTATCATTAGGTTTGTCTTTTTTTTTTAACCGATATAAAGATCTCAAAATTATATGTCTAGATTTATTTTTACATAATCCACCAACTTTTTCCGTTCGTGTATCATTTTCTGTCTTTTTAGATAGGAATTCGTCTATTAAATAAAAATCTTCATTCATCTTTCCATAATCAGAAGAAAAACTTGGAGATATAAAACCATAAACATCTGCTTCGGGAAATGGAAATTTATGTCTTATGGAATTTTCTATTAAATGTGAATACACAAGTATTTCATACAAATCTGCACCAGTCCATTGATTATTCGAATAAATTCTTATAGGATCTTTATCTTTAATAAAGGAATCTTTTGATGGTCTTAATAATTTAACTATTTTTGCGTGAGATGGTGAGTCATGAATACTAACATAATAATATAATGTATGAAATAAGATATTTTTCGGATCATTTATTTCTTTTAAGTCCTGTGATTTTAGTTTTTTATAATCTTCAGTTTTATCTAAGTTCGTATATAATTCATCTATTTGACGTTTTGTTAGTTTCTTTTTCTTAGTATCATATTGTGTATTACTTCTCACCTCTTTTAATACATTTTCAACTATAGATTTATCATAACAACTGAAATAAAATTTACCGAAAATTTTTCTTAATTGTTCTCCCAATAATGAATCTTCAGTATAATATTTTTCTATTATTGGTATTATAGAGTTTCTTTTTATTTCACTTTCATGATAGTTTTTTAAAATAAATTCTATCGTAATTGATTCTTTAGATAATAACTCTTTATTTATAGTTTTTTTGACTATTTTTTCATAAAAATCAAAATTATTAAAAACATTAAAATATATAGTATTTGTATAAAAAATATCCATACTATTTGACATATTTTCAAATGGAGATAAAAAGAATATTCCTAAGTGTTTCTTTATATAACATTTTCTATAGAATGAATCCAATATCTCCACTTTATCATTCATTAATTTTTCTAACATCATATATATATGTTTTATATTATATGGTTTAAATATTTTTTCTAGATCAAATGAATATATGAATGAATTTGATCTAAAATAATTAATAATTTTTATTTTTATATCTTCTATTTCATCTTCAAAGAAATAGTTAGATGTACAAGAAGAACATATGTTATCAGTTAAAGAACATCTATCTTCCTCTTGACATTTATAATCACATTTTTGATAATCACATTCTCTAGTGTTATCAAATTCAGGAGATAATATATTTCTATTTTTAGCTATTAAGCAATCTACAGCTATTATTTTAAGAGCTCTCATGATTTTAAGATTTCTTTTATCTTTATCTTCGGCTGTTAAAATCATTTGTATATCTATATTATCAGTATATTTTTTTGCATTTTTAGAAGTTACTGCTGCTAATAAATATGATTGTAATTTATAATTTCCTTTGTGTTTTAATAATTCAACAAATGAATCAACTCTATAACCTCTAGTTTTTGCTTGATAAATTCCAGCCATATGCCATTTCGGTGTTTGATAAACTTTTTGTAAGTTAGTTAAATTAAGACCCTCTGATGTTACAAAAGAGCCCAACATTCCCATAACATATCTTCCGTCCCAATTATATTTATTTTCATATAACTGTTTGAGCTCATTATTACCAGATGTTTCTCCAGTTAAAATTATAATTCTTTTTTTTGGAGAAATATTTGGTTTTTTTAATAATGATTCTGATGTAGAACATATAAATGAATTTTCTTCAACAGCTTGAGTTTTTGTTAAAATTTCAAAACCATTTACATAAAATGCTAAAGCTAATATTTTTAAGCCACTACCTTCTACAAATTCTGTATTGAAGAAAAACTTGCCATTAAAATTTTCATTAATGATATCATTTAAAATAAACCAATAAATAGATGAATATTTTTTTATTTTCTCTAATTTTAAGGCTTCTAATAATTCATCACTCACATATTTGAAATTAAAAAGTTTTAAAGTTTTTAAATTTTTAAAATTTTTTTTATTTGTTTCCGATAAGTACTCATCCATAGCATTTTTTCCACATTTTCCATTAGGAAATATAAAGAGAGATGCTTGTCTAGAATTTGGTCTTAAACCTTTATTTATTTCCGAAGAATTTATTTCATCATACTTATCTCTTTGAAATTTGCGCATTTTACATTTAACTACTTTAGTACTTAATGTTTTTTTATTTTTATCTTGATATATTTCTAATTTTTCTCCCATATCTATTAGTGAAATCTTAGATTCCATAGATTTAATAAATGTTATTTTTCCTTTTAATTTAGTATATAATTTATTTGCTATATCTTCAGAAGTATCGCCTATTATATCATCAGCAGTTAACTCCTGATCTTTTTTGAGAATCATATTAAAAATTGATATTATATCACTAACTTCATTTATCATAGGTGTGGCAGTAATTAATATAACTTTTCTATACATATCTAACATAAATAATTTTTTCAAAAAGTTTCTTATATCCCCAAGTTTTATTCCTGGATTTGTTTCTGTTGTGTCATGTGCATCTCTAGTATCTACTATTAATTTTTGAACCTCATCAACAATTATGAGGGTATTTTTAAATGAATTTATTAATTTTTCATCAGACATATTATGATATTCACTATAAAATGTTGCAACAGTTTTTATCATATACCAGTTAGATAAATTATTAGTGAGTTGTGATTTTTGATTAGAAAGACTTTTTTCTTCATTTTTTGATTTAGATATAAAAACTCCATCTAAATATTGTCCAGATGTGCATTTACAAGCAATCTGTTTTTTTATTTCATCCATTAGTGTATCATTTTTTACAAGAATTATAGTTTTTTTTATACGACCTCTTTTTTCTTCATACTGTTTTTTAAATTTTTCAGCAACATTTATAAATTTACAAGATTTTCCTGTTCCAGTTTCATCTAATATTATAAATTCTCTAAAATTATCAATCATAGATATTTTAGCGAATAATTTTTGATGTGTATAAAAATCTCCTTGAGCTGGATTATTTTCAATTTTAGGATATGATAAACTATTAAATTCTTCTTTTTTAAGTAACATACATTGTGAGTTTTCTATATCTTCATTAGTATAATACCCAAAAAAATCATCCAAAAATATATTAAAATTATTTTTATTTTCTTTTTCCATTTTTATAAAAGAAAATAATATTTTTAAAATGACATGGGAAAAAATAGATGATATCATACTAGCTAAAATTTCAAATTCTATGATAATAGAAAAATCTTTTGACAGTTTGAGTGAAAAAATATCATATATGTTAAATAATCCCGTAAGTTCATATTTAACACCGAGTAATTGTAAAAAAATTATCTGTCATTCTCAAAATATAGATCTTATTAAAATAACAAGTTTTCATATAGCAAAAAAAAATATTTTTATATTAAATGGAACATTATTTAAATCAGGTAATAAAAAATTTGATATAATTGTAAAAATGAATAAAAATAAAGGTTATGTTGAAAGAGAAATAGAAATATATAATTTTTTAAGATCAAATAATGTGCCTTTATTGTGGTTTTCTACTAGTTTTAAATTAATTAAAGAAAATATTCTTGTTATGGAAAAATTATATTCTGTCGTTGAAAGTGGAGCAGAACCTAAAGATATAGCCATTGATATTATAGATCAATTATCACATATTCATAAGTTTGGAATACATTCTGATATAAAGCCAGATAATATAATGGGTAGAAAACATGAAAATAAAGTTTTTGTTAAAAGTTCCGGTAATGATTATAATTATTTATTAATAGATTTTGGCGGTATGTCTATGACAAAACATGAAGATGGATATCTAAGAATATGTCATACTGGAAAATTTACATCACAAAAACCAATAAATAATATTTTATCATATCCAAAAAATGACTTAATTGAATTGGGATATACACTATCTTATTTATATTGGAAAAAATCTGGTGTTAATGAAAAATTTATGAACTTTAAGACTAATTTTCCCCCATATATACAACATTATATGGATTTCTGTATAGATCTTCCAAAAACTATATTTTTATCAGGAGAAACGTATAAAAAGGCAAAAAGATTTTTTTTATCTAAATAAATTATTTGTTTTATTATGAATCTCTACATTCATAATATCAATTGGTTTTATATCTATTTCTGAATTATCTTCTATATATGAGTGAATATTTACTGATCTTCCACGTCTACAATTAAAATAAATATTATTTTTCTTTATGTATGCAAATGCATTTTCATGCTGATGAACTCTATTACAATCTGAACAATATGATGGTCTTAATCTTTTAAATAAAAAAAATCCATTAACTTCTTTAATAAATTGATATGTTAATGAAAAGTCTTCTATTTTTTCTGATAGAAAACTGAATATATCTATATCGAATATATTTTCTATATTAAAAATATTGTTAGAATTTAATTTTTTATCCTCAAATCCTTTAATATGATCACCTAAAAAATCTCCAGATCTAATTATAGAGTTATTAAAATCTACATATTTTTTTGATATTATATTTGATGAAGATTTTTTATAATCAAATTTTATAGTAGTTCCTTTATATAACCATTTTTTTTCTAATATTTTAAATCTATTTCCTTCATATTTAGAACAGTGTAAAATTCTCATTTGTTGTGTTTTACTATATACGGCCGAATCAATAAATTTTATATATTTTTCTGGTATATTTTTTATAATTTCTTTATAATAATTTTTTGCTTCTATATTATTGTTATGATGATAATCATTAATTATTATATGATAACTTTTAACAATATCATTATTTGATGAACAAATTGCAATTCTTTCTAATTTTATATATGGTGTTATTAATAATATACTATCTATTAAACAATCTAATAAATTCTGAACATCTAAATTTTTATTATCTGGATCATCTAAATGAATATCTATATCAAAATGTGGTTTTTGTATAGAATTTCCTGGAATTATTTCATAAAAACATCTTATATTTTTATTACTATTATATAAATAATCAATAAAATCGTTTATATCTATAAAATATGCATATTGACAGTATTTAATTTTCTGACAAACTATTATTGATTTTAATGGCAAACTATTATTAATTATTTCATCTGTATCAAATAAAGATGGACCATTTTTATTCTTATCTTTAGAACAAAATAGATAATAGTACCAGTTTACCATTTTTTTAAAATATAAAATTATAAAATTAATTTTTAATATTAAAACTAAAAAAATATACATGGAAAATATAGATAGAAATATAAGATATGGTCAAAATTATGCAAAATTTCGCGAGAATATTATATCTACAGCAGAAAATTATTATGATGATTTTTATGATATAATCAAAAAAATATATCATAGATATAATCCATCTTTAAGAATGGAAGTTTTTCATATTTGTGCTTTTTATAATCTTAAGACTAAAAAGATATATTTTGGAGAAAGTTCTATTAATAGTATGCCTGGTTGTAATATTTCTACTCATGCAGAAATTAAAGCATTAAATAAATTACTTAAATCTATCGGTTCTATAAAAAATATATCACATCGTCATAATAAATATAATTTAATAGTTATTAGATTAACTAAAACCGGCATGATGGGTTTTTCTAGACCATGTCAACATTGTATTAATAGACTTTTAAAAACAAACATGATAAATATTGTTAATATTTACTATAGCGTTAACGAAAATAAAATAATAAAAGAAGATCTTACTAGTATATTAAATACATCATTAACATATATTTCTTTCGGTTGGATGAAAAATATAATAAAAAAAAATTTTCGTATAAAAAAATGAATATATCGGAAGTTGAAAAAATAAAAAGACCAGATGATATAATTATAATATCAGAAAAAAATTTATTAAAAGAATTTATAATTAAATCTTCTGATTATGTACCCGAGATTAGCATTTCAAAAATGAAATTATTTGATGATGAAATTTCGAAATTAGAAATACCATATAAATTATTATTAGCTATTGAAGATTATATATATGGTATATTACGCATAGTTAATAAATATAGTAATATTGTAAGTATGGGAAAAATAAAAATTAAAAAAACTATTTTTGACTGGGTGGTAGAGGATAGAGAGATATATTTAACTATAAAAAAGGAAGAAATAATAGAAGACATAATAAATTGTATGACTAGATTTTATTTATTACCTATAATTGTTTCTAATGTAGAGAAAAAAGAATCTCATGCTAATATTTTGATAGTTGATAAAGAGGAATGTTCTATAGAAAGATTTGATCCTATGGGAGCAATGTCATATAGAGAAAATATTTTTGAATATATAGAGTTGGATAAATTCTTTCTTGATATATATAAAACTGTATCAATAGCATTATTAGGTAAACAGCAAAATAATAAAAAATTTTTTACGCCTATTGGTGCTGTATATAGAGGAATACAAGATATACAATCATCACAATCGGATCAAACTTATCCTATCACCCTAAGTACAAATAAAGAAAGAAGTTCTTTAGCTTGGTGTTTATATTATGCCGAATTAAGAATAAAATTCAGTAATTTAACAAGAGAACAAGTTTTAACTGATTTTATGTATAATTTAACTTCTAATGATAAACTTAATACGAGATTATGTAAATTTATAAGACATTATGGAAATAGTGTATTTTTATATATGTATAAATTATTAAAAAATGTAAAATTTGTAATTAAATCTATCGGTTCTAAAGATTCTCCAACTTTTATAACAGTAAATAGACATGTTACAGAAATGAAAGAATATAAGATGTATAAGGATGAAATGCTGGCGTTGTCTAAAATTTATATTTTAATGTCTTTTAATAAATTATTGGTAATTAATGAAGAATTATTTTATTTATTATTTCCTAGTTAATTATTTTTTTAAAAATATTACTTATGTAATATTTTTTTTATTTAAATACTAATTTTAATCGAAATCAGAGTCAGATTTTATAATAGGACTCTTATTTGTCTTAACATCCAAATCGGAATCAGAGTCAGAAACTACAACTGGAGCCTTCTTCGGAGGAGTTTTCTTTGTTGGACCTTTCTTCGGAGTACTCTTATTTGTCTTAACATCCGAATCAGAGTCAGAGTCAGAAACTACAACTGGAGCCTTCTTCGGAGGAGTTTTCTTTGTTGGACCTTTCTTCGGAGGAGTTTTCTTTGTCTTAACATCCGAATCAGAGTCAGAGTCAGAATCTACAACTGGAGCCTTCTTCGGAGGATTTTTCTTTGTTGGACCTTTCTTCGGAGGAGTTTTCTTTGTCTTAACATCCGAATCAGAGTCAGAGCTAGAATCTACAAATGGAGCCTTATTCGGAGGAGTTTTCTTTGTCTTAACATCCGAATCAGAGTCA
>Ga0169931_10004486_pt1:0-20000 | contig 21736 bp, 21 predicted proteins | sample Kivu_15m_20L_FD_129675 | JGI IMG/M metagenome (GOLD analysis project Ga0169931, IMG submission 129675) | Freshwater microbial communities from Lake Kivu, Western Province, Rwanda to study Microbial Dark Matter (Phase II) - Kivu_15m_20L... | ecosystem: Environmental > Aquatic >... | reverse complement strand
ACGCCGCACGTCGGCGTCCTCCACGTGCATCCAGCCCTGGTAGAAGCGGTAGGGACTGAGGCGGTGCGCTCCCAGCCAGAGCTGCTCACCCGACGCGGACTTGCCGTACTTCGTCCCGTCGGCCCGCGTGAGCAACGGCCACGTCAGCCCGTGCACGGCGGCACCGTGACGCTTCCGCACGAGCTCCACGCCGAGGGAGATGTTCCCCCACTGGTCGGAGCCACCGACCTGGAGCTCGCACCCCTCGAGGGCGTGCAGCTCGGCGAAGTCGTTCGCCTGCAGCAGCATGTAGCTGAACTCGGTGTAGGAGATCCCTGCGGTGCCGGCGATCCGGGCCCGTACCGATTCCTTGCCGAGCATCTGGTTGACCGTCACGAACTTCCCGACGTCACGCAGGAAGTCGATGGCGCTCATCGCCACGGTCCACGAACGGTTGTCGACGAGGCGCGCCTGCGCCGGACCCGTCTCGAAGTCGAGGAACTGCCGGAGCTGGGGCACGATTCCCTCGAGGTTCCGGGCGAGCCGCTCGTCGTCGAGCAGGTTCCGTTCCTCGGAGCGACCACTCGGATCGCCGATCATCCCCGTGGCACCACCGGCGAGCGCGATCGGTCGGTGCCCTGCCAGCTGGAACCGCCGCAGCGTCACCAGGCCGATCAGGTTCCCGACGTGCAGGGAGTCTGCGGTCGGGTCGAAGCCGCAGTACAGCGCGGTCGAACCCGACTCGAGTCGAGCCCGCAATGCCACCCGGTCGGTGGTGTCCGCCACCAGCCCGCGGGCCACGAGATCGTCGAACAGTCCCGGGTCCACGGTCGGCACCCCAAGAATCTGCCGCGTCCGAGCCCCGCGCATCAACCTGTGCGCGCACCGCTTCGGGTGGCGGATCGGCGAGACTGGTGGAGTGCGTGGCAGGCCGGTCGCCCTTCTTCTCGCCACGATCCTCCTGGGATCGGTGCTCACCGGCTGCGCGTACCGGGTGCGCGAGGTCGACGTGGTCCTCCCGGCCGTGTTCGAGTCGTCCCGCGTCTTCGCCGCCGACGGCACGCTGATCACCACACTGCGAGCCGAGGTCAACCGCGACCTCGTGCCCTACAGCGCGTTCCCGAAATCACTCGTCGACGCGACGATCGCCATCGAGGACCGCCGCTTCTTCCAGCACAACGGGGTCGATCCGCAGGGCATCCTGCGGGCTGCCGGAGCGAACGCCGCCGAGGGAGGGATCGCGCAGGGCGGGTCCACGATCACCCAGCAGTACGTGAAGAACGCGCTCCTCGGACCGGAGCAGACCGTGAACCGCAAGCTGCGGGAGATCGCTCTCGCCTGGCAGCTCGAACGCACCACCTCGAAAGAACTGATCCTCGAGCTCTACCTCAACACGATCTACTTCGGTCAGGGGGCCTACGGCGCCGAGGCGGCCGCCCAGACCTACTTCGCGAAGTCCGTGACCGCCCTCGCCGTCGAGGAATCCGCGGTGCTCGCCGGGCTCATCCAGCTGCCGTCGGTGACGGATCCGTTCAACGAGCCGGAGCTCGCCCTCGCGCGTCGCAACGTGGTCCTCGACGCGATGCTCGAGACCGGAGCCATCGACGACGCCGAACACGCCCGGGCCACCGCGGCGCCCATCACGCTCGGCAAGGCGGCACCCGAACCGGTCGAGCGCTATCCGGCGGGACACTTCGTCGAGGAGGTGAAGAAGTGGATCCTCGCCGACCCGCGCTTCGGCGACGACGACGAGGCACGGAAGCGGCTGCTGTTCGGCGGTGGTCTCCGGATCTACACCACCCTCGACCTCGCCATGCAGGCCGCCGGCGAAGCGGCCATCGCGTCGGTTCTCCCCGACGGTGAAGGACTTCCCGAGGCGTCGATCCTCGCCATGGACCCGCGGACCGGGCACGTGCGGGCGATGGTCGGGGGCCGCGACTACTTCGGCACCTCGCCGTTCGCGAAGTTCAACCTGGCCGTCGGCGAGGGCCGGCAGTCGGGGTCGTCGTTCAAACCGCTCGTGCTCGCCGCAGCGCTCGACGAGGGCGTGCCCCTCGGCAAGATCTATCCGGCCCCACCGGAGATGACCATCCCGGTCCCGGGCCAACCCGCCTGGGTGGTCCGCAACTACGGCGGGAGCGGCGGCGACGCAGCGAACCTCGTGCTGGCCACGATCAGCTCCTACAACACCGTCTATGCGCAACTCATGCGTGACGTCGGCCCCGAAGACGCGGTCGCGATGGCCGCCCGCCTCGGCGTGCGCTCACCGCTCCAACCCGTCTACGCCGCCGTCCTCGGCACCGAGAACGTCACCGGCATCGACATGGCGACGGCCTACTCGACCTTCGCCAACCGGGGCATCCGTACCGACCCGGTCCTCGTCACGAAGATCACCGATGCGGTCGGCAACGTGCTCTTCGAGGCCCCTGTCGTGCAGGAGCGTGTCATCTCGGAGTCGGTCGCCGACCAGATGAACGCCGTCCTCGCTGACGTGATCTGCTGCGGCACCGGAACCGCCGCCAGGATCGGTCGACCCGCGGCAGGCAAGACCGGAACGGCCGAGAGCTACCGAGACGCGTGGTTCGTCGGGTACACGCCGAACCTGACCGCTGCCGTGTGGGTGGGATTCCCGGAGGCGCAGATCGCGATGGTGCCTCCACGAACCCCCGTCTACGTGAGCGGAGGTTCGTATCCGGCGCGGATCTGGGGGGCGTTCATGGGCGAAGCAACTGCGGCGCTCGCGCCCGAGGGCTTCGTCCCACCGAGCGTGAAGGTCGCACCGGTCGTGCAGACGACCACCACGGTGCCCACCACCACGACGCGGCCCACGACCACCACCACGCGGCCCACGACGACGACGACCACGACCACCACCACGACGACGGCCGGCTGAGGACACCGATGCACCCCATGCAGGAACTCGCGACACGACCCTGGTGGAAGCGCCCGAGCGGGATCGCCGTCGCCGTGATCGTGCTCGGATCCTTCGGACTGTGGGCGTACGCCCTGTCCGGCCTCGCCGCGCGCACCCCACCCGACACCCTCTCGGACACGGCCTACGCAGCGGCGGCCGAACCGCGATGTGCCGCTGCGAGAGCGGCGATCGACGAGCTACCGCTCGCGATGACGGCGCGCTCCGCCAACGAACGCGCCGAGACCCTCGACGACGCCACGGACCTCGTCGACGCGCTGATCCGCGAGCTCCGCAGGATCCCCGTCGACGGAGAGGCCGACAGGGCGCTCGTCGATGCGTGGCTCGAGGACTGGGAGCGCTACAGCGCCGACCGACGCCGCTACGCCGTGGCCCTCCGCAGCGATGCGGGCGCACGGTTCACCCTCACCGCTCGCAACGGCAGCAACTACACCCGCACGATGGACGCGATGGCGGATCTCAACGGGATGCCGTCGTGCCAGACGCCGGGCGACGTGGGCTGAGGGTCACCCGCCCCGTCAGGCGAGTACGTCTCGGGCCACGGCGAAACCGACCCTGACGAGTCGGTGGAGGCCGTCGTCGACGCCGAGGTCGCCGAGCTCGGACTCGCGCACCCAGCGGAGACCGAGCGATTCGTGGTTCCCGACCGCAGCGGCACCGGGCGGGGCGACGACGACGAATCGCACGTCGAGATGGTCGTGCGCCGACTCCGCAGGCGGAGCGACCCGGTGGATGTCGACGTCGACCGCGGGGAACACGACACGTAAGCCCTCGATCCCCGTCTCCTCCGACGCCTCCCGGAGCGCGGCGGCGGCGAGGTTGCCGTCACCGTCGACGTGACCGCCAGGTTGCAGCCACCGGCCGAGCTTGCGGTGCAACAAGAGCAGCGTCTGCGTGGCCGTGGCGTCGACCACGAGGGCCGACGCGGTCAGGTGAGATGGTCGCCACGACCGGTCGAGCACGGCCGATCCGACCGCGCAGGCGGCGACCACGTCTGCGGCGAAGGAGCGGGCGACGGGGTCGCTGAGGGTTGCCACAGCGATCTGAGAAAGCGCTGCCTCGACTCCAGCGCCCGTGCTCAGCAGCGGATCCCCGAGGGCGAGAAGTCGGTGCGCGTTCACGTCTCGCGCAGGCGGCCGGACTGCGACTCGAGCTGCTGCTGGAACTTCTGCAGCTGACGCGCGACCTCGACCGGCCCGCCCGCTCCGCGCGTCGTCCGCCGGGTCACTGCGACGCCGGGGGCACAGAGCGCCGCTGCCTCCTCGCCGAGCGCCGGATGCGCCGCGACGAGCTCCGTGAGATCGATGTTGCGTTCGAGGGAATCCCGGACCAGCGACCCCACGAGCGCATGCGCGTCGCGGAACGGCGTGCCACGGCGTACGAGCCACTCCGCCAGGTCGGTCGCAGCGAGGTAGGGCGAGTCCGCCGCCTCCTGCATGCGGCGACGATCGAAGCGGACGGTTGCGAGCAACCCGCTCATCGCCGAGAGAGCGAGCCGCACCTGATCGATCGCGTCGAAGAAGGGCTCTTTGTCCTCCTGGAGGTCGCGGTTGTAGGACAACGGGAGCCCCTTCAGCATCGCGAGCAGGCCGGTCAAATGACCGATGAGCCTGGCCGCCTTCGCCCGGGTCAGCTCGGCGATGTCGGGGTTCTTCTTCTGCGGCATCATCGACGAGCCCGTCGAATAGCGGTCGTCGAGCCGGAGGAAGGCGACCTCATCGGACGCCCAGATCACCACCTCCTCTGCGATCCGGGAGAGGTGGACGCCGAGCAGGCTGAGGCAGAAGAGGGATTCCGCCACGAAGTCCCGATCGGATACCGCATCGAGGGAGTTGTCGAACACCCGGGCGAAGCCGAGTTCGCGCGCGGTGAAGGCCGGGTCGAGCGGGAGGGACGACCCGGCGAGTGCCCCGGCGCCGAGCGGAGACACATCGGTGCGGCGACGGGCATCGAGGAGCCGATCGACGTCTCGGGCGAGGGCCCACCCGTGGGCGAGCAGGTGATGCGCGAGGAGGACCGGCTGGGCCCGTTGCAGGTGGGTGTAGCCGGGCAGATACGTCTCCCCCGCCTCGCGCGCCCGGTCGAAGAGCACCTGCTGGAGCGCCGTGACCCGCACGGCGATGTCGAGCAGCTCACGCTTGGTGTACATCCGGAGATCGGTCGCGACCTGATCGTTCCGGCTCCGCCCCGTATGGAGCTTCGCCCCCGCAGGACCGGCGAGCTCGGTGACCCGCCGTTCCACGGCGGTGTGGACGTCCTCGTCCGTCGGTGCGAACGCGAACGTCCCCGACGTGAACTCGACCTCGACCTGGTCGAGCCCGTCGAGGATGGCGGCGGTCTCCGGCGCGCTGAGCAACTCGGCCCGCTCGAGGCCGCGCACGTGGGCTCTCGACCCGCGCAGGTCGTCGAGCGCGAGCCGCTTGTCGAACGGAAGGCTGATCGTGAACGCCCAGAGCTCGGCCGCCGGCGCCTCGCCGAACCGCCCGTGCCACAAGGGTGCACTCCGGCCGTCGGCGGGGCTCCCTCCTCGATCTTCCTCGGTCACGATCCCGTCCTTTCCGAGCGGGCGTCGAGGCCCGCGAGTTCGCGGAGACGGGCGGCAAGGGCCCGTCCCGTCGTGGTCTCCGCTGCGACGACGAGAAGCGTGTCGTCACCGGCAACCGTTCCGATCATGCCGTCGAGCCCGGTGCGATCGAGCGCCGAGGCGACGACGTGCGCCGACCCTGGAGGCGTGCGGAGCAGCACGAGGTTGTGGGAGCACTCGACCTCCACGACCCACTCCCCCATCACCCTCCGCAGGTGATCCGCATGACCACGTGGCTCGACCGGGAGCTCGGGGATCGCGTAGGTCGCGTCGCCGCCGCGAACCCGGACCTTCACGGCGCCGAGCTCCTCGAGGTCGCGCGACACCGTCGCCTGCGTCGCGACCACGCCGGAGTCGGCGAGGAGCTCGACGAGTTGCGCCTGACTCGTCACGGCACGCGACTCGATCAGCTTGGCGATGCGGTGCTGGCGTTGTGCCTTGGAGAGACTCATGTGCAATCCCCTGCGAGCAGCACGGCCAGCACACCACGGGCGGCGTGCATCCGGTTCTCCGCCTGCCGCCAGACGAGCGAAGTCGGTGCGTCGAGTACCTCGTCGGTGACCTCCTCGCCGCGGTGGGCCGGTAGGCAGTGGAGGAACCCTGCCCCCGGACGGGCGTGCGCCATGAGGGCGGCGTCCACCCGGTAGGGGACGAAGGTGGCCCGTCGCGCCGCGGCCTCGTCCTCCTGGCCCATCGAGATCCAGGTGTCGGCGTAGACCGCATCGACACCGTCGACCGCCTCCACGGGATCCTCCGTGCAGCGCGGCGCACATCCCAGCGCAGCGAAGCGCTCGAGGTCTGCCGACCCGAAGCCGTAGCCACGTGGACTCCCGACCCGCACCTCGAGGCCGAGCATCGCCGCCGCCGTCACGAAGGAGCGGCACACGTTGTTCGCGTCGCCGACGAAGGCGACCGATCGACCGTCGAACCCTCCCCAGACCTGGCGAAGCGTGAGCAGATCCGCGAGCGCCTGCATCGGATGGCCGACATCGGAGAGAAGGTTCACGATCGGCACGACGTCGACGGCCGCCATCCGGCGAACCGTGTCGTGGTGGAAGACCCGGGCACCCACCGCTGCGTGGTAGCCGGCGAGCGTCCGTGTGACGTCCTCCACCGACTCCCGACGACCGAGGCCGACCTCGGCGGCCTGGCTCGTGACCGGTTGGCCACCGAGCTGGGCGACCGCCCGCTCCATGGAGTGTCGGGTGCGCAACGACGGCTTCTCGAAGAGCAGCGCCATCGACGCACCGCGCAGCACCGCAGGTGGGTCGGGCAGCTCGGCGAGGTCGAGGGCCCGTCGCAGTTCGGCCGGCGACAGATCGTCGACGTCGAGGAGATGGCGCATCACGCCACCGCCGCCGTCGACAACACTGCGTCGAGGATGCGCACGCCCTCAGCGAGCTCGGCCTCGGAGACCGTGAGCGGCGGGGTCAGACGCAGCGCCGTCGCAGTGATGGCGTTCACGACGAGGCCCGCATCGAGGCAGGCATCGGCGACGGCCTTGGCGTCGACACCCTCACCGAGCTCTGCGGCGAGGATGAGGCCTGCACCACGCACCGATCGCACGGCCCGCAGCGCCTCGAGCGAGGTCCGCAGGAGTGCACCCATCCGGTCCGCACGCTCGGCGAGCCCGTCGCGCTCCATGATCTCGAGCACCGACCGCGCAGCTGCTGTCGCGAGTGGCTGCCCGGAGTACGTCGATCCGTGGTCACCCGGGCGGAACGCCGCCGCAACATCGGCGCGCGCCCACAGGGCACCGATCGGCATGCCGTTGCCGAGCGCCTTCGCGAGGCAGACGACGTCGGGACGCACGTCGTGGTGCTGGAACCCGAACCATCGACCGGTGCGGCCGAGGCCGGTCTGGACCTCGTCGAGCATGAGCAGCAGACCTCGCTCGTCGGCCAGCCGCCGGGCTGCGAGCAGGAAGTCGGCGGACGCCGGGTTCACCCCACCCTCCCCCTGGATCGGCTCGAGCAAGATCGCTGCCGTCGTCTCGTCGATCGCCGCCTCGAGCGCGTCGACGTCGTTCAGCGCGACGTGACGGAACCCCTCCGGCATCGGTGCGAAGGGTTCATGCTTCGCCGGTTGGCCGGTCGCAGCGAGCGTGGCGAGCGTGCGACCATGGAAGGAGCCGTAGGTGGTAACCACCCCGAAGCGGCCGTGGCCGGCCCACTTCCGTGCGAGCTTGATGGCCGCCTCATTCGCCTCCGCTCCGGAGTTGCAGAAGAACACCTGCCCATCGGCCGTCCCGGAACCGCCGGCGATCAGCCGGTCGATGGTCCGGGCGACGTGCCAGGCGTGTTCGGTCGCGAAGATGGAGGAGACGTGCAGCAGCGTCGACGCCTGCCGGGCGATCGCATCGGCGACCTCGGGATGGGCGTGGCCGAGCGCGACCACGGCCAGGCCTCCGAGGAAGTCGAGGTACTCCTTGCCCTCGCGGTCCCACAGGCGTGTCCCGCTCCCTCGCACGAACATGACCCGGGGCGGCCCGAAGTTCGGCATGATCGGGCACCGGACGAGCTCGTCCGGCGCACCCATGTCGGTGCGGTGGTCGGTGGTCATGCCAGCTCCTCGGGATCCGGGGTGATCATCGTGCCGATGCCCTCGTCGGTGAACAACTCGAGGAGCAGCACGTGCGGGCGGCGGCCGTCGACGAGGTGCGCTGAACCGACGCCGGCATCGACGGCGGCGAGCGCGGCGTCGGTCTTCGGGATCATCCCCGAGGAAACAGCGCCATCGAGGACGAGTTCGCGGAGCTCCGCTGCCGAGCAGATCGACACGAGACTCGTCGCGTCGTCGACGTTGCGGCGGAGCCCCTCGATGTCGGTGAGGAAGACGACCTTCTCGGCCTCGAGGGCGACCGCGACCGCGCCCGCGACCGTGTCGGCGTTGATGTTGTAGGCCTGCCCGTCGGCGTCGACGCCGATGGTGGCGATCACCGGCACGAGATCCTCGGCGAGGAGACGGTGGATCAGCACCGGGTTCACCCGGGCGATGTCGCCCACGAAGCCGAGCGCCGGGTCGCGCGGCGTCGCGGTGATGAGGCCGGCGTCCTCGCCACTGACGCCGACGGCGAGCGGACCATGCCGGTTGATCGACGCGACGAGCTCGCGGTTCACCTTCCCGACGAGCACCATGCGCGTGATCTCGAGGGATTCCGCATCGGTCACCCGCAGGCCGTCGACGAACGACGTCTCCTTACCGAGCCGGTCCATCATCTCGGTGATCTGCGGCCCACCACCGTGCACGACCACGGGCTTGAGTCCGACGCTGTGCATCAGGGCGACGTCCTGGGCGAAGTAGCGCTCGCTGTCGGGGCCCATCGCGTTGCCGCCGTACTTCACCACGACGACCCGACCACGGAAGCGCTGGATGTACGGCAACGCCTCGGCGAGCACGTGCGCTGCGAGCTCGGCATCCACGGAACGATCTCTCGAGGTCACGGGTACACCCCCACGATCGGCAGGCCGGTGGTCTCCTCGAGCCCGCACATGACGTTCGCCGCCTGCAGCGCCTGCCCCGATGCCCCCTTCGTGAGGTTGTCGAGTGCCCCGATGGCGATCACCCAGCCGGTCCGTTCGTCGACCCGGTAGGTGAGGTGCACGCTGTTCGAACCGAGCGTCGCCTTCGTCGACGGCGAGCGCTCGTCGACGACGACGAAGGGCTCACCGGCATAGAACTCCCGCCCATGGGCGAGCAGCCCCGCCGTGGTCGGCGCGCTCCCCGGCACCGGTCGGGCGTAGCACGTGGCGAGGATGCCCCGGTTCATCGGGGCGAGATGCGGGGTGAAGAGGACCTGGGCTCCACCACCGAGGGCCTGCTCGATCTCAGGGGTGTGGCGATGGTTCAGCAGTCCGTACGCGGTGAAGTCCTCGTCGACGGCGCAGAACGTCGTGTTCGGCTTGGGCGGGCGACCTGCACCGGAGACACCGGAAGCGGCATCGACCACGATGCCCGTCGCCTCGACGAGACCGGCCCGGACGAGCGGCGCGAGCGCGAGCACGGCGGTCGTGACGTAGCACCCCGGAGCGGCGACGAGCTCGGCACCGGCGATCTCCTCCCGGAAGAGCTCCGGAAGCCCGTAGACGAAGGACCCGAGGAGGTCGGGGGCATGGTGCTCCTCCCCGTACCACGTCGGGTAGAGCGAGGCATCGCGCAGCCGGAAGTCGGCGGCGAGGTCCACGATCCGGCGGGCACCGGCGGCGCGCAGCTCCGGCACGAGCCGCTGGGAGGCCCCGTGCGGGAGCCCGAGGAAGACGAGATCCGCCGCCGCAGCCGCCGCCACGTCGATCTCGTCGAACCTGCGGTCGCCGTACCCGGCCGCCAGGCTCGGGTAGAGCTCGGCGATCGGCACACCGGCCTGGCTGTCGCCGGTGGCGAGCACCACCTCGAACGCCCGGTGACCGAGCAGGAGGCGGAGGAGTTCGGCGCCGGTGTAGCCGGACGCACCGATGATGGCGACGCTGTGCACGGCGGAAAACAATACGTCGTCCTGCATAGTCATGCAAGTCGGCGGCGCGGATGTGCCCTAGGGTGGCCGAATGACGACGGAGGAGTCCGCAGCACGGGCCTGGTCGGCCGTCGGCGAGCTGCATCACCGGTACCTCACTGGCGCACTCCTCGGTCTCGTGCAGCGCCACGGCGAGACGCGGGCCGCGGCGGTCTGCGAGGCGCTCTTCCGCCGCCAGCACCTCGAGGCGTTCCTCCCCGGTCTCACCAAGCTCGGGCTGACCGGTCTCCCCCACGCTGTGGCGTGCGCCCAGTACCACGTCCTGTCCAACGCACTCGGTGGCGTGCGGGTCGTCTGGATCCCCGAGAGCGACCGCAAGAGCTGGGTCCGCTACCTGCCGCCGCGTTGGATCTTCGACGGCACGGCCGTCGCCGGGATCCCCACGGACGTCAGCCGGGCCATGCTCCGCGGCTGGCACGCCCACAACGGACCGACGCTCGGCAACCCGCGCCTCGGCTTCGTGTGCACCATGCAGACCGTCGACGGTCAGCCCGGACTCGAGGGCTACTACATCGAGGAGGACGAGCCCCTCGAACCCCACGAGCGACTCCGCTTCCGCCCCGGGGAACGCCCGCTACGAGACCCCGAGCCACTGCCGCTCCCCAACTGGGACCCGGTACGTCTCGCCAAGGTCGAACGGAACTACGCGCTCGCCTACACGCGGTCCCTGCTCGCCGAGGTCGGCGCCGTCCTCGGACCGCTCGAGGGAGCCCACACCCTGCGTCTCGCCGGTCGGCAGGTCGCCATGCAGTACCGGCCGACGATCGACACGATCCTCGGGGAACACCTCGACGCCCCCGGACTCCTGCTCCGCATGCTCCGCGCCCAGGACGACGATGCCGAACGGGTCGAGGGAGCCGGTGGGATCGAGATCCGGTCCGCGACCTGCAGGACCACGGACGGTTTGCACCTCTCCGCCGACACCTTCGAGGGATGGAACGGGATCTGGGAGGGGTTCGCCGCACTCGATGGTCTGCGCCTCGACGTGGTCGGACGCGCCGACCTCGGGGACCCGGCCTACATCTGGCGGTTCCGGCCGATGCCCGGCCCGCTCCGCTGATCAGCCGCGCAGCCTGGCCCCCGCCGCGGCGGCCGCCGCGATGCACCGCTCCCGAACCCCGGTGACCTCGGCGTCGGTGAGCGTGCGGTCGTCGGCCTGCAGACGCAGCCGGAACCCGAGTCCCCGCGAGCCCGCAGCGACACGGTCACCCCGGTAGACGTCGAACAGCACAAGCCCGGCGAGCAGGTCCCCTCCGGCGGCACGCACCGCTGCCTCCACCACCGACGCCGGAACCTCGTCGTCGACCTCGAACGCGAGATCGACGTCGCTCGAGGGGAATCGACTCACCCGTCGGTAGGAGCGCGAACCCTGCGGGAGCCCGGCGAGGAGGCTCAGATCGACGTCGAGCCACGCCACCCGCTCCGAGACCCCGAACGCGCCCAGCACCTCGGGGTCCACCTCGCCGAGCACGCCCACGACCTGCCCGCCCACGGAAACCTCCGCTGCACGCGTCGGGTGCAGCCCCGGAACCGTGGTGTTGAGGAGCCCCACGTCGACCAGGCCGAGTGTGTCGACGACCGCCTGCCACGCCTCGACCGCCGCAGCAGCGTCGCGCCCGGCACGGGCCACGGCGAGGAACTCCCGCTCGTCGGGAAGGTCCGCCGAGCGGTCGGTCGGGAGATACACGTGGCCGATCTCGAAGATCTCGAGCCCAGTGTTGCGGTGCGACGCGTTGTAGGCGAGCGTCTTCAGGATCCCCGGTCGGAGACTCGTCCGCATGACCGACTCCTCGGCCACGAGCGGGTTGGTCACCACCACGGCATCCGTCGGGAAGCCTGCTCGCTGCAAGTCACCCGGCGCGAGGAACGGCACCGGCATCACTTCGGTCAGGCCGAACCCGACGAGTGCCCTGCGCAGCCGTCGACGTTCCGCCTGCACGACGGTCAGCGAACCCGTCTGGGACTCCGGCACCGGAACGGTCCGGGCGATCCGGTTCAGCCCGTACTGCCTCGCTACCTCCTCGATGACGTCGATCTCGGTGGACGAATCCACACGGCGGAAGGAGGGCACGTCGACGTCGTGGTCGGCGCCGACCACGCGGCAGGCGAACCCGATCGGCTCGAGCGTGCCGCGGATCTCCTCCGGCGACAGGGAGGTTCCGAGGATCGCGTTGACCCGCTCGGTGCGGAGTCGGACCGTCGCTGCCGGCGGGAGCGTGCCCTCGACCACGAGGGTCCCCGGCGAGAGCTCGAGCGGCGACGATGCCGCGAGGACCTCGACGAAGCGTTGCAGCGCGCGGTCGATGATCTCGGGGTCGGCACCCCGCTCGAACCGGGTCGACGCCTCGGACCGCAGCCCGTGGCGTCGCGCCGTGCGGGCGACCGTCATTGGGTCCCACCAGGCCATCTCGAGCAGGACCGACGTGGTCTCCTCGGAGATCTCCGTCGAGGCGCCGCCCATGACCCCGGCGAGGGAGATCACCCGGTCGTCACCGTCGACGACCACCCCGTCCCGCACTTCGAGCGTGCGCACGACCCCGTCGAGCGTCTCGAGGGTCTCGCCGTCACGGGCCCAACGCACGGCGATCGAGCCGCCAGCGACCCGGTCGAGATCGAAGGTGTGCGACGGCTGGCCGAGCTCCAACATCACGTAGTTGGACGCGTCGACGACGTTGTTGACCGGCCGCATACCGCAGGCCGTCAGCCGATCGACGACCCAGGAAGGTGACGGGCCAACCACCACGTTGCGGAGCACCCGCACGGCGAACCGGCCACACAGATCCGGGGCATCGTTGCGCACTGCCACCGCCTCGCCGACCGCACCGCCGACCGGGGCCGGGACAACGGGATCGGTGAAGCGGAACGGGACGCCGACACGAGCGGCGAGATCCCGGGCGACGCCGGCGACCGACAGCGCGTCGGGTCGGTTCCCGGTGACGTCGAGGTCGAACAGGACGTCCTCGGTGATCCCGAGTGCAGCGCGGAGGTCCGTCCCCGGCGCCAACCCGCCCTCGAGGATCATGATCCCCTCGGAGGAACCGCCGAGGCGGAGCTCCGAGGCGGAGCAGAGCATCCCGTTCGACCACTCGCCACGGAGCTTGCGGCGCTCGATACGCAACCCGTCCGGCATCGTCGTGCCGGCGGTCGCGAGCGGCACCAGATCACCCGGTGCCATGTTGAACGCCCCGCAACAGACCTGCAGCGCGGCGCCGTCCCCGGCGTCGACATCGACGAGCTGGATGCGGTCGGCCGCCGGATGCGGCCGACAGGCGAGCACCCGCGCGACGACGACCCCGTCGAGACCGGCCCCGACCCGGACGATCTCCTCGACGGCGAGGCCGAGCGAGGACAGCTCGTCCGCGAGCGCGTCGACCTGCCCCTCGATCGGGGCGAACTCACGCAGCCAGGACAGGAGAACCTTCATGCAGGGTTCCTCGGAACGAGGTCCGCAACGGCGGACCGGGGATCAGAACTGCGAAAGGAAGCGGATGTCCCCGCTCCAGAACTCACGGAGATCGTCGACACCGTGACGCGCCAGTGCGAACCGGTCGATACCGAACCCGAAGGCGAACCCCGACCACTCCTCCGGATCGATCCCACCGGCGCGCAGCACGTTGGGATGCACCATGCCGCAGCCGCCGAGCTCCATCCACGAACCATCCGGCCGCTGGATGTCGAACTCGGCCGACGGCTCCGTGAAGGGGAAGTACGACGGACGCAGTCGCGACGTGAACGACCCGCCGAAGAAGGCCTTCGTGAACTCCTCGAGCGTGCCGGCGAGATCACCCATCGTGATCCCCCGGTCGATCACGAGCCCTTCGATCTGGTGGAAGACGGGCATGTGGGTCGCGTCGGGGGTGTCCTGGCGGAAGACCCTGCCCGGGCAGATCACATAGATCGGCGGCTCCTGGGCCAACATCGTCCGCACTTGCACCGGTGACGTGTGGGTGCGAAGCAGCGTCGACCCGGGAGCACCCCACTCGACCCAGAGGGTGTCGAAGCTCTCACGGGCCGGGTGCCCCTCGGGGAAGTTCAACGCACCGAAGTTCAACGCCTCGGTCTCGATCTCGGGACCCTCCGCGACCTGGAACCCCATGCCGAGGAAGACGTCCTCGAGGCGCTCCCACGCCGCCGTGAACGGGTGGACGCGACCGACCCTGCGCTCTGGGACCACCTCGGTCAGATCGAGGCGCTCCGCCTCGAGCCGACGGCGACGCTCGACGGCCCCGAGCTCAGCGCGCCGCTCCCCCACGGCCGACTCGAGCCGCTGCCGGGCGGTGTTCAGTGCCTGCCCGAACTCGCGCCGGCCGTCCTCGTCGAGCGCTGCGAGCCCACGACGCAGCTCCACGACCGGCGCACGCCGCCCGAGCACCGCCGTCTCCGCCGCAGCGAGCGCCTCGAGGTCGGCGGTGGCGCCGATCAGTTCGAGCCCCTGTGTCAGCGCACGATCGATCTCCGGTCCCATCGACGACGAGCCTTGCCCCGACGACCCACTCACGTCCAACTCCCTCCACCTCGAGCCGCCCGACGCTGTCGGACCGACTCGAACAACACGACCGTGCCCGCCATTGCAGCGTTCAACGACTGCACCCCCGACGCCATTGGGATGCTGACCCGCTCGTCGCAGGCGTCGACGATGGCATCGGCGAGCCCGTGCGCCTCGTTCCCCACGAGCACCGCAACCCGTTCGAGGAGCTCGACCTCGTCGGGAGCGCTCCCGCCACGGGCGACCGTCGCAACCGTCCGGAAGCCGGCCCGCTCGAGCGGCCCGGTCGCATCGTCGACCTCGACCACCGGCAGGCGGAACACCGATCCGGCGGACGCCCGGACCACCTTCGGTGCCCATGGGTCGGTCCCGCCGACCCGGACGACGGCCGAAGCGCCGGCGGCGTCCGCAGCACGGACGAGCGTCCCGACGTTGCCGGGATCGGCGACGTCGACGAGTACGAGGACGATGCCGTCGTCGGGAAACGTCGCCGGTGGCGGGAGTTCCACCACCGCGGCGACCCCCTGGGACGACCCCAGGTCGCTCGACTTCGCGAGGGAACCGTCACGAACGACGTGCACCGGGACCTCCGGACCGACGAGACCGACCGCGGCGCGTCCGACGCGCTCCTCCACCGCCACCTCGAGGATCCGGACACCGTCACGGACCGCTTCGTCGAGGGCCCGAGGGCCCTCGACCACCGTCGCGCGCAAACTGCGCCGAGCCGCTGGATCGCGACTCAACTCCGATATCCGACGCAGGATCGCAGGACGACCCGACGGTCCGCTGCCGCCACCTGCGACCACGCCAGCCGACCGGGAACGGTCAGGCGTCGGCCGCAGCGAGCGCCTCGCGGGCCACGACGACCAGCGCGGTGAACGCGGCGGGGTCCGAGACGGCGAGGTCGGCGAGCACCTTGCGGTCGACCTCGGCACCCGCAGCCTTCAGACCGGAGATGAAGCGGCTGTAGCTGATCTCGTTCAGGCGACAGGCCGCGTTGATCCGCTGGATCCACAGCCGCCGGAAATCACCCTTGCGGGCTCGGCGGTCGCGGAACGCGTACTGCAGCGAGTGCATGACCGCCTCGTTGGCGGCACGGTAGGAACGGCTCCGGTTGCCGTAGAACCCTTCCGCGCGTTCGAGGACGACGCGGCGACGCTTCTTGGAGTGGACGGCACGCTTCACACGGGCCATGACGGTTCCTCCTCAGGGGGGAGATCGAACGAACGGACGACGAGCCGGGACGAGCCGGCCGGCGGGAAGGACGCTGGAGGCGTCACATCCCGAGCAGGCGCTTCGCACCCGCCTCGTCGGCGGGGGAAACGACCTGCATGGGCTTCAGACGACGCGTCCTGGTGGACGGCTTCTTCTCGAACAGGTGCTTGCGGAACGCGCGGCCACGCTTGATCCGGCCGGTACCCGTCACCTTGAACCGCTTGGCGGCCCCGCTGTGCGACTTCATCTTCGGCATGGTCGGTATTTCCTTCTCCTCGGGCCCCGAAGGGCCGGCGGAACGAACGGGACGGCGCGCTCCGTGCGCCGTCGGGATCACTCGGTCGGGATCTCCGGAACCTCGGCGGCAGCCCCGGGCTCGGCGCCCTCGACCACCTCTCCCGGCCCGGAGTCGCTCCGGCGACGTGTCTGCCCCTGACCACCCTTGCGGTCCGGTGCGAGCACCATCGTCATGTTGCGCCCGTCGAGCTTCGACTGCACCTCGACCCGACCGACGTGGATCACCGCAGCGGCGACGTCGTCGAGGATCTTGCGCCCGATCTCGGGGTGGAAAATCTCCCGCCCCCGGAACATGATCGTGATCTTGACCTTGTGCCCCTCGTGCAGGAACTTCTCGACGCTTCGGGTCTTGGTGTCGAAGTCCGCCTTCCCGATCTTCGGGCGGTACTTCATCTCCTTGAGCACCACGGCGGTCTGGTTCCGGCGCGATTCACGAGCACGCTGCGACGCCTCGTACTTGTACTTGCCGTAGTCCATGATGCGGACGACGGGCGGTACGGCCTTATCGGCGACCTCGACCAGGTCGAGCTCGAGCTCCCGAGCGAGAGCAAGAGCCTCCGGAAGAGGTTTGATGCCGATCTGGGAGCCATCCGGTCCCACCACTCGGACCTCGCGTGCGCGAATCCGGTCGTTGACCCTCGGCTCGTTGACGGCGGGCGTTGCTATCTCTGATCACTCCCCATGGGCGACGCTCGTCCTCCTCGTGGTGCTGCGTCGGTCGGAACTTCGAACCCACACGCCAGCCACCGGAACGGGACGGGCGCCGAAATGCCGACGCCCGAGGGAGCGGCACCGCCGGCGCCGCTCGTCGCACATCGACCCGACGCACCCGCAGGTGGCCGGGTGGGGATGCATCGTGGGCGACGCACCCCGCTTCCGGATTGTCACGACGGGAACCAGGGTCCCCGAACGCGGCGTTAGGTTAGCAGCATGAGCAGTCTGTGGACACCCGGCGGCGACCTCCCGACGGAGGACACTGCCCCCGCCGCCGGTGGCAACGGTTCGATGACGGTCGACGAGGCCGCAGCAGCACGCATCGCGGAGATCAACGAGGCGCTGCGGGCGGCCCCCGCCGACGTCATCATCGTCAACCACGCCATGGGCCTCTACCAGCTCGCGGCGGTCCACCTCTCTGCCACGCCGCCCGACTTCGGTTCCGCGCAACTCGCCATCGACGCCCTCGCCGCGCTCCTCGATGCCTGCGAAGGGCGACTCGGCGCCGACGAGCCCACGATCCGGGACGCCCGCAACCAGCTCATGCTGGTCTTCGCGCAGCTCGCCGTGCGCCACGACGGCACTCGCTGACCTCGGCGACGTCAGGTCGGCTCGATCGAGTCCGCTTCCCAGACCCCGTGATGACCGGGGCGTTCCACGAAGCGGACGACGGCGCCGACCTCGACGTGCCGAGAACTGTCGGCCACCGCCGCAGCGTGGAACCGGAGCACCCGACCGGCGACCACGAGCGTTCCGATGCCGTCCGGGTCGTCGAAGGCCGTCACCGTCCCCGTTCCCCGGACGGTGCTCACGGGATGATCTTGAGGATCGGCAGCTCCAACACGTCCGTCGCGCCGAGCTCCATCAGCTGAGGGATCAGCATGTTGATGCCACGCTTGGGCACCACCGACTCGACGGCGTAACCGGCCCCGCCGTACAGCTCATTCACCGTCGGCGACTTGGCCGAGGGCATCGCGCCGATCACCGCGTCGAGGCGGTCGCGCGGCACGTTCAGCTTGAGCAGCACCCGCCCACGAGCATCGAGCGCCCCGAGCAGGAGGGTGCGGATCTGGGCCATCGCGTGCGCCTTCGCCGGGTCCGCCGCAGCGACGGGATTCGCGACGAGCTCGGTGTAGGACGTGACGATCGTGTCGATGATCTTGAGCCCGGCCGCCCGCAGCGCCCGACCGGTCTCGGTGATGTCGACGACGCAGTCCACGATGTCGGGCACCTTGGCCTCGGTCGCCCCGTAGGAGAGCCGGATGTCGGCGTCGATGCCCTTGGACTCGAAGAAGCGACGGGTCAGGTTCGGGTACTCGGTCGAGACACGGAGGCCCTGCGGCAGGTCCGCCACCGTCGTCGCTGCGGATTCCTGCTGCACCGCGACCACGATGCGAACCGGGTTCGACGTGGCTTTGGAATACGCGAGCTCACCGAGGCTCACCACCGCCGCCCCCGTCTCCTCGACCCAGTCCCGACCGGTGATCCCGACGTCGAAGAGGCCCTCCGCCACGTAGGTCGGGATCTCCTGGGGGCGCAGGATCCGCACCTCGGCGATCCGAGGGTCGTCGATGGTCGCCTTGTAGTCGACCGCGGAACTCCGGTTCACCGTGAGGTCTGCCGACTCGAACAGGTCGAGCGTGGCCTTCTCGAGCGAACCCTTCGGGAGGACGAGCTTCAGCACGTCGGCCGACGCTAGCGCGGGGCACCACCGGCCCACGCACCGGGCGGTACCCTGCCCTGCGGTGACGACCAGCCCGCCCGGAACACTCCACATCGGACCCCATGCCGTCTGGCCGCCAATGGTGCTCGCGCCGATGGCCGGCGTCACCAACCCGCCGTTCCGAAGTCTGTGCCGTGACCTCGCCCGGGATGCGATCCGCCCCGAGGCCGCCGAGAACGACGCCGAACCGGGCATCTACGTCGGCGAGATGGTCTCCGCACGCGCGCTCTGCCACGGCGACCGTCGCACCTGGCAGGAGTTCGTCGCCTTCCCACCCGACTGCGGCGTTCGCAGCCTGCAGCTCTACGCCACCGACGCCGCCGACTGCGGCGAGGCCGTCCGCCGGCTCGTCGACGGCGGCCACGTCGACCACATCGACCTCAACTTCGGCTGCCCCATGCCGAAGATCACCCGTCAGGGCGGCGGCGCCGCCGTACCGGCGCGCCCGACCGTGCTCGCAGCGATCATCGGCGCGGCCGTCCGGGGCGCAGACACCATCCCGGTGACGGTCAAGTTCCGCCTCGGCCTCGACCGGGAGCACCTCACCCACGTGGCGACCGGCCGGATCGCCGCCGAGGAGGGCGCAGCGGCGGTCGCGCTCCACGCCCGCACCGCGGATCAGCTCTACGACGGCGCCGCCGACTGGGATGCCATCGCCGAGCTCCGGGCTGCCGTCACCACCGTTCCCGTGCTCGGGAACGGCGATCTCTGGGAGGCCGATGACGTGCTGCGGATGCTCGAGCACACCGGGGTGGACGGGGTCGTCATCGGGCGCGGATGCCTCGGGCGACCGTGGCTGTTCGCCGAGGTCGCCGCCCGCCTCGCCGGTGGCACGACGCCTGCTCCCCCGGCCCTCGGCGCCGTCATCGGGATCCTGCGTGCCCACCTCAACGACCTCGTCGCCTGGCGGGGTGACGAGGTCCGCGCCGTCCGGGAGTTCCGCAAGCACCTGTCCTGGTACCTGAAGGGCTACCCGCTCCCCGGCGGGGACTTGCGACGGGACCTCGCTGCGTGCGACGACCGGGCCTGCATCGACGCGCTGCTCGCCGACCTCGACCCCGAGGCGCAGGTCGACCCCAACGTCCTCCGCCTCCCCCGCGGAAAGGGGCCCGGACGGCGCGTGCGCTTGGTCCTGCCGGAAGGGCACCTCGGCACCGCCGAACGGCGCAGCGACCTCGCCCCGGTGGGCGGCTGACCGCTCCCGGCCTCAATGCTCCGACGGCTGATCGGCGAGCAGTCGGAGCGCGTGCGGCACCACGTCGAGGATCGCGCCGAGGCACTCCTGCGCACCCGCCGGCGACCCTGGCGTGTTGACCACCAGCGCCGAGCCACGGGTGCCCGCGAGCGCCCGCGAGAGGCGCCCCGGAGCGGGGTTGGCCGCGCGCATCGCCTCGGCGAGACCGGGCGCCTCCCGCTCGAGCACCGTGCGGGTGCCCTCCGGCGTGAGGTCGCGAGGACCGAATCCGGTGCCACCCGTCGACGCGACGAGCCCCGCGAACCCGTCGGTCATCTCGAGAAGCGCCGCCGCGACCGACTCGACACCATCCGCGACGACCCGGC
>Ga0169931_10004484_pt1 | contig 21738 bp, 16 predicted proteins | sample Kivu_15m_20L_FD_129675 | JGI IMG/M metagenome (GOLD analysis project Ga0169931, IMG submission 129675) | Freshwater microbial communities from Lake Kivu, Western Province, Rwanda to study Microbial Dark Matter (Phase II) - Kivu_15m_20L... | ecosystem: Environmental > Aquatic > Freshwater > Lake... | reverse complement strand
GTCAGCGTGCCAACCGGCGATCGTGCGCGGGTGGCGCTCGAAGGCTGGCGCGCGGGTATGGCTTGGTCCGAGACGTTCTTCGAGTTCACATCGCCGGCGCCCGGCCAGTCCCCGCCCGTGCAAACCTTCGTCTTGACCTGCAAGGTGTTGAAGGTCGAAACCGGACCGGTGAAGCTCTCGCCCAGCGGATCGATCGAGATCGTCAGGGACGGTTGCTCGGGAATGAAGTTGACGAACGGCAGCACCTGCACGGTCAGCGTGCGACCCAGGTTCAGCTCTGGCGGGAGAACCAACGGATACCTTGATGCAACCGCGACGCGCGCCGGGACTGCTCGACTCGAGTTGCGCCACTGAGCGCAGTGGCTATGCGGCCCGCTCGAGCCAGCGTCTCATTTCGGGCACGCCCACGAGGCCGACTTGTTGTGATACGATACGGCCGTCCTTCATGACCATGAAGTTGGGTATGCCGCGCACGCCATAACGGTTGGCCAGCTCCGGGTGTTGTTCGGTATCCACCTTCAGCACCACAGCCTTGCCCGCCATCTCGGCGGCCACCGCTTTCACATGTGGCGCAGCGGCTCTGCAGGGCCCGCACCACGCCGCCCAGAAGTCGACGAGCACCGGTACCTTGCTCTCGTTCACCACATGGTCAAAGGTTGCGGGATCCACGTCGATGGGCTGGGCGATCGGCGGCAACGTGGCCTTGCACCGGCCGCACCGCCCCTCATCTGCGAGGTTTTTCGCCGAAACCCGGTTCTTCGCGCCGCACGATTTGCATTCCAGGATGATGCCAGTGGTCATTGCCGAGCCTCCACGGGTGAGATGCCTTTTGCAGGAAAAGGATTCACCGGCGTCGGCGACCACACGATCACGTCGATGCGCCGCGCGAAGTGCAGGAGCACGGGAGGCCCCGAGGCGGCGATCCCCTGGGCGGTGGCGATGGTGTTCTCCGCGATTTCCGCCGCGGCGGGTTGCAGCGGCCAGGGCGCATGGTGCACGTCGGCGCGCAAGAGGACACCCTTCGGGGTCTGCGTGTAAAGACAGTAACGCTCGGTGAGAAAGTGCTCGAGGGTTCCAGGCTGCGCCAGATAAGGCGCACCCGTGGGCCAGTAGGCTCCATGAAACGCAACACGGTTTTGTCTCGCGTGTCGTTCGCTCTGGTGTTCGATCCGTTCGCCGCGTGCAGAGAGCTTCATCGCTGCGTGAAAGTACGGCAGATGAAAGAACCGTCGTGCTGCCTTCACTGCCAGCCATCGCTCGGCGTCGAGGCTGATGAACCAGACGCCGGGCTGGCCGTTCACCTCGATCACACCAGCGCTGTCGCCAGCGCCAACGGGTTTGCGGCAACGGCCACGGTCGGTGGTCAAGAGACTGAAGTGATGAATGCACGATCGCGCCTCGACCGCGAAGGTACGAGAGTTTCGCCCTTTTCACCATCACGGCACGAAATGCATCCGCACCTTGGGTTGTGCCGGAGGCCTCGTGATAAACTGCGTCAATCCACTCGCGCAGTCGATGAGCCCATCCGAGCAGCCTGACCCGCATCACCCCGTTCAGGCGCAAGATCCGGTCGCAGCGGAGAGACGCTTTCATCGGCGCTGGTTGTTCGGACTGCTCGCGCTCGCGGTTTTTCTGCGTGCGGTGTACCTCATTCAGTACGCCGAGCTTCCGTTTCTGGAGGCACCGATGTTCGATTCGCTCGCCTACCTGCGCCAGGCGTTGTCGATTCGCAGCGGAAACTTCGGTGACGCGGCGCTGGTCGCGTTCAGTCCGCTGTACGGCTACGTGCTGGCCATTGCAGGTCAGGCGACCATCGCGCTGCAGTTTGGCATGGGCCTCTTGAACCTTTGGCTTGTGCATCGAATCGTCAGCAATGTCCTTGGCAGCCCGGCGGGGCGCATGGCCGGAGCGCTCGCTCTTGGGTACGGCTTGATGATGTTCTACGAGAGCAAGCTGCTCTCGGAGACCACGGGTCTAACCTTGCAGTTGCTCGCCGTTTCTCTTTACCTCGTGTTGCAAGAGCGTGAACGCAGCGTGAGATCGGCGATCCTCTGCGGGTTCGTCATGGGACTCGCCGTGTTGGCGCGAACCAACCTTGCCTTCACCACCTTGTTCATGGCGCCCGCGCTGCTTTTGCCCTGGGCGCGTATCGGGGTCGCGCGCCTGCCCTGGCGCGATCGCATGGTTCGGACGGCCGGTTTTTCGCTGGCGCTGCTCGCAGTCGTTGTCGCCAACGGGGCCTGGAACCACCGCAACATGGGCCGCTTCATCCCGCTGCGCTCCCTCAAGGTGGTCGATGCCCAACCGTGGGACGGAACGATCAATCGATTCAGCCGCGACGGCAAGAGCGGCATGGTCGATTCGCTCGACTACATCAAGCGCGCCGAGGAGGCGCTCGCTGCACCGCCGCAGGGGCTCTTCGGGATGGGTGGCTCGGGCATGGATCCCTGGGCCATCATCACGGCGGCGCCCTCGAAACTGAAGGTGGTGTTCTCCGACGTCGAGACCACCTTCCTTTATGGATATTACGGAGAGCGCACCGAGGTGCCGGTGCTGCGGTTGTTGCCGATATCGATGGGGACCCTCTACCTCCTGGCGCTGCTGGGTGCGTTCGCGCTCTATCGCGACGGTGGGAAGGGCAGTCTGGTGCCATGGCTGCCGCCGATCTTCGGAACGATGCTGTCGTCGGTGACCTACTACCCGGCGAGCAGCTACCGGATTCCCATCGTGACGGCGGTGCTCGGACTGGCAGGCCTCGGTGCAGTACGTTTGCGCGGGCTGTGGCGCGAAGGTCGACCCGGGCGAGGGGTGGCCCTTGTCGTCCTGGCGGGGTGCACCTTGCTGGTCTACCGGACCTGGACTTACGAGCTGCGGGATGTGGGCATGTGGCACCTGCGGGTGGCCGAAGGAGAGGCCCGACGGGGCGACCGGAAAGCGGCCTCGGCCCGGATCGATCGGGCGCTGGCCGAGGGGAAAAGGACCGAACCGCTCTTGTTGCGCGTCGCGTATGTGCGCTCTCTGATGGAAAACCAGCCGGACAAAGCGGCGTTTTGACGGTCTGAGGGGCCTGATCGGAGGCCCGTGGCGTCCTGGGTGGTCAAAATGGCCACCGAAATCCCGGTTTCGGAGGCGTCAGACCCCCATTTGGTGAAACTTTGGCGAAAATTTGCCTGTTTCAATTTGCGTTTTCTCCACAAGCGGCTAGTTTGACTGTCCCGGCCTCGCTTTCGGGATGAATCAGGAGGCGAACCGGTCAAACTCGAAGAAAAGCACGAAGCATGAACCAGCCGATCGCAAACAAGGGTGAAACCACCACCGCACCAGATCCGAATCGCACGCCAACCGGCGGCGAGATGATCATCCGTTGCCTTGAGCGCGAGGGTGTCACGCACGTATTCGGCCTGTCGGGCGGCGCGGCGATGCCGATCTTCGACGCGCTCTACGACTCCAAGATCAAGCTCGTCCTCACGCGTCATGAGCAGGGTGCCACCCACATGGCAGACGGCTGGTCGCGCGCGACCGGCGGCGTGGGCGTTGCGCTCGTGACCTCGGGCCCCGGCGCCACCAACACGGTGACCGGACTTTTGACCGCGCTCATGGACTCGGTGCCGATGATCGTCCTTTGTGGTCAGACCATCAGCCCGATGCTCGGCAAGGACGCCTTCCAAGAGGCCGACGTGACCGGCATTACCTACCCGGTCGTCAAGCACAGCTACCTCGTTCGTAACACGAATGACATTCCGCGCGTGATGAAAGAGGCCTTCTACATCGCGACGACGGGTCGTCCGGGCCCCGTGCTCATCGACCTGCCGAAAGACGTGACCTCGGGTCTGTGCACCGCGCCGATGGTCGAAGAAATCAACCTGCCTGGCTATGAGATTCCCACGCGCGCCAGCGCCGATAAATTGAAGGAAGCCGCTGCGATTTTGTCGCGCAGCCGTCGTCCCGTGCTCTACGTGGGTCACGGTGCGGTCATCTCTGGCGCAGGTGAGTCTATCTTGCGACTTGCAGAGAAGCTGCGCGCGCCGATCGTGAACACCTTGCTCGGCAAGGGCGCCGTTCCCGAGGACGGACCGCTTCACCTCGGCATGCTCGGCATGCACGGTACTGCCTACGCCAACAAGGCCGTGGCTGACACCGACTGCATCATGGCCATCGGTGCTCGCTGGGATGATCGCATCACCGGCAAGCTCTCCGAGTTCTGCGCAGGCGCGGCCAAGATTCACATCGACATCGATCCGGCCGAGTTCAACAAGATCGTGCGTCCCGATGTGTCGCTGTCGGGCGATGCGAAGTTGATCGTCGAGGATCTCATCCCGCTCGTGCAGCCGGCCGAGACCAAGGACTGGCTCGCGCAGATCGCAGGGTGGCGCAAGCAGTTCCCGCTCAAGTACTCGAAGAAGGGCGGCCTCAAGGCGCAGCACGTCTTGGATCGCCTCGACAAGTTGACCAAGCGTGATGCCATCATCACGACGGACGTGGGTCAGCATCAGATGTGGGCGGCTCAGTTCTGTCTCACCACGAAGAACCGTCACTGGTTGTCGTCCGGTGGTGCAGGCACGATGGGCTACGGCTTCCCAAGCGCCATGGGCGCGCAGTTTGCGTTCCCGGAAAAGCAGGTCTGGACGGTTGTCGGCGACGGCGGCTTCCAGATGACCCTCTGCGAGCTGGCGACGGCGTTCTTGCACAAGCTGCCCGTCAAGATCCTCATCATCAACAACCACTACCTTGGCATGATTCGCCAGTGGCAAGAGTTGTTCTATGACAACCGTCTGTCGGGCGCCGATCTCGATGGCAACCCCGACTTCGTCAAGCTCGGCGCTGCCTACGGCGTCAAGGGCTGGAACATCCGGCGCGCCGCGGACATCGATCGCGTCTTGAAGGCTGCGATCGCGTACAACGATGGCCCCTGCATCGTGAACGCCGAAGTTGTGAAGGAAGACAACGTGTTCCCGATGATCCCGGCCGGCGCCGCGCTCAAGGACATGTTGATCGAGCGGCCGAAGCGCAAGCTGGCCAAACCAACGGGCTCGACATAGTTTTTTCGGAGAATTTCCATGACCACCACTGCTCTCGCACTCAGCCCTTCCACCGTCGAATATCCCCTGCACACCATCTCGATCTTGGTGCGCAATCAACCGGGCGTGCTTGTCCGTGTTTGTCTTGTCTTTGCCCGTCGTGGCTACAACCTGGAGAGCCTCGTTGTGAGCCCAGGCGTGCAGGACAAGAACTTCTCGCGCATCACGACGACCTGTCGCGGTGAACTCGCGACGCTTGAACAGATCATCAAACAGCTCGCAAAGCTGGTGGATGTCGTGCAGGCGATCGATCACACCGGACAGGAAGTGGTCGAGACCGAGATCGCGCTCATCAAGATCCGCTGCGAAGGCGAGCTGCGCGCCGAGGTGTTGCAGATCGTCGAGCACTACAAGGCCAAGGTCGTCGACTACAAGAGCGAGTCTCTCGTGGTCCAGATCGCAGGCGTCACGGCCAAGCTCGACAACTTCGTCGAGCTCGTGAAGCCACTCGGCGTTACCGAGATGGTTCGCTCGGGCAAGCTGCTCATCGCGCGCGGCTCGGACACGACATAGTCGCCTCTTTCGAGGCGAATCGGACGCCGCCATGAAGGGTCTCGCATCGGACAATCAGGCCGGGGTGTTACCAGAGGTCATGGCGGCGCTCGTCGCGTGCAACGTCGAGCACGCGATGCCCTACGGGCAAGACACGTATACAGCGCAGGCGCAGGCCGACATCAAGCGGGAGTTCGGCGAACAGGTCGAGTCGTTCTTCGTGTTCAACGGCACGGCCGCCAATGTGTTGGCCATCGGTGCGCTGCTTGACCGCCACGAGGCGGTGATCTGCGCGGACTCGGCGCACCTGAACGTGGACGAGTGTGGCGCGCCCGAGCGATACCTCGGCGCAAAGCTGCTGCTCGTACCGAACCAGTCAGGCAAGCTCACGCCCGAGGGCATCGAGGCGCACCTTGTTCGGCGTGGCGATCAACATTGTGTGCAGGCGAGGGTCATCAGCCTCGCGCAGCCGACTGAATACGGCACGGTCTATTCCCTGCAGGAACTGGGCGCGATCGTCGCGACCGCGAAAAAGCACGGACTCTTCGTGCATATCGACGGGGCGCGGCTTGGCAATGCGGCGGCCTCGCTTGGGGTCTCGCTGGGACAGATCTGCGCGGGCATCGATGCGCTTTCATTTGGCGGTGCAAAGGCGGGTCTGATGTTGGGCGAGGCGGTTGTCCTCTTCGCACCAGAACGGGCCAAAAACTTTCGTTACCAGCGCAAGCAGGCGATGCAGCTGGGGTCCAAGGGTCGATTTTTGGGTGCGCAGTTCAGCGCCTATCTATCGGTGTGGAAGAATTACGCCACACATTGCAACGCCATGGCGCAACGGCTTGCGGCAGGTGTGCGTGAGATCCCCGGCGTCGTCATCACGCAGCCCGTGCAGGCCAACGCGGTTTTTGCCCGGCTTCCGGCTGCGGTGGTGAAGCCACTGATGAAACACACCCACTTCTATATGTGGAACGAAAACACCCGTGAGGTGCGCTGGATGACGAGCTGGGATACCACCCCGGAAGAAATCGACGCTTTTGTCGCACGGCTGCGCGCCCTTTGCGTCCCGGGCTGAGCTCTGACACGCTCTAGTGGCCTGCGTCATGCGACACATCATCGTCAAGGGAGCCCGCACCCATAACCTGCGGAACGTCGACGTCCAGATTCCGCGGGACAAGTTTGTCGTCGTGACCGGACTGTCAGGCTCCGGGAAGTCGTCGCTCGCGTTTGACACCATCTTCGCCGAGGGACAGCGCCGCTACGTCGAGTCGCTGTCTGCCTACGCGCGGCAGTTCCTCGATCAGATGGACAAGCCGGATGTCGATCTCATCGACGGCTTGCAACCTGCGATCGCGATTGAACAGCGCTCGGCCTCGCGCAACCCCCGATCGAGCGTCGGGACCGTCACCGAGATCTACGACTATCTGCGACTCTTGTGGGCCCGCATCGGCGTGCCCCATTGCTTCACCTGCGGCAAGGCCATCGCCGCACACACCGTCGACCAGATGATCGATCGGGTGCTGAAGCTGCCCGAGGGCACGAAGTTTTCGGTGCTCGCGCCGATGGTTCGCGGCGAGAAAGGCGATTTCAAGGAGCTCTTCGCGCGACTCATGAAGGACGGCTACGTCCGCGCGCAGATAGACGGCGAGCTGGTCGAGCTTGACGATGCGCTAAGCCTCGACGCGCGCAAGAAGCACCACATCGACGTGTACATCGATCGCCTGGTTCAAAAGGACGGCATCAGGCAACGCCTCGCCGATTCGATCGAGATCGCGCTGCGACTCTCCGATGGGCTGTTGCGCGTGACGCCGCTCGAGGGCGAAGATCTCTTCTTCTCGGAACGCGCGACCTGTTACGAGTGCGGGACGCGCTATCCGGAGATCACCCCGCGCATGTTCTCGTGGAACAGCCCGCTTGGCGCCTGTCCCACCTGCGACGGCATGGGCGTGCACAGAAGGTTCGATCCCGAGCTCATCGTGCAAGATCCCGAGCTGTCCCTGCGCGAAGGCGCGATCGAGCCGTGGGAAAGGCGGAATGCCGCGCATTTTCAGCAGTTGCTGGAAACGTTGGCCGCGCGTTTCGAGTTCGATCTGAACGTGCCGTGGAAATCGCTGCCGGACAAGATCAAACAGCTGCTCTTGCACGGCTCTGGAAAAGAGGTGGTGGAGTGGAAGGTCGAGCGCAACGGACGCAAGCACAGCTTCAAGCAGCCCTTCGAGGGCGTGCTGCACAACCTCGAGCAACGCTTCGCCGAATACGGCAAGGGGGAACGCGGCTCCGGTGATGGCGACGACGATCTTCAGACAGCGCTTGAGGAAATGCAGCAGTACATGGCGCAGACGATCTGCGCCGACTGCGAGGGCACTCGCCTGCGCACCGAGGCCCGGCACGTTCGCATCGGCGGGAAAAATATCCCGACCGTGACACGGATGACGACGCGCGAGGCGCTGGATTTCTTCAAGACGGTGGACTTGCCGAGAAGAGATCGGTTGATAGCAGACCGGATCCTGCGCGAGGTCACCCAGCGCCTTGGCTTTCTGGTCGAGGTCGGAGTGGATTATCTCTCGCTGGATCGCAGCGCCGCGACGCTGTCGGGTGGTGAGGCGCAACGCATTCGCCTCGCGACGCAGATTGGTTCGGGGTTGTCGGGCGTGCTGTACGTCCTCGACGAGCCGTCGATCGGTCTGCACCCGCGCGACAACGAGCGCCTGTTGCAGACGCTGTTGCGGCTGCGTGATCTCGGCAACACGGTGCTGGTGGTCGAGCACGACGAGGCGCTCATCCGGGCGGCCGATCACGTCATCGACATGGGCCCACAGGCCGGTGAGCTGGGTGGCAAGATCATCGCGGCCGGTACGCCCGCGGAGATCATCGAGAACCCGAACTCGGTCACGGGTGCCTATCTCTCGGGTGAAAAATGCATCACCGCCGGCAAGCGTCGCGCGCCCGGCAAACGCAAGGTGATCTTGCGTGACGCGAGCGCCAACAACCTCAAGAACGTGACGCTGTCGATACCGCTTGGCACCTTGACCTGCATCACCGGTGTTTCGGGGTCCGGAAAATCCAGCCTGGTGGTCGATACCCTGTTGCCGGCGCTGCGCAATCGGCTCTCGGGCGGAAAGGCCCCGACCACGCCCTTCGGTGCGCTTGAGGGATTGCAACACCTCGATCGCGTGATCGACATCGACCAGAGCCCAATCGGGCGCACACCGCGATCGAACCCCGCGACCTACGCGGGTCTTTTCACGTTTATTCGAGACCTCTTCGCGGAGCTGCCCGAGGCCAAGACACGCGGCTTCAAGTCGGGCCGCTTCTCGTTCAACACCAAAGGCGGCCGCTGCGAGCGCTGTCAGGGCGACGGCATCATCCGCATCGAGATGCACTTCTTGCCCGACGTGTACGTGCAATGTGAGGTCTGCGGTGGCAAGCGCTACGACCGTGAGACGCTGGAGGTCCGTTATCGCGGCGCCTCAATCGCCGATGTGCTCAACATGACCATCACCGAGGCGATGGTGCTTTTTCAAAACGTACCACGACTTCGTCAGCGTCTGGAGGTGTTGCGCGAGGTGGGTCTCGGCTACATCCGCCTTGGCCAGCCGGCGAATACGCTGTCGGGCGGCGAGGCCCAGCGCATCAAGCTGGGGCGTGAGCTGGGCAAGCGCGACACGGGCCGGACGATCTACATTCTGGACGAACCGACGACCGGGCTGCATTTCGCCGACATCGAGCAGCTGCTCGGTGTGCTCTGGCGCCTTGTCGACGCGGGCAACACGGTGGTCGTCATCGAACACAATCTGGACGTCATCAAGTGCGCGGACTGGGTGATCGACCTCGGCCCCGATGGTGGCCCCGCAGGCGGCAAGATCGTCGCCGAGGGGACGCCCGAGGACGTGGCACGGGTATCGGCGAGTCACACCGGTCGGTTTCTCAAGGATTGATCTCGCGCGTGCGATGGACGTCCCGATTGATTACATCAGCAATCCCGATATCAAGGGTCCGCTCGCCGGTTTGAAGGCCTGACCCGCCTCGGGCAATGTCCGTCGCGTCAGGGCGCGACGATCTCCATCAAAACCGTTCCGTCGCGACCCTTGCTGGGACCGGCGGCCACCATGGTGTCTTTCGTCTGCGCCCATCCACCTTCCACGCGTGTGGTACATTTGAGCGCGGACGCGCTCGGCAGGCGAAGGATGATCTGGCCACCGCCACCGCCACCGGCATGTCCGAATCCATCTGCGCGATCTTCGCCCAAGCCTCCGCTTGCATTAAGCTCACCGCAGGTCGCTGTGGTATCGATCTGCACCCACACGGTGCCGCCACCGCCGCCGCCACCCGCTGCCGCGCGTGCCGATTTTTCGACCGTGCTGCCGTGTCCATCCGCGTTCACGCTCCCGCGGCCTTGGAGCTCTCTGGCACGAAGCCAGGCCACGCCGCCGCCGCGCCCACCACGGCTGGCCAGGGGGCCCGATGCGCCGCCGCCGCCGCCACCCATGTAGAGCCGCCATGGATCCGCCGGGTTACCTGCGCCTCCCCGTCCACCAAGTGGATTGGCAGCATTGCCGCGTTTGGCAGCGCCGCGTCCGCCCCAGGAAATACCGCCGCCGCCGCCGCCGCCGCTGTAGGCACAGGTTCCGCCACCGCCGCCGTTGGCGCGATGACCCCAGCCCGTTCCTGACGGCGCTCCGCCTCCGATAAAGCTGCCACCTTTGCTCGCGCCGCTCGGCGCTGGCTCGTCGCTGCCACCCGAATCACATTCGGGGCTGTCGAGCGACGGTTGTCCTTCGATGAGGCCCCGTCCTCCACCCCGCAGATCGCCGTCGAGTGTGACGATTCCCGTGGCAAGCAGGGCGAGCAGGCCACCGCCTTGGGATTCCGACCATTCCTTGGCCTCGACTCGGTTGAACTCGCGAATCGTGACGCTTCGATACTGAGGGACGCGTACGACCTGAGAGAATCCTTTCGGATATGCGTACAACATCGGGTACTCAAGCGTGAGTTCCTCGTTGCCAACCGCCTTGACGCGGTTGATCTCCCACTGTCCGGTCCCTGATTCTTGCACCTTCAGTTTGCCTGCTGCATTGAGCTCGGGCGTGGGGAGGCCAACGTCTTGCCACACGATCACCACATCGCCCTCACGAAACGCCGTGCTGGGAAATGCGGCGATCCGGAGGCCGCCTGCGGGCGCATCAATCGTCACACGAGCGTAGTCGTTGATGCTGTCAGCGCCCTTGCTCTCGTAGTCGCCGTCGCTTCCGTTTCCGAGGCCAATGGCCGCGATACGAGCTGCGAGCGCCACGGTCGGTGGAACCGCTGCGTCCGGTTGTACCACCGGTCGGTCGTCTGCGTCCGTCATTTGCAGAGCGTCGACACCACCGTCGCGCCGATCATCTCCGTCGTCGGCTGGTTTCATCGGTTGCGACAGGTCGACACAACCGGCCAGCGTCAAAAGGACGCCGATGAGCCCCACCGGCCACGGCATCGCCAGGGTGGGGGAGTGTGGTCGCCGGAGCATGTTCCGGAGCATCGGCGGGTCTTGGCATCCGGTTGAAGTTCGCCTCCCGCGTCGCCCGGCGATGCCCGTCTACACCGTGAATACGGATGCCCGGGCCCATCGGCAGCGCAAACGCCGGGAAACCTGTAACGTAAACAACCTTTTACACGTCCAACGCCCGGAAGATTTCATCCTAAACTCTACCCCCGCCTCCCATGCATCCAACCCTGTCCAGAGCCCTTGGCCCGACGCTCGCCTCCCTGGCCTTCTTGTTGTCACCCGTCTCGGTCAGCGCCGCGCCTCCGGCCTCCGATCACGTCGAGGTTTCTCTCGTTTCGCCGGCCACCTCGGTGGTCCCCGGCACCGAGCTCGTCGTGGGTGTTCGCTTCAAGATCGAGGAGCACTGGCATCTGTACTGGAAAAACCCCGGCGACTCCGGTGAGGCGCCGCGCTTCAAGTGGACCTTGCCGGAAGGGTTCACGGCAGGCCCGAATCTATGGCCCGCACCGCGCGCGCTGCCGATGGGGCCCTTGCTCAACTACGGTTACGAAAACGAGCTGTTGCTCCCGGTCAGCATCCCGATTCCGGCGACCTTGCCCGCCGAATGGAAGGAAGGCAGCGAGCTGCCGATCGAGGTCGCAGCAAGGTGGCTGGTGTGCCACGAGACCTGTATTCCCGGTCAGGCCGATCTCAAGCTGACCCTGCCGATTCGCAACACGGCCACGCCGCCCGACGAGGCCAACGTGGCGCTCTTCAAGCTGGCCAACGAGGAACAGCCAAAGCGCATCGCGGCGCGGGTCACGCAGGACGGCGATCACTATATCGTCGACGTGAGTCTCGATGAGGCGGTGATAGCGAACAAGCCGCTGGTGCAGTTCTTCCCCTACGAGGCACTCCTCATCTCGCACTCGGCGAAACAGGCAATTGAATATCGCAAGGACGGCATCAGCCTGCGTTTGAAGGTGGACGATGCCCAGGACGAGCCCGCGAAGAAGCTCTCCGGATTGCTGGTCATCGATGGTGCTCCGCCGCGTCGTACGTTTGACTTCGACGACGATGTTGTCCGGGCCGCGGCGCCCGTGGCCGTGGCTGCGACAAAGCCCGCCGCTGCTGCGCCGCCCAGGGCCGAGCACAGCCTGCTGATGGTCTTGCTGCTCGCGTTTGCGGGTGGCCTCATCCTCAACCTGATGCCCTGTGTTTTCCCGGTGCTCTCGCTGAAAATCCTGGGCGTGGTACGACACACCCACGATGCGGCCGCCGCGCGTCGCGACGGCTGGGCCTATACCCTTGGCGTACTGGTGTCGTTCTGGTCGCTCGCTGGCCTCTTGCTCATCCTCAGGGCTGGATCGTCGAAGCTTGGCTGGGGCTTTCAGCTGCAATCGCCGGGGTTCATCGCGATCCTCGCGGTGCTCATGACCTTCGTCGCACTCAATCTGCTTGGCGTTTTCGAGATCGGCATCGGCCTCACGCGCCTCGGCTCGATCGGCGGCATCACCCCGGGCGGCAGCGCGCCCACGCCACGCAAGGCGCTCATTTCGTCGTTTGTGACGGGCGCGCTCGCCGTCATCGTGGCGACGCCCTGTACCGCGCCCTTCATGGGACCGGCGATCGGTTTTGCGCTCACGCAGAACGCCGCGGTCGCGATGGCCATCTTCACCGCGGTGGCGCTCGGCATGGCCTCGCCCTACGCGCTGCTGGGATATTTCCCGAAGCTCCTCGCCCGCATGCCACGGCCAGGCAAGTGGATGGAGCATCTGCGCCAGGTGCTCGCGTTCCCGATGTTTGGCACGGCCCTGTGGCTGGTCGCGGTCTATTCGCAGCTCACCGACTCCATCTCGGCCTTCAAGGTCATGGGCGCGCTGCTCGTGATGTCGCTTGGCAGCTGGATCTACGGCCGCTATCAGCAGAGCGATCGCCGTCCCTTCTTGCTGATGCTGCTCGCGCTCGGCGTGTCCGTCACGGGAATCGTATTCGCAACACAGCCGCCCGATCCCGCCACGCTCGTTCGAAACGACAACCCCGCAAAGGGCGGCGCCTGGGAGGCCTGGTCCGCCGACCGCGTCAACGCACTGAGGGCCGAGGGCCGCCCCGTGTTCGTGAACTTCACAGCCGCCTGGTGCATCAGCTGCAAGGCCAACGAGGTCACCGTGTTTCAGACCGAGGAGATACAGCAGGCGTTCTCACGCCTCAACGTCGCGACGCTCAAGGGCGACTGGACCCAGCAGGATGATCTCATCGCGGCAGAGCTCGAGGCGCATGGCCGCGCGGGCGTTCCGCTTTATCTGTATTACGCCCCCGGCTCCAAGGGCCCACCGACGGCCCTGCCATCCGTGCTCACCAAGGGCATCGTGCTGGCCGCACTCGAAGGGAAATAGACGCAGTTTTTACGACCGGGGCGAGCTTGCTCCGGAATACTCACCCCTCAGGAAGGAACACCCATGTTGGCATCGATTCAGTCCCGCGCACTCACGGTCTTTGCAGCTCTGTCATTGCTCGCGGTCTCGACCGCAGAGGCCGGCCCCAAGGTGGGCAAGGCAGCCCCGGAGTGGAAGGGCACCGACGCTGCAGGCAAGGCGCACGAGCTCAAGCAATACCGTGGCAAGTACGTCGTCCTCGAGTGGCTCAACCATGGCTGTCCGTATGTTCAAAAGCACTACGACAGCAAGAACATGCAGAAGCTGCAGGAGGAGTGGACGAAGAAGGGGGTCGTCTGGCTCTCCGTGATTTCTTCCGCCAAGGGCAAGCAGGGCAACGAAGAAGGCGCGGACGCGACCGCGACCGCCAAGGAGAAGGGCTCCCACGCCAGCGCAATCTTGCTGGATTCCGGTGGCGCCATCGGCAAGGCCTACGAGGCACAGACGACGCCCCATATGTTCGTCATCGATCCGAAGGGGACGCTGGTTTATGCGGGTGCCATCGACGACAAGGCCTCGACGGACGAGGCAGATATTGCCGGTGCAAAGAACTACGTTTCTGCCGCGCTGACGGCTTCAATGGCGGGCAAGCCGGTCGAGGTCAAGACCACGAAATCCTACGGCTGCGGCGTGCACTACTAGCAGCGTCTGGCGCACGACAACCTTCAGACCCCGGCGATTCTTTTCGTCGGGGTTTTGTTTTTGCGCGAAAATTAGGTAATTTCTCGGGCAACCATGAGTGCCCATCTGCTCAAGCGCATCCAAAACAAACAGGCCGAGATCGTCATTATCGGCGCCGGCTACGTGGGCTTGCCCCTCGCAGTCGAGGTCGCCACGGCGGGGTTCAAGACCACGACCATCGACAAGCAGCAGAGCAAGGTCGACGCGATCAACGCGGGATCTTCCTACATCGGCGATGTCCCCTCGACGACGCTCGCCCCGCTGGTCAAGAGTGGCAAGATCACGGCGACCACCGATCCAGACGTGATTTCCAGGGCCGATGTGGTGATCATCTGCGTTCCCACGCCGCTCAACAAGACCCGCGATCCCGACAACTCGTACATCCTCGATGCCGCTGGCCTCATCACGCCCCGACTGCACAAAGATCAGCTGATCGTCCTTGAGAGCACCACCTTCCCGGGCTTTTCTCGCGAGGTGCTCGCACCGACCCTCGCGGCGAGTGGTCTTGTCCCCGACCAGGATTTCTACCTCTCGTTCTCACCAGAGCGCGTGGATCCAGGCAATCCCAGGTTCCACACCAAGAACACGCCCAAGGTCATCGGCGCCTCGAGCCCGATCGGCCTTGAATGCGCCAAGGCGCTCTACGCCTGCTTCATCGACACCGTGGTGCCGGTCTCATCGACCGACACGGCCGAGATGGTCAAGCTACTTGAGAATACCTTCCGCGCCGTCAACATCGGCCTCGTCAACGAGATCGCGATGTTGTGCCAGCACCTGCACCTCGACACCTGGGAGGTCATCGAGGCGGCCTCGACCAAGCCCTTCGGCTTCATGCCCTTCTTCCCCGGGCCGGGCCTCGGCGGACATTGCATCCCCGTCGATCCCCTCTATCTGTCGTGGAAGATGAAGACGATGAAGGTACAGGCACGCTTCATCGAGCTGGCCGATCAGATCAACTCGAACATGCCGGCCTTCGTCGTGCAACGCGTGGCCGATGCGCTCAACCTGCGGTCCAAGCCCGTGAAGGGCTCCAAGATCTTGGTGTGCGGCGTGGCCTACAAGCGCGACATCGATGATATGCGCGAGTCGCCCGCCATCGACGTGATCGAGCTGCTGCACCGCCGCGGCGCCGAGGTGAGCTACTGTGATCCGCACGTTCACACACTGGACGTGGGCGGTCCTGTCACACGGGTCGAGCCCGATCGCGCCGGCGATTTTGATTGTGTCGTCATCACGACCGATCACCGCGCCGTCGATCACCGCAAGCTGGTCGAGCGCGCCCATCTGGTGGTGGACACGCGCAACGCAACCAAGGGTTTCCGCAGCGAATTTCCCGACAAGATCATCTGTCTGTAGTTTCTTTCATGAGCAACAAAGCCGAGATTCAGGTGGTTGCCTTTGGCGGCTGGAAGAACAACCTATTGTTGCGCAACGGGGAGTTCGAGGCGCTCATCACGCTGGACGTTGGGCCTCGCATCCTGCGCTACGGCCCGGCCGGTGGGCAGCGCAACCTACTCGGCGTGACGGAAGAACAGCTCGGAAAATCGGGGGAGAAGGGCTGGACCATCCGGGGTGGGCATCGCCTTTGGACGTCTCCCGAGGATCCCGCGCGAACCTACGCGCTCGACAACACGCCTGTGCAGCACACCATCGTCGGCAACCGGGCCGTGGTCATCGCGCCACCCGATCCGTCGCAGCTGGAGCGCAAGATGACCGTGTCACTCTCCGACACCGGCAATCGATTGCACATCGAGCACACGGTGACAAACCAGGGTGCGACGACTCAAAAAATCTCCGTGTGGGCGCTGACAATCATGCCCCGTGGTGGCACGGGACTCATTCCGCTGCCGGAGAAAGAGCACCATCCCGAGGGTACGACGAATGCGTCTGCCGAGGATTTCGGCCCACAGTTTTCGATGTCCCTGTGGCCGTACTTCTCCTTTGATGACAAACGCTGGTCGTTTCGCGATCAGATGATCCGCGTGAGCCAGCGGGAAAACGTCGCGGCCACGAAGATCGGATTGCGTTTGTCCGAGGGGTGGGCGGGATACGTACATGATGGTTTTCTCTTCGTAAAAACCGTGCCCAACAGCAAATCCGCCGTGTATCCCGATGGTGGTTGCAACTTCGAGTGCTACACCGACAGCAACATTCTTGAGCTTGAGACGCTGAGTCCTCTTGATGATCTGGCGCCCGGTGCGACGTTCACGCACCATGAAACCTGGGCGTTTTTCCCTGTGGAAAAGGGTGCGATCGAGGCGATGTCGGATGAAAAGTTCCGCTCGGAGTGGTTGCCACGGATTCGTGCGGCGCTCACGTAGTGCCAAGATCAGCCTGATTTTCAGGGTTTTTTATGGTGATCGCGGCATCTGAACTGCGATTCCAACGAAAAGATCATCTCGATCGTCGTTTTTTCTCGGGAAAAGCTCATTTTTTTTGCTTGCACCGAGAAAAATTCAGTTACAGTGACGCATCGGTTTGCACCGCCGTACCAAAGGAAACACACATGGCAAAAGGTCCGCTTTCAAAGTCGTCACTCATTCAAACCCTCTCGGATAAGTCCGAAATCGCACGAAAAGACGTGAAGGGTCTTCTCGAGGCGATCGCAACGATCGGCTACACGGAGCTCAAGAAGAACGGTCTCTTCGTCGTTCCGGGCCTCGTTCGCATGGTCGTCCAGAAGAAGCCAGCCACCAAGGCACGCAAGGGCATCAACCCGTTCACGGGTGAGCCTGCAGTGTTCAAGGCAAAGCCAGCCCGCAAGGTCATCAAGGCCCGTCCGGTCAAGGCTGCCAAAGACGCAATCGCCTAAAGATAAAGCGATTATTCGCTTTTTCGCGATAAGGCCATCGGCAAACGCCGGTGGCCTTTTTGTTTTTGCGGTACGCTTCGGGTGCGTGACCAATCGTATCGTTGTCCAGGAGTTGCAGCGGAGCTTCGGCAATCTGCGGGCCGTGGACGGGCTGTCGTTTACGGTTGCCGCAGGAGAGATCTACGGACTCCTTGGCCCAAACGGCGCCGGCAAGACGACAGCCCTGCGCATCCTGGCGGGATTGCTCAAGCCGGATGGCGGCCTCGCGCAGCTTGATGGCGTGCAGGTTGGCGAGGACTCCATCGAAACGCGGCGCCGAATCGGATTCGTGACAGGCTCGGCGGGGTTGTACGGACGGCTCTCGGCACGCGAGCTCTTGATCTACACCGCGTCGCTTTATGGTGTGCCCACCGAGCAGATCCACGCGCGCATCGGGCTGCTGTCCGAGCGGCTTGGCCTCGCGGCGCTGCTCGACCGTCGTTGCGAAGGGTTATCCACAGGGCAAAAGCAACGCGTTTCGATCGCACGGGCGCTGGTTCACGATCCCGGGGTGCTGATCCTCGACGAGCCAACGACGGGTCTCGACGTGATCGCCTCGCAAGGTTTGCGCGACGCCATCTCGGCCGAACGGGAGCGTGGCAAGGCGATTGTGCTCTCGACCCACTATCTCGCCGAGGCCGAATTGTTGTGTGATCGCGTGGGCTTCATGCACGCAGGGCGCCTCATCCGTGAAGGGACACCGACCAGTTTGCGCGCGGAGACCGGCGCGCTCAGCCTAGAGGCGGCGTTTCTCAATGCGGTGGGCGTCACGCCCGTCTTGTCGGCAGCGGTGGTGCCATGAAGCTGTCCCGAACGCTCTTCGAGCTGCGCCTCATCTTCATCAAGGAGATGCGAGAGACGCTGCGTGACCGGCGCACCTTGCTCGTCATACTGCTCTTTCCGCTCGTGGTGTATCCACTGCTGGCGTTGCTGTCCACGCAGGTGACCGCGGCCCGCGAGTCACGTCTTGACGAGCGCCCCTCGCGGGTGGGTCTGCCCATCGAGGCGCCCAGTCACCCCGACTACAACACGATAGCGAACGAGCTTCGCAAGCTCGCGAAGGATGAGCCGAAGCGGTTCGTGCTGCAGGAGAAGGCGACCGCGCAGGATGTGACCCAGGAGCGCATTGATGTGCTGGTCAGGCCCATGCCAGGCGCCGATTCACGGCTTCGGGTGGCGCTGGTTCACGATTCAGCGCGGGAGACCTCACGCCGCGCCGAGGCCCGCGTGCGCGAGCATCTCGAAGGCCAGCTCCCCGAGGGGTGCGTGCTGCGATTCAGCGTCGATGGCGAGGACGTCTCGACCGAGGAGGCCCGCAGCGGCTATCTGCTCTCGTGCGTGTTGCCGCTGATGGTGGTGTTGATGTTGCTCCTCGGCGCCTTCTATCCGGCCATCGACACCACCGCTGGCGAGCGTGAGCGGGGAACGCTTGAAACCACGCTGGTCATGCCGATCGAGGGCTCGGTCCTGCTGCTGGCAAAGATCTTGTCGGTGTCGGTGATCGCGATCCTGACGGGACTCGCCAACTTGCTCTCGATGGCGCTGACCTGTGTCCAGGTGCTGGCGATGGCCGATCCCGAAAAGCCGATGCCGATCCCCTGGGTTCGATTGTTGTTCGCGACCGTCGGCATGTTGCCCTCGGCGTTCCTGTACTCGTCGCTGATGGTCGCGGCGGCCGCCATCGCCCGTAGCTTCAAGGAGGCTCAGAACCTCCTCACGCCGCTGTATTCCTTGTTTCTCGTGCCGGCGGTCGTGGCCAGCCTCGGTGACTACACGCTCACGCCGGCGCTCGCATTTGTGCCGGGTGTGAACATCACGCTCTACCTGCGCGATCTGATCCTGGCCGATGCGGCGCCGCTTCAGACCTTGCTGGTGTTGGTGTCGACGGCGTTTTATGCCCTGCTCGCGATGCGACTGGCCGCGCATCTGTGGAATCCAGAGCGATTGCTGGCGCAGAACGATCCGGCGAACCGATCACCCGTCGCCCGACAAACGGACGAGGAATCCAGGTTGGTCGCGCCGGATGCGCTGCTCGCGTTCGCGCTCGCGTTCATCGTGTTTCTCGCCTCGATGCCCTTGCAGGTGCGCTTTCACACGGCGGGTCTATTCGCGGCGCAGTGGCTTGGTATGTTCGGCTTTACCTTCCTGTACGTGCGTCTGCGGGGATGGCGCGCAGAGGACGCGATTGGCTGTCGATTGCCCTCAGGCGGCGCAGCGATGGGCGCGGCGTTCATGGGTGCCGGCGCCTTCATCGTCGTCGGTGCGCTGACCGAGGTCGTCGCGAGGCCCCCAGAGGAAGTGACCGAGGCGCTGAAGAAGATCGTCCTCGCACAGGGCGAGCGGCCCGTTTGGCTGACCTTCTTGCTCGTCGCCGTGACGCCCGCGGTATGCGAGGAAGTTCTGTTTCGGGGGCCCATCCTGCGCGGCCTGCGTGGCAGCTTCTCGCCCTGGGTCGCCATCGTGATTCAGGCGGCGATGTTTTCGCTCTTCCACCTCGATTTGTACCGACTGCTGCCCACCTTCTGCCTCGGGGTGATGCTGGGCTGGCTGGCGCTGCGCTCGCGCTCGATTGTCCCGGGGATGATCGCCCACCTCCTGAACAACGGCATCGTGATCCTCCTGTCGGCGGCCGGTGCTGACGCGGATGTTGAAAAAGCCAAAACATCTCAACAGCTTGTGCTCGTGTTGCTGGCGTCCACCCTGGTTCTGTTCGGCATCCGGCACGTGATGCGAAGCACCGCACGTCCGGACTGAAAAATGTAGTCCAGATGACAATTCTGGGCTTGTCTTCCCGGTCCAGCGCTGTTATGACCGAGGAATGGGAACAGGCGACGCCAAGAAACTTTGGGGTTTGTTGCGCAAGACCCACCTGCTCGCCCATGCCTCCAACGAGGAGGTCGAAAACCTGGTCAAGGCACCGGAACTAATCAACTTCCGGGCGCGGCAGGTTGTCTATCTGCCGGGCGATCGTTCGAGTGGTGTTCACTTTGTGATACACGGTCGCGTCAAGGTTTCGAAGGTTACGCGCGATGGCAAGGAGCTCACGCTCGCTTACCGCACCGACGGTGATTTTTTCGGCGAAGGATGCCTCGTGACGCGAGGACCGCGAGAGGAAATGACCGAGGCGATGGAGCCGTCGTCCTCCATTGAGGTGCCGTGGGAGTCGCTGCTCGCGCTCGTTGACAGCAATCCCAAGGTCGCGAGCTTCCTCGCCCGCGTGACGTTGATGCGTCAGCGCGATCTCGAGTCCAAGTTCGAGCAGCTCATCTTCAAGGACGTGGGTTCAAAGCTCGCAGAGCTGTTGCTTGAGCTTGGCACCCGTCACGGCGTCGCCTCCGAGGGGGGCCTCGAGCTTGCGCTCAAGATCACCCACCAGGAGCTGGCCAATCTGATCGGCTCGACCCGTGAGACGGTCTCGCTGACGCTGTCGCAGTTCAAGCGCAAGGGCTACATCACGACCGAAGGACGCCGCGTCATCCTGGCTGACCAGGAAGGCCTGCGCTCGCTCGGCTAGCAGCGCGGTTGCGGTACTCAAGAGACCGGGCCGGCGTGCCGATATCGGATGCTGGAGCCCCAGTTGACCCGCAGCGAATCCAGTCAAAATCGAACCCGCATCATCAGCGTCGGTGGCGGCAAGGGAGGCGTCGGCAAGAGCATCGTCGCCGGCAACCTTGCCGTCGCGATGGCTCAGATGGGCAAGAAGGTGGTGCTCGCCGATCTCGATCTCGGCACCGCGAATCAGCATCTCTTGCTTGGTGTGGATACCCCGCGGCCGGGCATCTCCATGCTGCTCGACAAGACGGTGACGGATGTGCGCGACAGCCTCACCGAAACCAACATCGACAACCTCTGGTTGCTCGCCGGAACGGGTGCCACGATTGGCGCCGCCAACATCACCTACAACGAGAAGGTGAAGATCTTGAAGCGCCTGCGCATGTTGCAGGCCGACGTGGTCATCATCGATGTCGGCGCCGGCGTCAGCTACAACGCGCTCGACTTCTTCGAGCTTGGTGCCCAGCGGCTCATCGTGACGACGCCGCAGGTGACCTCAATACACGATGCGTACTCGTTCTTGAAGGGCGTGGTGCTACGCACCTTGCACCATCACTCGAAAGGCAAGGAAGAGGCGAGCTACCTTGATGCCGCGGACAAGACCGCAGAGGGCGAAAAGGTCGTTGATGCGCTCAACAAGCTGCGCAAGACGCATCCCGAATATGCCGAGCGCGTGTTCCATGTTCTGAAGAACTTCGGCGCGTATCTTGTCGGCAACCAGGTCCTCGATCCGAAGCAGGCTGGAATCTTCCACGCGGTGTCGAAGATGATGGAGGATTTCCTTGGTGTGACGGTTCCGATCCTGGGCTGGTGCAAACACAGCACGCAGGTCCACGATTCGGTGAACAGTCGAACGCCGCTCGTGACCAATCGCAACTCGGACAATGCCATCGCCTTGCGCGAAATGGCCGAGACCTTGTTGCTTGAAGATGTCGTCATGGAAGAAGAGCTGCTGCTCGACGACGAGTACGCCGAGGTGGAGCTCAGCAAGGAGGACGACGCGCCTGCGATGGAGTTCATCCTGACGCCGGACGCATTGATCTTGCCGACCACGGAAGAGCTGGGCATCGCGGCCGAGGCTCAGGCAGCGGCAGAAGAGGCAGAAGAAGATGATCGGGATCGAGATCTGACGCCGCCGCCGATTGCGCCCGGGCCTGCACCCATCACCAACGACAGCAATTACATGGT
>Ga0169931_10004483_pt1 | contig 21739 bp, 10 predicted proteins | sample Kivu_15m_20L_FD_129675 | JGI IMG/M metagenome (GOLD analysis project Ga0169931, IMG submission 129675) | Freshwater microbial communities from Lake Kivu, Western Province, Rwanda to study Microbial Dark Matter (Phase II) - Kivu_15m_20L... | ecosystem: Environmental > Aquatic > Freshwater > Lake... | reverse complement strand
GGCGACTACGCGGGCTTCGCCCAGCAGGAGCTGGAGTGCCTCGATCCGGGCTGCGTAGCGCTGTTCGTGCAGAATTGCGGCGGCGACGCCAACCCGCTCCCCCGCGACCACCGTACCGAGGCCGGGATGCAGTTGGCCCGCAGTTACGGCTACATTCTCGCGCAGGCGGTCCGGCAGGTCCTCGACGGACCTCTCCGCAAGGTTTCCGGACCGCTGCGGGTCGCCGGCGGCGAGACCCAGCTCGATCTGCAGCCGGGTCCGTCCCGGGCCGCGCTGCAGCAGCAGGCTCCGCGACTCACGGGGATGGCTCGCCGGGAAGTCGACCATCTGTTGGGGCAGTACGACGAGGCGGGCGAACCGCCCCCGCGGGTGCGGTATCCGATTCAGGTCTGGAAATTCGGCGACGACCTGACGTGGATCGCCCTGACCGGCGAGACGGTCGTCGATTACGGTCTCAAATTCAAGGCGACCTACGGAGCGCACGCGACCTGGGTATCCGGCTACCACAACGATCTGTTGAGCTACGTGCCGAGCCTTCGCGTGCTTCGCGAAGGGGGTTACGAAGGGGGCGACGGCATGCTGGAATACGGGCATCGGGCGCCCTACGCGGAGTCGGTGGAACGCCGGATCACGGAAAAAGTGGAACAGTTGACGCGGCAAGCCGCCGCCGCGCCCTGAGCCGCGTCGACGGGCCGTGCGCGGTGCGCGGTGCGCGGTGCGCCGCGGCCGGGGGCCGCCGCGGGGGCACGCGCCGTTTGGCCGACGTGCGGTCGGCGAGGGCGCGACTTCAACGCCGGCACGACCGGGACGCCGCACGGCCGCGGCCGAGGACGCCGCGCCGGCCGCCGGCCGCCGCCGCGAGGCCGCACCACGGCAGGTGCGGCGGTTCCGGAGCGACCCAGCCGGCGGGCGCGGCGGCGCGGTGCGCGGGCGCGGCGATCGCGGCCCCCGCGGCCTGTCCCCACTGCGCCTCCCACAACGCGAAATCGCCCGCATCGATGCGGCCGTCGCCGTTGGCGTCGCCGATCGAGGTGGAGGCTGCGTCGGCGTCGGTCCGTTGGCGCTGCCAGAGCAGCAGGTCGCCCCCGTCGACGACGCCGTCCCGATCCAAATCGCCGTTTTCGCGGACGAATTGCCGATACCGCGCGAACTGCTCCGCGGCCCGCGGGCCGCCCAGGCCGAGGTTGCCGCCGCCATCGCCGAAGAATCCGAACGTCTCGTACACCGTCAGCACATCGACGTAGCGGCTTTCCACGAGGAGTTGCTCGCGCAGGCGATCGAAGTCGGCCGGATAGGGGTTGCCGTACGTCGGACCGTCCATTTGCCAGTTCTCCGCGTTGGCCCACAAATGCTTGGCCGCCCCCTGATGCGCGGCGGCGTAACGGGCAAAAACCTCGGGCAGCTGCTCCAGGCGACGAGCAGGATCGAAGGTGTACTGGTACGGCACGTAGCCGGCGCCGACCGCGTCTTGGTAGGCGAAAACGTCGACCAGCGATCCCGCGAGAATCTCGGGCGACACGACGGGCGTGCCGGCGGGCGACGCCAGCGCGGGCTTGTCGGCCGCCAGCGTGCGGAGAAATTCCACCAGCGGGTTGTAGAAGGTCGCGCTGGCGCGCTGGAGATCGTTCGCTTCGTGAGTCAGGTACCATCCGTAGAAGGAAGGCTCGTGACCGTAACGATCCCACAGTTCCTGCGCCAGCAGGCGACTGTGGGCGAGGCCCGCCGACAGCCGGACAGGGTCGTCGAAGGCGTCCCACGTGAGGTAGAGATCGTGGCCGCGGCCCAGTCCGACGAAGACGTGCTGGCCGTTGGCGGAAGCCTGGTCGAGGATCGTTCCGACCGCGTCGAACGGCAGGAGCGAGGGCCAGTGCTGGCTGGGATAGAAGGCGCCCCAGCCGTTGAGCAGGTATTCGGCATACGTGATGACCAGCATCTCCACCCCTGCCGCATGCAGCGCGTCGACTGTGCGACGCACGTCGGCCTCTGCCGGCGGCCGGCGTTGCGGATAGACGCCGGGAAGCAGGCCCCCCGGATCGAGCCACGCGGCTTGGAAGCGGGGGAGGCTGCGGTCGGCGGCGGCGACGACCTGCAGCGGCCGCTGCAGCGCCCGCGTTTCCAGTTCTCCCTGCGGACGCACCTCCAACCGCACCGCCGCAAGCGGGGGAAGTTCGTCGGCCTCGAACCAGGCCGACCATCGAGCGTGGCCTGTCGCGTCGGGTTGCAGCAGGCGACTTCCAAGCAGCACGTCGGTTTCGCCGCCGGTGGCGAAGAGTTCCGCCGCGTAGACGCGCGGACTGTCGGCGCCGCGATGGATCGCCACCCGCACTTCGACCGGTCCGTTGCGCGACACGGTATCGGGCGGCGTGAGCGTCAGGCGGGCTTCGTAACCGGCGGCCGTCGGACGCCCGCACCACGAGGCCAGCGCGAGCCCGGCGATCCACCGGGCTGCGAGCCGTCGCCGCTGCGTGCCGCGGCGGCGCGTCAGGCCTGTTCGCGACGTGGCCATCGTCATGTCCGGAGTTCCTCGATCGGTCGCCCGCGCGCGGCGCCGCCGTCAGTCGCCGAATTCCGCCGCGTCGAGGCGGATCGCCTGGGTCTCCAGCGCCGCATCGACGGCTGCGAAATCGACCGCGTCGTCGTCCCGCGACGGGCGGGGGGCAGGCCGCGATCCGCGGGCCGTCGACGGGGCCGTCTCCCAGGCGCCGCGCCGCGCGGGCCGTTCGGCGCCGCGCCGGTCCGGGCCGGGCGACGGGTCGTCGGCGACCGGGCGCAGCGGGGCCGCCGCCGTCGTCGCGGCGGAGGCGGCCGCGATCCCCACGACGGGATCGTGTTGCCAGACGCTCGCGGATGCGGCCGACCGACCGGCGGCCGCCGAAGCGTCCGCGAGGGGAGCGGTCGCCGCAGCGGGACGGCTGCCGATGCCGTAGACGTAGCCGGTGGTCGAGACGACCACGATTTCCGCGAGGCCGTCGCCGTTGGCGTCGGCGATGACGGGCGCCCCGAGCAATCCGCCGTCCGGTGCGAAGGTCCACTCGATGCGGCCGCTGGCCCCGTCGGGGTTCGCCCCGACGACGTACAGCGTCGTGCCGATCGCGAACAGCGATTCGTCGCGGCCGTCCTGGTCGAGGTCGGCCGAGACCGAGAGCGTCGGGGTATCGGAATACGCGCCGCCGACCGGCGCAAAGCCGCGACCCGGCAGCGGGACGGTCCACCGCACCGCTCCCGTGGCGGCGTTGATCGCCTGGAAGAAGGAGGGCGTGCTCACGCCGGCCGACTGGGGATGTCCGGGGCTCAGCAGTTCCAGCGTGCCGTTGCCGTCGACGTCTCCGACGCCCTGGATGAAGCCCGGCGTGTTGTCGAACACGAACGGCGTATGCCAGATGTTCACGCCGTACTTGGAGACCAGTCCCAATTGGGAGTAGCTGCCCGCCCACAGGACCGTGTCGGTGCCGTTCCCCAGAAAGTCGTCCACGACGGGCGTGCCGTACAACGGCGAGCCGCCGGGAAACACCCCGCCGCCCAGCACGGCTTTGTCGACCAGATTCACCCCTGTCCCATCGACCACGTAGAACATGTCCGGGTGGAAGTTGACCGCCTCGTCCAGGCCGTCGCCGTCCCAATCGTAGACGGGCATGTGGGCTTCGCCGGCGGCGCGGGCCACGGAGTTGCTGCCCGGCGTGTTGCCGAACGTCCGCCGCCAGCGGACCGCTCCCGTGCGGCCGTTGAGCAAATGGAACTCGCCGGTGCCGCCCGTGCCTCGCATGGTCTGCACCAGAACGTCATGGTGCTCGGCGGTGGTGAAGTAGCCCGTACGCCACAGGGTGAGGCCCGGCTCGTTGAAGACGCGGGGTCCGCCAGGCACGTCGAAATCGGCGTGCCACAGTTCCTGGCCGTCGCTTTGCACGGCCACGAGGCGGGCCTGACCGGCCGGTCCGACCGTCGCCAGCAGCGTGGCGAGCGAGCCGTCGCCGACGAGTTTCGCCAGGGCGACGCCGCTGGTCTCGTGCTGCCCGGTGAACTGCGAGGCGCCGGTCGAGCCGCCGATGCCCGGCAGCGTCCACAGGGGATCGACGCTGCCGTCGGGTCGGGGCCGGAAAGCGGCGACGTTTTGGGCGGCTCCCTGCACGACGACGGCGGGCGGGCTGACGGGGCCGGCGAGCCGCCCCACGACGGCGGTGGAGCGGGGCGGAGCGCTGCCGGCCGACTGGACGGGTTGTCCGTCGAACTGCGTCAGAGCGATCTTGTGCCCGCTCGTCTCGCCGAAGCGGCGCTGCAGGCGAAGCAGGTCCAAGCCATCGACGCGCTGGTCGCGATTGGCGTCTCCGTCGGCGCGGAGCGCCCCTTGAAGCTTGCCCCATCCCGCCTCCCAGGCGGCGACGTCGAGGGGGTTGACCGCGTTATCGAGGTTGAAATCGGCGTCCGGCGGCGGAGGATCGCCGAAGACTTCGGCCGAGAACAGGACGCTGGTCTCCCCGGGAGGCGCAGCGCGCACCGCCAGTGCGTCGAGCTTGGGGCCTTCGGCGACTCCCAGTCGGCTGAAAGCGCCGTCCGCCTGCCACTGCCACGCCTCGACGCGGAGCTGGGCGCCCTCCGCGTCGAGGGGACTCCGCACGAAGAAGGTCTCCGGACCTCCGGGGGCGAGTCTTCCTGCCAGCAGGTCCAGCTTGCCGGTGGAGGCGGCGCTGTTGACGTGGACGGGGAACGCGGCGACGTCCTGGGCGACGAAGGCCGCATCGGCCTGGGACCACAGCGTGTTCCAGCCGCTGCCGTTCCAATCGAGGATCTTCAGGGTCGACACGCCGGGCAGCAGCGAGCCGGCGGTCTGGCGGACGAAGAGTTCGTAGTCGCCGTCGCCGTTGACGTCGCGCGCGCCGTCGACGGCGTGATCCGCCAATTCGCTGACGAGCGTTCCGTTCTGGGCGTTGAAGACCTTGATCCGCCACCGTTGGTCGCCCGTGTCGTTGAAGATCGACGTGGCAATCTCCGGTTTGCCGTCGCCGGTCACGTCGCGCACCGGAAACGCCCCCGGCCGGTGCTTGGTCTGCTTGCTGGCCAGACGCGGATCGAACACCCGCTCCCACAGTTTCACGAGATTCCCGCCGGCGTTCCAACCCATGACCGTGATGAAGTCCTGGAAATCGCCCATCACCACGAATTCGGACCGCTGATCGCCGGTGAGTTCGTAGGCTCCGAACCAACCGTAGCCTCTCCCGCTCTCATTGGCGGCGGGCTTGAACGTGCCGGTCTTCTCGATCTGCCCGGTCGCCATGCTCAATACGACGACGTCGTTCCAGGGCGTGAGCGCGACCTCCAGCGCTCCATCGGCGTCGAAATCTCCGGCAAGCAGATTGGGGATGCCGAACATCGACGGGATCGTGGGCGATTGCCACTGCTGGACCCAGCCGCCGCCGCTGCGGGCGAACAACCGCACGGCGCCCTGGCCGAAGGTCGTGTCGAAAACCACGGCCTCCAGTAGTTCCAGCTTGCCGTTGCCGGGGATGAAGTCGCCCACGATGCGGGACGAACTGGTGGCTTCGGCGGTCAGCGCGCCCGTGCCGTCGAGATCGAAATACGGTCCGCCCACGCCCCACGAGACGCGTTCCGATGGACTCAGCGACTGGTTGGCGGAAGGCAACGCCACGAGTCGGCCCGGCCCGGCCGGCGCGGCCGCCACCCAACTCTCGCGGGCTCCCACGAACTCCGACCACAGAATGCCGGCGTTCTGCAGCACGTTGTCGTCGACCTCCGCCAGTCCCGACAGGCGGGCGTTGCCGCGGTGCTGGTGCCACTCCAGGCGGCTGGTCGGCTCGTCCGCGGGAGGCGTCCACGGCGGGCGGGGATCGGTGTCGCTGACGATCCGCAGATTGTCGATGGCGACGGGCCCCGAATTCTGCGGAAACGCGCCGACGAAGGCGAGCATGTTGATCCCCGGAGCGCCGGCCATCCAGGGGCGGTCCGCCGATCCGCCGAACGTCACCGCGGAACCGTTGATCAACAGGCGGTACGTGCGATTGACGCCGTCGATCACGTACTCGACCTTCAGCGTCGTCATGCTGGAGATCGCCGCCGTCGCGCCGCCGTTGCCGTCGTCGCGCACCACGTCGGCGCTGAAGCGATTGACGCGGAAGCTGTTCCAGATCGTCGTGTCGTTGACCGTCGTGGGCGACGTGCGCCCCGCGCCGCCGTAGCCCAGACGCACGTCGAGGTAGGTCCAGGACACGAGCCCCGTCGGCTCGGGCAGGAACAGATCGAACGAGACGCGTCCCGATCGGAAGGCCGCCGGATCGTTGGCGAATTCGCTGGTCCAGCTCACTACCGGCTGGGCCGCCCCGGGGTTGTCGAAGATCAGCGATTTGTTGCCGCTGGGGGCGATCGGGGTGCCGTACTTGCCCCCCGGGCCGCCGATCTGGATGAAGCCCTCGGGCCCCGTGGCGTTCAACGCGAAATCGGCGCTGCCGGGCAGCGTATTGACCGGGTACGCGTCGAAGTTTTCGTCGAGCAGCGTGACGGCCAGCGGAAGACGCATCTCCAGCGGTTCGTACCGGAGCGGGCGTGTCGCCTGATTGCGCGGGGCGGACGGGAAAGACACGCGACGGGGGCGAGCAGGCATGGCGCGGGGGGGGCTGACGGCGGCACGGCGCTGGGAATCGAGCGGGCGGTTTGCGAGCGGCGCGCGGATCAATACTGTGGTCGGCGGCGGCTCATGAGCCGCCGCTCGTCGTGCGCCTCCGGCTTTTTCGTCCGTGAGGAGCGGCGGACGGGTTCATTGACCGCGCAGTCGTCCATGGGACGCCGTCCGCTGCGAGCGGGTCGGCGCCGCGACCCGACCCATGGCGAAGGACGTCCGCCGCGAACCGCCCCGTCGCAGGGCGAAACCGCAGGCCAGCAGCCCGGCGGCCAGACCGCACGACGCGGGCTCCGGGACGCTGGCGACGGCCGCGGTCGCGGCGGGGGGCTGGTCGAAATCGACGACTCGGAAGTTGTCGAAGTAGACGTTCCCCGACGCTTGCGAGCCGATTCCGCGGGCGCTGGCATCGGTCATGAAGGAGATCTCGTTGATGCCAGGCGCCGGCTCGTTCTGGAACGTGTTGAAGTTGAAGATCTTCGTCCACGGCGCCTTGTCGATGACCTTCACCGCGGGAGCGGCGTCCTCCAGGTTGTCGACGAAGATCGAGTAATCGGCGCGGACCCCGTTGATTTCGTACCGTACGCGGAGCTTCTGATCGACGAGAATCACGGAGTTGTCGGCGTAGGTGCGAGCATTGGCCTGGTCGTAGAGCGTATTGGCCGGGTTGGGAGCGATTCCCGCTTCCTGCATGCGGAAGCTGTTCCAGATGTTCTGGTCTCCCGTGGTCGCCACCTGGCCTTTGGCTTCGCCCGTGAGTTCGAAACCCAAGCGGACCTCAAAATAGGTCCAGTAGCCGTTGCTGGGCACTTTTTGCAGGAAGACGTCGAACTCGATGGTCCCGTTCTTGAAAAAGAAATTCGGATTGCTGGCGTCGTCGGGAAAAATGTTGAACCAGTTGGCGGCCTGCTGCACCGCGTTGTTGGGATTGTACAGCAGCAGGCTCTTGTTGCTGCCGCCGCCGGCCGTGCCGAACTGCGTCTCCCAGATCGTGCGATCCGCGGCGTCCACTGCGCCGTCGGCGTTCGCGTCCCCAGCGCTCTTGGCGGCTCCGCTGGCGATCGAAAAACCCCGCTGCCAACTAAGCAGGTCGAGGCCGTCCACGCGGCCGCTGCCGTTGAAATCGGCGGCGGCCGTCGTGACGAACGGGTCGGGGAATTGCCCGCCGGTCACCGTGATCGTGCCCGGATCGTTGGGCAGCACTTCGCTGCGGGTGAAGCTGCCCAGGCTCGCCACGGCCTCGTTGGCGGGCAAGTCCGGCGTCGAGGTCTCGAAATCCTCGAAGATCAGCACGCGCTGGGCATGCACCTGGGCCGCAGGAAGCGTCAGCAGCGCGAGACCGAACAGAATGCGACGCCGGGGCACGGACGCGGCCGCGATGCTTCGGCAGGCGGATAAGAATAAGACAGGGCGCTGCAGCAGGCGGAATGCCGACATGGGTGTTCTCTCAAGCCACGAGGAAGGGTGCGGGAGCGACCAGAGGTCGTGTCTTCGGAGCGGTGCGGCCGTGGACCGTCTCCCGGGGCGGCCTCGCGTGGGGAGCGCGCGGCCCACGCGCGGCAACGCGGCCGGTCGGTGGTTCCTGGTCGGTAGTTCTCGGTCGGTAGTTCTTGGTCGGTAGTTCTTGGTCGGTGGAACGCGGGTCCAGACAGGCGGCGCGGCGTCGCGGGGGACGGAGGCGCCGCTACGCGACAGGCAAGGCCGCGGGAGCAAAAAGGGCAGCGGAGCGGGCACGCCCCGCCGCTCGTTTCTCATCCACTGGCGAAATTGTCCACTGGCAGCCTTGCCCACTGGCAGCCTTGCCCACTGGCGACTTTGCCCACTGGCAAATCGCCACAGGGCAGGCCTGCCTTCGGGAGTGCCAAGTCGCGGTCCGCAGCGTCGCGGCTGCCTCGCAGGGAGTGCGAGGCAGCCGCGCGCGGAACGTGACGCATCTTACGCACGGCGCGAGAGATGCGAGGTAAGGGAGGATGCCGCGCGTGGCGTTGGAAGCCTCGACGCTTCGGCTCCCTCCAGGCAATCCCTGCACGACCTCGTCGCTAGCGTCTCCGGCGGATCGCCGCCGCGGCGCCCGCGACGCACAGCAGCAGGCCGGCGGCGGGTTCCGGAATCGGTACGACCTGCACGTTGTCGATGAAGATGAGTCCGTGGGGCGCCCCCGGGGTGGCCTGGAAGTCGCCGACCCAGGTCATGCCGCTGACGCCGGTGGCGCCCGAGAACCAGGGGAGCAGCGACCGCGGTCCGACCGGCGTGGTCCATTCGACCAGCGAGCCGTTGAGCGTGTACGTCATGAAGCCGGGGGTGAAATCGACGCGCAACGTGTTGACGGCTCCGACGAGCGGCTGGACCGACGCGGCGCCCACGCCCGGCAACCCGTTCACGGCGATCGTTCCCGCATCGGCGGTGGCGCGGAGCGAGTACCACCCGACGGTGTCGGCCGCCCCCGTGCTTACGAAGTTGAGTCTGTCGGTGCGATAGCCGAAGCGGTGGTCGACGTAGGTGATTCCGCCTTCGGGCGCGGGGGAGAGATAGAAGTCGTACTGGATATGGCCGGCGGTGAAGGTGGTCGGATCAGGCGTCCAGTTGTAGCCCATCGTGGCGTTGGTGGGGCCGTCGTTGCTCGGGAAGGCCTGGGTGAAGCCATGGCCGTTGTTGTCGAGCACGGCGCTCTTGTTGCCCGCCGGACCCATGGGATCGTCGAAGATCGCGCCGTCCTGCGCGGTCCGCCACAGGTAGCCGGCAGGGCTGTTGAAGTCGCCGTACCAGGACAGGAGAAATCCGCTGGCGTTGGGCAGCATGTTGGGAGTGGACGTTTCGTAATTCTCCGAGACGAGCGGCGCGGCGCAGGCGACGCTCGCCGTCGCCAGCGCCCATGCGGCGCAGGCCCCCAGGTGCAGCATCTTCTTCATGAGACCATCTCCAAAAAGTCAGCAAAAGGTTGGAACATCACGGTCGGTAACCGCCTCTCTCTTCGTCCCTGCTTCCATGTCGCGCACGTCCCAGGCGATTCCGCGTCCGGAATCCTCGCCGCGACGCCTGGCCCCGACTCCGTCTTGGCGACTCGGTCTTGGCGACTCGGTCTTGGCGACTCGGTCTTGGCGACTCGGTCTTGGGTCGGGGCGACTCCGTCTGGGGGTTTTCTCCTCCGCGCCTGGAACTGTCGGCGAACTGCCACGGCAGGCTACCGTCCTGCAACCGGCGGCGGGGACTCCCGTCCCGACCCCGGCCGCGCCGCCCCCCCGGCCTTGCCGTCCCCGCCCGATCAGGCCGCCTTCCTCGGGCCCAGCTCGCGGCTGCCTGCCACGAGACTTTCCCGCCGCGGCTCCCCGCGGCGCCGACTTCCGCTTCCGCCGCCTCGCGCACGTCGTGGGCGTGCGCTCACAGCGAGAAATCGAGCGTGTTCTCTCCCGGCTTGATCTCCGCGGCCAGCCGGCTGTCCACATGAAACTGCGGCGGCAGTTCGTTGATTTTCTCGTCGATAAGCGGGCGATCGGGCCGGGTGGCGTCGCCCATCAGGTCGGGGATCTTGCGACCCGTCTTGCGATACGATTGGATTTCCACCCGCACGCTGCCCACGGGCGGTCCCGCCTCGGCGGCGATGCGGTAACGGCCGTTGGCGATCGCGGCTCCCGATGGTTTACCGTCGGCGTTTCCCGTCGGAAAAAAGACGATGTTGCCGTCCGCGACGGGTTGGCCCTTGTAGGTCACGGCGCCCTCCACGGCCGCCCGCTGCGGACCCGAGGGGCCGCATCCCAGCGCCACAGGCCCAAGCGCCGCGACCACAATCCACCGCACTCTCCAGGGGCCTGGTTGCGGGTTTCTCGGCCTCGCGCGCACGTCAAATTCCGTCCGTGATTACGTTGCCGTCAGCGACCTGAATCAAACTTCCCAGCGGGAAGATCTCGATCGAATCCTTGACGAATTGCACCGAACCGTCGCACATCACGACCTGCACTCCTGCCGGATGGGCGCTGTTGAAACCTGCCCAATGGCCGTTGATCATCGGTGCGTTCGGCTCGTGCAGCTCGCGCAGATGAGCGGTCAGCAATCCCGCCCAGCATGCCGTCTTGTTGCTGGACGGGCCGGGCAGGCCCGCCCAGTAGGGGCCGTTGGTCGAGCTCTTGAACCGCCGCTCGCCGACGAGGAAGGTGTTGCTCGTCCCGTCGGTGACGTCGTCGGTCCCCACTTCGCTGTTGCGATAGAGCACGCCCGTCAGTCCGAAGGGGCAGCCCGTGGGGTCGGTCTGTCCGGGCACGAACCACCCGAAATGGCACGGCACGCAGATCGACGCGCTCCCCACGTAGTTGGAAATCGCGAACCGGGGAATCGCCGGATTGAACTCGCCGTAGGCCGCAAATTCGCCGTAGGGCTGTTCCGGGGCGTCGGACGGACACCGATAGATGGTCAGGTCGGTGCCGATCAGATCGATGTTCTCGATGGCGCCTCCGGCAGTTCCCGAGGTGGCCGACTTGAGCTGATCGAACTGGTCGTACAGAGGCTGCTGCTCGACGTAGGGCAAAATGTGGAAGCCCCACGCCAGATTCGGACGACGCTCGGGGGTGCTGGGGCGACTGTCTTCGGTCCACCCCGGGGCGAACTTCCCTTGGGCCGCATGGTGGTTCTGAAAAGCAATCCCGATCTGCTTGAGATTGTTCGCGCATTGAGCGCGGCGAGCGGCTTCGCGGGCCGCCTGGATCGCCGGCAGCAGCAAGGCGACGAGCACCCCGATGATGGCAATCACGACCAGCAACTCGACCAGCGTGAAGGCGGGTGCGGGCAGCCGCCTTCGACGACGCGGAGCAGACGCCATGAAGACCCTCCCAGAGTTCTTGGGGCGCGACTTGCAAAACGAAAACGTATGCAGTTTTTACGCGTCTCGCAAGAAAAAAAGACCCGAGTTGCTCAAAATTTGGCTCTGTGAACGAGGTGTGCGGCAAAAAATGCCTGCTCCTTAGGCACGTCCATCGTTCCCCTGCCCAGAATGCATGCATCTGCGGCGGCTGGCGGGGGGGCGCCTGGGGGCGCGCTCGCCCTCGGCGTCAGCGCGTTGCCATCGGCGTCAGGAACCAGTCGCGGCGCGGCGGGGGCGGCCGCCGCGGCGTGGCGGGGAGAGACTCGCCCAGCCGTTCCAACGCCCAGCCGCAGCCGCGCCCGACCTGCAAGGGCGTGGCGTCGGGGTCGAAGAACTCGCGGAACTGCGGCACCAACTCGCGCCGGTCCATCCGCGCGAGACTCACCGCAGCCATCTGGCGGACCCAAGGGTCTTCCGCGGGAATCGGGGTGGTGTCGGTCATCCGCGCCGCCAATTCCGCCAACAACTCGGGGGAGGGTTGCGGCGACGACCCCTCGTGCAACTTGCCCAGCGCCCACAGAGCGGCCGCGCGGGAGGTGCTCTGGCAGTAGGTCTCCACGTGCGGCGGCTCGCCGCGTCCCTGGGGCGACGGTTTGGGAAGGTAGCGGAGGAGTTCGCTGGCCGCCGACTGGTGGCGGAGCCGACCGAGGGCGACGATCAACGACTCGGCCTGCCGGTAGGCGTCCGTGAGATCCGGGACGGGGACGTCGCCGTCGGGAGGAGCCGCCGCGTACTGTGCGGCGAGTTCGGCGCGGATCGACTCGGTGCGCTCGGTCACGGCGCGGAGACGTGCGAGCAGCGCGGGGGCGGTTTCGGGGGGGGCGATCCGGGCCAGCGCCCACGCGGCGGCGACGGCGACCTGCGGATCGGGGTGTTCCAGCAGGGGAAGCAGCCGCGGTGCGGCGTTCGGGTAGCCGGCCGCTCCCGCCACGCACACGGCCTGGTACAGGGCGGGGGACGAGCGGGGCTGTTTCAATTCGGCCGCGACGCCGCGGGCCACGGCTGCCCGCAGCGGCGGGTTCGACGCCAGTTCCACCAGCGCGTCGCCCGCCTCGCGGCGCAACAGCGGGTGGGGATCGTCGAGCGCCGCGGCGAGCGCCGCGACGGTTTTCGGGTCAGGGGCCGCGCGAAACATCGCCAGCGCCAGGCCGCGGAGCCGCACCGACGCGGCGCGTTGCCAGCGGAACGCCCCGGCGAGCCCCGCGGCGGGGTTGTGGCGGAGCAGGCTCTCCAGCGCCGACGCCGCGACGGTCGCGTCGGGATCGAGCGCCAGTTGCTCCCGCAGTCGTTGTGCCGCAGGGTCGCTGGACTGGGCGACGACGACGGCCGCCAGCCTGCGCTGGGCGCCCTCCCCCGCGGCGAGCTGCGCGGCGACGGCGTCGCGGGCGGGAGCGGGGATGCGGGCGAGGGCCTCCGCCGCGGCAAGGCGCTCGGCGAAATCGACTGCGGGGTCGAGGACTCGTGCGGCCAGCGGGGGCGCCGACGCGGCGTCCTGCACGCTGCCGAGTCCGCGATAGGCCCACAGGCGTTGCTGGCGGCTGGCGCGCGGATCGTCGAGTCGACTTCGCCAGCGGTCGGCCAGCGGCTGCCACTGCCACTCGGCCAGCGCGGTCTCGCCGAGCCGCTGCAGGTCGGCGTCGGGCAGTTGCAACGCGGCCTCGACGTGGGCGGCCAGCTCGCGAAGGGCGAGCGCGCGGGCGGCGGCGACGGCCGCCCGCAGCGCCGCGGGGGACGCGTCGGCGGTCGACAGCAGGCGGGCCAGCGGCTCCGTCGCTGCGTCGCGGACGGGAATGCCGAGCCGGTGGGCGCGGATCAGTGCGAGGCACGCCTCGCGGCGGCTTTCGTCGTCCGGCTCCCCCAGCGCGTCGCACCACAGGCGGAGCGTCCCCTCGGACAAGGCGACCGCCTCCGGAGCCGGGTCGAACCGCGGGTCGTCCAGCAGAGGCGAACGGAGTTCGATGGCCGCGGCGCAGGGCGGGGCCAGCCAGGCTGCGGCGAACGCGGCGGCGGCGACGACGACGAGGCGCCGTTGCCGCGAGCGTGCTGCGGAGAGTTGCGAGCGGACGTGGGCGTGCATCGTGGAGCGGGCGTCAGGCGCCGCTTCGGGGATCAATCGGGGAGCGTCAAGCGTCGCGTTCGTACGCACAGCAAGGCCAGCAGCGCCGCCGTGGCGGCTGCGGTCGTGTACCAGCAGCGCGGCAGCAGGTGGTAGTCGGCGAACCCCGGGGCCTCCATGGCGGCGAGGGCGGCGGCGACGGGGTTGAACGCCAAGGCGTTTTCGACGAGGGCCGGTCCGAAGGGCGCATCGCGGCAGGCCCAGATTGCCAGCGTACCGCCGAAGAAGGCGATCATCAGGGCGTACGCGGCGAGCGTGGCGCGGGCGGTCCGCAGCAGCAGGCTGCTGAGAGCGGCGCTGAGGGCGATGCACAAGGCTCCCGTGAGCGCGAGCGTCGCCAGCACCGTCAGCACCTGCCGCGTCATCACGGGTTTGATGAGCATGATGACGGCGTAGCCGGGGAGCGTGGCCCCCAGCAGCAGGACGACCGAGGCGATCGTGCTGGCCAGCTTTCCGGCGACGATCTGCCAGGAAGAGAGGGGCGTCATCCGCAGCAGGGCCCAGCTGCCGCTCTCCCATTCGTCGCTCACCAGGCCGCTGGCGAGCGTCGGCGTGACGACGAGCACCAGCAGCACCTGCAGTTGGATCATGAATCCGCCGATCGACTCGGTGCTCCAGCGGATCGCTCCGGAAGTGGCCGCCAGCGTCGTGCCGAGCGAGATCACCGCGCACAGAGCGAGCAGGCGCAGCGTCCACGAACCCCGTCCGAAACGCCGCGTGCGAAATTCCTTGAACAGCACCGGGTTGGCCCACGACGGGATGCCGCGGCTGCGGCGTTGGGGATCGACCAGATAGAGCCATCTTCGCCGGCGTTGTTCGGCGACGCTGCGATCTTCCGTCATCACGCCCGCGTCGCGGGTCCGCTCGGCGACGCCGGGGCGGAGTTGCCCGATGGCGTACGCGGCCAGCAGCAGGCTCAGCGCGCAGGCGGTCGCGACGTAGCGTAGCGGCGCGCCGCCCGCGGCGGGTCCCCCGCCGAATTGATCGGCCTGGCCGACGATTTCCCACAGCGCGGGGACGGGCGAGAAGGCCGCCGCGGCGGTGGCGGCGGCCGAGGGACGCTCGCCGCCGCGCTGGGCAAGCCACGCGGGGATCAGTGCGGCAAAGGCCAGGCCGGCGACGACGGCGTACGTCCCGCGGAGGGCGGTCACCGGCGCCTGCGCCCGGCAACTGATCGCCAGGCCGATGGCGGAGCACTCCACGGCGGTCGCCAGCAGGAGGGCGTACAGCAGGCCGACATGGTTCCAGGCGTCGAGCGCGCCGAGGCTGTAGCAGGCGGCGGCCGCCGGAAGGCTCATCGCGACGGGCAGCGCGATCAGGGCCAACGACGCCAGCAGCAGCCCGAGGTAAATCGCGCCGGCCGAAAGCGGCGTGTGCAGCAGCAGCGTCAGCGTGCCCCGCCGCCGCTGCTCGACGATGGCGGCGGCGGGGGCGGCCGGCGCGAGCAGCAGCACGGTCGCGGCCAGGCCGTAGGCGAACAGGCGGAACACTTCGATCGCCCGCTGGCCGGCGGCATCCGCCTCGCCCTCGGCGGGCCAGCGGAGCAGGACCAGTCCGCAGAACAGGCAGAGCGGCCCGAGCAGCAAGGCAGGAGCCCCGGCGCGGCGGGCGAGCCCGGCGATTTCGCGAACGAACACGACGGCGAACATGGCGTCTCGTTAGGGGGTCGTCTCGGTAGGGGGCGTCGCCCGTCCGTCGCGACGCGCATCGGTGAGGGTGAGAAAGGCTTCTTCGAGGTCGGCTTCGACTTCCCGGAACTGGCTCACGCCCAACCGCGCCGCGGCGAGCTTCGCGAGCAGTTCGCTGAGCGCGCCGTCGCCGCGCGTCGTGTGGAACCGCACGACCCGTTCGGAACGCGACGCGGTCGGGCTCGGCTCGCCCTCCAGCCACGCGGCCACCAGACTTTCCGCCGACGCCACGTCGTCTTCGCGGACGAGCTGCACTTCCATCATCCGCCGCTGCTTGAGCCGCGCGAGGATCTGCTCCACGGCGCCGAAGGCCCGCAGCTTGCCCCCGGCGAGGATCGCCGCCACGTCGCAGATCCGCGCGAGTTCCGACAGGATGTGGCTGCTGACGATGAGCGTTTTCCCCCGTGCGGCAAGGCTGCGGAGCAAGTCCCGCATTTCCACGCGGGCCTGCGGATCGAGGCCGTTGGCCGGTTCGTCGAAGATCAGCACTTGGGGGTCGTGCATCAGCGTGCGGGCGATCGCCACGCGCTGCTTCATGCCGTGGCTCAAGCTCTCCAGGAAACGATCGCGCCACGGGGCGGCGCCGGTCATGTCGAGCGCCTCGGCGACCCGCGCGGCCCGCTGCGTCCGCGGAATGGCGAACGCCGCGCCGAAAAAGTCGAGATACTCGTGCACCCGCATGTTGTCGTAGCCGCCGAATACGTCGGGCATGTAGCCCACGACGCGCTTGATCTCGCGGTGCTGCCGCGAGCAGTCGACGCCGGCGATCCGCGCCGTGCCGGCCGTGGGCCGCGACTGCCCGACGAGCAACCGGATCGTCGTCGACTTGCCGGCGCCGTTGTGGCCGATCAGGCCGAGAATCCGCCCCCGGCCGAGGGCGAACGTCAGCCCGTCGAGGGCCAGGAAGTCCCCGTATCTTTTGGTCAGGCCTTCCACCTGGACGATGGCGTCGTGGCTCATGGCTTACTCGGGCTCGCCTGTGCGGGTCTCGGGGCGCGGCAGCGCGACGGCCCGCGCCGCCAAAAACGCCTGCCGCACGTGCCATCCCGAGCGGCTCAGCGAGCCGGCCGCTTCGTCGGGATGCGAACCGACGTGGATCGTCAGCACCAGTCCGCCCTGCGGGTCGAGCGCGAGCCCTTGCGGATCGGAGAACTCGACGTCCAGGCGCCGGCCGTCGGGACTCTCCGCGCGACCCGCCTCGCGGGGCCGGTCGCCCTGCCACTGCAGCCACCGCACGCGCCGCCCAGGGGCGTGCACTTCCGTCGACAGACGCGCCTGCACGACGCGCAGCGGCAGCAATTCCGGCGGAAGCTGGAAACGCAGCGAGACGGCCGTGCCGTTGACCAATCCCTCCACCCACGCCCCCTTCTCGTTGCTGTAGGCCGACGACGGCGCCGCGCCGTCCGGGCTGGCGACCGATGCGAACGGAATCAACGCCGCCGGAATCGCCAGCGCTGCGCCGGCGGGCGGGCGGCTCAACCGCAACGGCGCGACGACCAGCGCTTCGCCCACGCGCTGGTCGGCCGCCGTCCACGACGCCTCCGGGAGCCAGTTGTCGCTCCAGCAGAAGAGGGTCGGGCCCGAGAGGCCGCCGCGATCGCCGGCCCGCAGCACCGTCTGCAACAGCTCCTCGCGGCGCCGCGTGCGGTCGTCGATCAGGGCCGCCGCGGAGATGCGGCCCGCAGGCAATTCGGCGTCGATCGGCGCCGCGAACGAGCCGTCGGCCGCGAGCGTCGCCAGCAAGGCCGGTCCGCGCCCCGACGCGATCACCCCCGTCGGGCTGGCCAGCGCCCGCGGCAACGCCAACTTCCCTTCCAGTCCGCGGTCGTTCACGGTCGTCCGCATCTGCCAGCTCGGCCCCAGGGAGCCGGCGGCGGTCCAGGAGCCCGGCGAGATCCCCGCCGGAATCCGCGTCGCGTGGACCGACCATCGGTCCAGGTCGGTCCAGACGACCCGCCGCAGGGCGGTCTCCCCGCCGGCCGGCTCGAACCGCCAGGGGGCCCCGCCGCCGGTCGCTTCCGCCACGGTCGCATCCGCACGGTACAAGGCGAAGGCGCCCTCCGCGTCGTACTCTCCCGTCTCGGGCGCGAGGCGGATCACTTCCATCGCCGAAAAGGTGACGGGCAGTGCGGTCCGCTGGGCGCGGCCGACGGCCGCCACTGCCGCGGCGACGACTGCGGCCAGGATCGGCAGGGACGCCAACGCGTGCCAGGGCCGCCCGGCTCGCTGCAGGCCGGCGGCCAGCAGCGTGGCCGTCAGGCAGCAGCCGCCGAGCACCCCCGCGATGACGGCGCGGGAGAGGGTGCGCTGGCCGATTTGCTGGCTGGCCGTCGACGCCAGCGTCGCCGTCGCCGCGAATTCGGGGGCGTCGTCCGCGCGGTCGGCGAACAGACGCCGCGCCAGGATGCCCAGCGGCAGCCGCGCCGCCCGCGAGCGCAGGCCGGGCCACTGCCGTGCGTCCTCCAGGTCGATGCGGTCGTCCGCATCGAGTTCGGACAACCAGGCCGAGGGACCCAGCGCGGTGCACAGGACCGACCCGCGGCCGATGCGCAGCCAGAGGGCGGCCGGCCACTCGGCCAGCCGGAAATCGACTTCGGCCGGCCCGCCGTCGAGCTGCACCCAGGCGGCCGGCTCGGTCAGTGCGGCGGGCGGGGCGGGCTCTCGGGCCGCGCCGCCGCGGACGTCTTGCAGCGCCGCCTCGACGACCGTCGTGCGACCCCATTCCGCCGCCTGCCAAGCGTCTCCCAGCAGTGCGGCCGGCAGTTCGGCAGAGACGCGGTCGAGCGCCAGCCAGAGTCTTCCGCCGCGCGTCAGCCACTGCCGCACGGCAATCAGGCCCTGCGGATCCTCCAGCAGGCGATCGGAGGCGACGACCAGGCAGTCGAATCCTTGCAGCAGTTCCGCCGACGGCGGGAGCGACCAGTCGTCAGCCAGCGCGTAGAGGCGCGGGCTGTGGCCGGCGATGATTTTCGCCCGCTGCACCAGCCGCCGCGCCGCGTCGTCCCCCAGCAATCCGACCACGAGCTTCTCGCGTTCCACCGGCGCCGTCGAGGCCCCGGTCGCCCGCGGCTCGACGACCTGCTCCCGATCCGCGGCGTCGCCCAAGAGCAGCTGCGAGCGGATCGTCGCCTCGCCTTGCTGGGCCGCGTCCAGCGCGACGAACAGCGGAAATGCGAACCGGCGCACCGCTCGGGGAGGAGCCTGGAACCGGCGACCGTAGAGCCGCAGCGGAGCGCTTTCGGCATGGGCGAGGCCGACGACGTTGAGCGGCTCGTCGCCGAGGTTGGCGACGAGCCCCCGCTGCATGCTCCACGCCCCGCCGCGGAGCGGCAAGTCGGGGGCGTTCTGGGGGGAGAAGTCCAGTTCCGCCCCGGCCGCCATCGACGCCAGCGCCGCCGCCGTCGCGGCCGCCAGCGAACGCCGGGCCCGGGAAAGGGGGCGAGCGCAACGAGAAGGACGACGAGCGAGCATGCGGCGGCCGTGAGGAAAGGACGATGCGCCGCCGGGCGCCCCCGCGCGCCGCGACGGCCCTGCCGACTGCCCAAGGCGCCGCGGGACGCAGCGCGTCGGTTGCGGGCGAAGGCCTCGGCGACGAAGCACGCGCTCGCTTGCTGCACGTGGCCGCCGAAGCCACCGCGCGTGCCGCGACAGGCGGACCTTGGCGAGTATTGACGAAGGCGCGTGGCGTGGCAAGCGCCGGCGAAGCCCGCGGCGCGCCGCCGCGCGCCGCCGCGCGGCGGGCAGCGCGACGGATCGCACCGCTCCCTGCGCGTCCGCCGCCCGCCGCGGACGCAACATACCGCGGGCGCGCCCGCGCGCGGGGCCGCGGGCTCCGGCTGCGGGAAGTGCGGCGGCCCTGGCCCTGGCGTCGGCGTCGCAAGCCGTCACCGCGCACCGCGCCGAGCGCGTGCGGCGCGGCGCGCGGCTCCTCCGCTGCCCGCTGCGGACTTGCGAAACCCGGCGAGCGGGTCATGATGACGACGTCTCTTGTCGGCGGCGGAGCGCTGGCGGGGGGAAGCGGGGGCAGGGCTCGGAGTACCGAATCGGGAGGACGGCGATGCGGCGGCCGCGAGCAGTCGGGACAAGCATGGCGGCGCTGGCGATGGCCGCGGCCTGGGCCCTGCGCGCCGGCGGGGAGCCGGTTCCGTCGCGGACCGAGCATCCGCTGATGCCCGGCGTGCGCGACCCGTGCGTGTGGCAGTCGGACTGGCCGCGCGCGCTGCACGACGCCCTGGCGACAGGCTTCTCGCCGTTGCCCTGCGCGCTGCAGGCCGCGCCCGTCGCGACCTGGGAGATCCCGGGCGGGGGCGCGATCAACTGGGTGCGCCCGCTGCCGGCGCCGCAGGCCGCCGGCGAGTGGTTGGTCGACGACGGTCGCTGGCGTCGGATCGACGCCGCGGGACGGGTGGCGTGGACCTGCGCGTCGCCCGGCGCGGTGCTGGCCGTGGGCGATCTCCGAGGCGACGGGGGCCTGCACGCCGTGGCCGCGGCCGGCGCTCGACTGATGCTGATCGATCTCCGCGACGGCCGGACGGCGTGGCAGACCGCCTACGAGCCGGCCTACGTGGCGCTGCAGGGCCAGGTCGCCGACCTGTTCCCCGACGAGCCGGGGATGGAATTGGCCCTGTTTCCGCACTACGCGGAGTGGGGGGCGGTGCTCAATTTGTCGGCCGCCGACGGACCGCGCGTGCTGTGGCAGCGACCGGTCGTGGAAAACGGCGAGTTCAACGAGCGCTACGACCACCACGGCGGCACCATCGAACTCGATTTCTCGCAGCCGAAACGGCCCGCGATCTGGAACCTGCGGCGGCACCGACTCCGCGGCTTCGACGCCCGCACCGGGGAGGCGCTGGGCAGTCTTGCCTACGCCATCGGCGGGGAGCAGCGGCGGAATTACGGGCCGCTGTTTCTCGGCCGCGATGCGTCCGGCCAGCTTTACGGGTGCGTCTTCGGCGAGCGCGTGCAAACCCACGTGCATGCCATCCGCCTGCGCCGCGACGGTCCCAACGAACTCGCCTGGCAGCACTACTACGGCGAGGTCTACAAAGAGGCCCCGGGAACGAGCGTGCAGGCCCATGGCGTCGCCGACGTCGACGGCGACGGCAACGACGAGCTGGTCTACTCGGTGCGCGATCCGGCGTGCGGCTTGCGCTCGTTCGTCCGCGCGCGCGACGTCGTCGACGGGACGATCGTCTGGGAACTGGCCGACCAGTGGGGGCTGCTGCTGTTCGCGGGCATCGGCGCCGAGCCGACGAGCGGCCTCCTCGCGGTCGCGGCCCCCGACGGGGCGACGCCCGACCGGGGTTCGCTCTCGGCCTACCGCTTTCGGTCCGGGGGGCCGCCGGCGGCGGCGGGCTCGCTCCCCGCGGCGGGATTGTGGGGGCCGCGGCAAGCGCCCGGCTCCGCGGGCGTCGAACGCTTGCTGCTGCGGTCGGAGGCGACCGGCCGCGCGCCGACGTTCGGCGAATACGACTTCGCCGACGGCCAGCTGCGGCGGGCCGTCGAGGCGAACGCCCCCGCGCTGCTCCGCGGCGTCGTGCTCGCTGCGGCTCCCCCGGCCGAGGACGCCGCCGCCCCGCGATGGGTCCTGCGGCAGGGAGCCAACCTGCTGGCGATCGACGCCGCCGGACGTCCGGTCTGGCAGACGCCCCTCGAAGGCGGCGACGCGCGGCTCAGCGCGGCCGATCTGGACCGCGACGGCCGGTCCGAGATCGTGGCGTCGATGTCCGACCGACGCCTGCGCGTCTTTGCCTGCGAGCCCGAGGGCCGGGTCGCCCAGCGGTTCGAAGCCGAGCACGTCGCCGATTGGCACTCGCAGCATCCGGTGGTCGCCGATCTGGAAGGGAACGGCCGCCTGGCCCTGCTGACCTGCGGCAGCGCCGCCGACGGACGCCTGGCGGTCCGTGCGCAGCGTCTCGACCAGACGCTGCTGTGGCAAACGCCGCTGCCCGTCTCCGCGGAGGAAGTGCGCGGCGCGCTGCTCAACCCCGGAAGATTTCTGGGCCCCGAAGCCTTCGGCGTCGCCGTGTCCGTCACCGACGATCGTCTGATCCGCGAAGGAACCTACATGCTCGACGGCGCGACCGGGCGCATCGTGTGGTTCAAGGGCATGTATCGCGACGGACCGGTCGTCATGCCCTACCGACCCAACGGCATTCCCACCGCCTACGACTTCGACGGCGACGGCGTCGAGGAAGTCGGCATGGACCTGCTCAGCTACATGGCCTTTCTCCGCGGAACCGATGGGGAATTCGTCTTCGTGCGGCACACGAGCAACATCCGCAGCGAAGGAGCGGTGGCCGCCGGCAAGCTCTACAACACCTACTGCCCCCTCTTCCAGACGCCGCACGACGCGCGGCCCCATTGGTTCGTCACCGCCGGCTTCGGCCCGTTCGGACTGGTCAAGCCCGACCCCACCCAGCGCGTGTGGAGCGAGGATCTCGACTACGACGTGCCGC